>JAABUK010000154.1_pt1 | contig 162421 bp, 35 predicted proteins | sample 5559141 | NCBI WGS metagenome assembly JAABUK01 (sample SAMN10711869, study PRJNA513367) | rock metagenome | isolation source: Antarctica rocks | place: Antarctica: Victoria Land, Pudding Butte nord | collected 2016-01-03
ATCTATAGTAGTAGTAATGGCCATGTAAACAAATAATCCTGAGCGGCCCTGAGCGGCCCTGAGCGGCCCTGAGAATATTAAGCCGGTATTAAGAATCCTAAATAATCCTGAGCGAGCCTAAGCGAGCTTAAGCGGGCCTAAGCGGGCCTAAGAATTCTTACCTAGCTCTAAGCTATTTTAGCGCTCGCGAGCGGGCCTAAACGCTCCGAGTAAACCAGGATTCTTAGAGTCGCTTGCACTTTTATAGATATTAATATATAATAATAAAATTAAAAAGGTCGGGTTATTAGGGTATCTAGGTACGAGCTAAATAATCGCCTTATAAAATTATTTTTATACTAACTTCTAATAGCGGATCTTCTCCTTAACTAGATATTTAAAGTATAGGTTAATATTAAATACTTTTTATCCACCTAATATATATAGGCCCTTCGTTTATATATAGTATTATCCCTCCTCCCCCGTTATTAATATATTCCCGTCGATATTTATATCCCCTACCGCTTTCTATTATTTAGCGGTATAACCGAGAGGGTATTTTAAACTATATATTATTCCAGCTAGATCGAATTCGTTTAATTAATTTATAAAGATTCTAGCCGGGTACTAGTTAATTATAAATAAGATAATTTAATTATTTAAGCGGATATTAGATTTAGGGATTTAGTCGACTCTTAAAATTCCTAGATTTATAAATAAAGTAAAGTAGTTATAGGCTACGAAGGTTATATATCGGCGCTCGGCGGGTTTATTAATATTCTTTCTAGCTAGGTTATAAAGGTCGTAATAAATAATATTATATATCGCTATTTCTTAGGTTAAAGATTTAGTGGTTTTAATATCGCGCTTTTTCTTTATAAATCTACTAGAGTCCTCGTCTCCCTTAATCCTAAAATTTATTCTTTTTTTTCTTTACTTTATAGGTATTCTCTTAATAAACCCTATAACCTTATCCTTTTTAGATTTAATAGGTATTTTTTATTTATACTTAATAGGCGTCTCCTCGTTATTAAATTAATTCTTTATATTCTTATAATTATAATTAACATCGTTATCGATTAATATAATATTATTATTAATTAGTATACCGTTATCGTCGCTTTTATTTACCTTCTCCTTCTTTTTTTTATTATAAATCGATTATTCCTTTTTAATTATTTAAGCCTTAAATACCGCCGGTTTAACTTTCGGGACTAACGCGTTATTTTTATTTAATTTATATTTTATACCTAACTTCGGGGCAGGCCCTTTATACTTCGGTTTAATATTATTATCTTCGAAGGCTAGTCTATAGTCCTCCGTAAAATAATTCTAGCTATAATATTAATATAATAGATAATAAAAGTTAACGAGTAGGATTTATTAAGGTTCCGTCCTCGAGTATCTCGCCTAAAGTTATCCCTATATTTATATTATCGGAGGACGGTTTATTTAATAGATCCCCTTCGTTATTACTATCGTTAGAGTAAACTATATCGTTTAAGAGATCGTTAATCTCCGTAATTAATATTAAATTATAAATATTATTATCCCTTATTATAATTAATATTAAAGTATAAAGATTAAATAAAGAGATTAAGAAAGTTAATTTAAAGAGGAGAAAGAAGAAGTAAAAATTAAAATAAGAGTTAGTTTAAGAAATAATTTTAAAGTTTAAAGATTTTTAGGCGGGGCTAGGGGCGCCTAAATATTATTATTAATAATTATATTATTTAAAAGTGAATTTTTATTATTCGAAAATAAATTTTAAACTCTTATTTAGTTTAAGGATATCTAAGATTTAGTTATTACTAATATTAAATAAAGAGATTAGATTAGAACGTTATTATTTAATATTAAATACTTATTTAAACTTTACCTCCTAGCTAAAAATATTCAAATTTTAAAATAATCTTCTAGACTAATAACTTCGTATATTAATTAATATTAAATATTTATTTAAACTTCACCTCTTAACCAAAATTATTCAAATTTTAAAATAATCTTCTAGAGTACTAACTTCGTATATTAATTAATATTAAATATTTATTTAAACTTTACCTCCTAGCTAAAAATATTTAAATTTTAAAATAATCTTCTAGAGTAATAACTTCGTATATTAAAATTTAATACGTAAAGTTTATTAACGATTATTATTATTAGTATTATTATTAGTATTTACCGTACTAACCCTATTATTATTATCGTCGGTAGTATAATAATTCATTTTACTTATTAATTTTATTTAAATCTTTATTATCTTTATTTATTAAAGCTCCTTACCTCTCTTTATTTTTTATCGATTTATTATTTAACTATTTATAATATTATCCTCGTTAACGTCTCGTAAAGATTCTTTTTCCTTAGTGGTCGTTAGAGCCTCGATCCTCGCGTTTATATTTAGAGCCTTTAATAAATTACTAATAAATATACGCTAGAAGACTAACGAAATAATATATTAAACCGGAGAACTAAGGGTATAAATCGATTTAATCTAGGATATACTAGAAAAGTTCGTTAATAGTATAAAGATCGCTAACGAGATTATTACGGAGGTATAAGGTATATTAATAAATAATAGATTTTAAACGGTAAGATTCGGGAGTAAATAAAAGATATATAAAGCGCTAAACTCGACGATTCTATAAAATATCCGAAAACGGGCGATAGTTAATCGTAGACGAAAAGAGAAATACGTTAAAGGTATACGAAATATATAGGGGACCGTAATATAAAATTAATAATTCGATACTATAAAAGAAAATCACCTCGGTTATATAAATTAAATCGTTAAGAAATTTATTTATAACGATATTTATTCTATAATTATTTAGTTAACGGTTAACTATTTAGAACGAAATAATTATAGACGAGGATCTACGCGTAAAAGTATCCCGAAAGACTAGTAAACGTTAAATAATTTAAGTAAAACTAACGCTCGTACTCTTTTAATTAAATCGGGCTTAACGGATAAGTAATTAATAAAATTAAAGATTAATCGAAAGTATCTAGTAAGGTTAAGGATAAATAATAACGAAGGACCTTTATTACGAGGAAAACGTAGGAGATATAACCGTCGAATTATTAATAATAAAGAGATTAAGCCTGAGTCGGTAGATTATAAGATTAATAATAGCGATTTAAACAGTACCTCGGAGAATAAAGATATAGTACCTTCGAGTAGTAATTTTAATAAGGACGATAATAACGACGACGATAATAACGACGACGATAATAACGACGACGATAATAGCGACGACGATAATAACGACGACGATAGCGGCGATAAGGATTAAGGAATAAATAATCGGGTTAAGTATTTCGGTTATAATTATACGGGCCTATCGGCTAATTCCTTTAAATAAATAGTAAAGAAAAATCTAAAGACTATTAATATAAATAGCGAGGCTAGTTAAATCAGTACCCTCTAAATATTTATAGAAACTAGGTCCGATTTATAATATATTTATTATATATACTTATACGCTATAGCTAGATATTTCGGCTTATAAATTAAATTATTAAATAAAGAAAGTATCCGTTTATAATTAATTAAGTACTAGCGTTATCGAAGTAATATAAATACTTTTAAGATTAACGTAGTTATTAAGAATTAATAACGGATAATAACCCGATTATAAATAGACGATAATAAATATAGGGTTTATAAATACCGAACGATTAAAGCGAGTATTAGAGTATTCTTAACTAATTAAATATCGCGGTTTATCGTTCGTAAAATAAGAGGGCTAGAAATATAAGATACCTAGAAAGAAACGGGCAACGTTATTATTAAAGGTATATTTAATTAATTATAAATAGGGGTAAACTTACGTCGGTAAATCGAAAACCGGCTCTAGCGGCTCGGGGCCATTAGGCAAGCTGCCTTAGGCGCCCGAGGTAGGCTCGGGGCGCCCGAACGGCCCCGAGCGCCCGTCGAGCGCCCGCCGAGTACCCTTCGAGCGTTAAGTCGCTCGACGGGCGCTCGACGGGCGCCCGAGGCCGCTATAAGATACGCGTCGGGCTCCTAACGAGCGTAATTTAAGCCCGGAGCTTCAGGGGCCCTGGCCTTAGAAAATCACGTGATTTACTACCTAAAATTTTGATGTTCTGTGATCGCCCCTATCGACGGTAGTGACCCCCCGGAACCACCCCTAACGCCAGCAAATTTTGATCCCCGGAATCGATCGATTCAGGCGAAATCCTCGCGGGGGTGATGCGCAGGCCATGCGCCAGGGCATACGTCAGGGGTTTATGGGTGCGACAGTGACAGTTAGGGGGTAGCGATAGCGACAGGACCATGGAATACGCCATGGCCATGAATGGAATGGGGCCATGGCCATGAATAGAATAGGGCCATAGCCATGAACAGGGGCCATGGACGGGGGTCTAAAGTTAGTGGCGTACCCCTAATTTAGTGCCCGTTAGTGGCGGTTTTAGGTTTACTCGGTATACGCCCGAGTAGCCCTAGGCCCCTTGGCTGTATGCCTCGGGCGCCTGTCGAGTCGGTAGATAGGTGTCGTATTTAAGGCTCCTAGGGCGCCCGTCGAGCGCCCTAAGCCACGATCGAGCCACTTTTCGTTTTGCCGACGTAGAGGGTAATTCCGAGATTAAAATTAAAGATATTATAACGGAGGAGTTCGATATATATCTTTATTATTAAATAAAGCGGAACGGATAACCTAATAAAGGGTAGCTACGGATAATATTTTATTTATTAATATAATAAATTATCTAGTAAGATCCGATATACTAGGCTCTATATATATACCTACGACCTAATCGTAATTATTAACTAGTTTTATATTCTTATTATATTAAATATACTCGGCTTAAAGACTCGACCTTCTTCTAATATATCGATATAAATATATTTAAATATCTCGCCTATAGGTATAGAACTAATATTATATAAAGATTAATATCTCTTAATAATAAAACCACTAATAATTATACGGAGATTATTCTAGGTTTTTATAAAAATATAGCCGAATAATAAGAGAGGGTAAAGGGGCGGAGAAAGATAATAAATAATTATATATACGGGATAAATAAAATCTAGGAGCTAATAAATATAATTAATTATAATTAATTCGTTCCGGTATTATATACGTATAGGGACGTAAGAATTACTCGGCCTAAAATATTATATAATTTAATATTAGGCCGTTTAGATATTACCCTCTAAAGAATTATCCTTTTATAATTTATAGAGGTAAAGGAAGATAACGAGACCCTAAATAATAAGAAATCCGATAAATAATTAAACCTCGCCTTTATTTACTTAAAGTAAACGGCGGTAAATCTTATATTATCGGGGTTACCGAATAAATTTAGCCTAATTCTTTATCGATTTCCGGCCGGTATTTAACTCGTTTTAATATTACCCGTTAATTAAATATTAATATATAAAGTAATTTAAAAGGATTTAGTTATTTAGGGTTATATTAATTTACTATTAAAAGTTAACCGAGGGCGCGTATAGAAGACTATCTAAAGATACCGTTTAAAGGTATTAAAATTATTTAAAATAATTTAGAGTAAAATAAAATAAACGGAGAAAAGATTTTATAATAAAAATAGTTTTTTTCGGTAAGCGAATAATAAGATTAAAGGGCGCTAGTATTAAATTATATAGATAGTATAGAATATTATTAGTTATAAAGTAAAACCGCGCGGCGCGGTTTCGCCTAACTCCGTTATTTTAATCTTAATTATAATAATCCTATACTAACTATTAATATTAATCTTTAATATTAATAATCCGTATTATAAATTATATTAAAATAGAAATTACGTTATTATTTATTAGTTTATTATCTAGCCCCTTAATATCGCCTCCCCGTTTATCTCCGTTATATATAAAGATCGTAAGCCGCCCGTTTAAATAAGCGCGCCGTATCTTTACCTTAAACCTCCGCTCTTATATAATCTTAAATAAATTAATCTTTACCTCCTCCCCCCCGAGTTTTTCCTCCGCCTCTACCTTTACCTCTACCGGTAGTAATAATTTATCGGAAGAGACGGAAGCGGGTAATAAAAAATATCGTTAACGATAGATAAAGGGCGAAAAAATTATTAGTATATTAATAATAATAACCGATATATAATAGGATATAAAGAGATTTTTAAAAGCGCTTTATAAACTATATAAGGTTCATACTTTTTATTTAATATAAAAATAATTTTTTAATTTCGTTTATAACGAGCTACCTAGCGATTCCCGATTCGAAAAATAATTAATACCTAAACGGCGCGATTCGCTAGTTAGGAGATAGAGCTAGCTAGTTATTAATATATTTTAATAAGAAATTAAGGTCCTAAGGGAGTACGAAATATTTAATATTTTTCGTTTACTTATAGAAGGGCTTAAGGGCGGTACCTTATAACTATTTAAAAATACTATTCTAGTTATATTACGACTGGCCCCGTAGTAGTTTAATATCTTCTACCGAGTTTATTATAAAAATAAACTAAATAATTTATTATTATTATTAATAAATCCTATTACTTAATGACCCGCCGTTTTTATATTATTAATACTCTACTATTTAATACGGTCTTATAGGTCGATTAACTTTTAGACGATTTTAGGGCTTTATTTATATTAAAAGGGGGTATAACGACGAGTTCTCGATACTTTATATTAATTTAGTTTAATTATTTCATATTTAATACTATAACGACGTATAATAACCTTAAGAAAAAACACCGAAGTAAGAGTTTAACTAGTAGGGTAGGCCGTAAATATTATTTTAATCTACGATAACTTTAAATATATAAAAGAAAGGCGTAGAGAAAGAATAGGCGACTATTAAAAATTCTAATTAATTACTACTATATTAATTTTAGAAGGGCGTCTCTTCGATAAAAAGGCCCTTCGGTAGGATATATAACGCCCGATAATTACGTTATTATTAACCGAGATAATCGCTCGCTAGTTAATACCTACCGATATAAATATAGAGGTACGTCCCTTATTTTTAATTTTATTACTCTTCCTCTTATATCTTAATATTAATTAATATATATTAACGAACCCGAGTTCTAGATTCGGCTATATTATATCGAATTAATAATCTCGGCGGTATATATATCTTATTTAGGTAATATAAAGCCTTTATAAATAAAAGCGATACCGGTCCTAAAGAAATTAAACCTAGTAACGACGAGATATTTCTTAATAATACTAGTATTTAAAGATAAGAGTACGACGGTTAATAATATTTATATATTAGAGGATATATTTAAATATTAACTTAAATTAAACGATAAAAGCCCTATTTTTAATATTAATATTCGATTAATATACGGTAACCTTAAGATATAATTACGTATATAATTTATTAAGGCTTTACGTAGCGATATTTCTAAACTCCTATTTAATACTTTTAACTAGTTACTACCGAGTTTAGGTCTTTAATACCTTCGCTTTAATATATTATAATTACTCTATAAGATTTATTAGGGCCCTAGTAACTCTATAAATCTATTTATTTTATAATATACGACCGATCGTTAAGATCGCTTTAGGGTTATTTATTTAACGGACTTTTAAGCGTTAAAGGACCTAATTATCTATAATTATTAAATACGTATAGTAGGAACCTAGGTTAAAATCCTAAAGTAATAATTTATAGACTCTTAACCTATAAAGAATATCGTATTCTAACTCGCGGTATAAAGTACTTTTAATACCTAGCCTCGTATATTAAAAAAGATTTCTAAAGTTATATACGCCCAATCTTTATCTACTCGCGATTAATAGTTCTAAAATCATTAATATTTCTATATATACGTCGAAATCTATTTAACCCTACGATACGTTATTAAATATATTAATATTAACCTACTCCGCTATACTTTATATTACGTTATAATTCTTTTCTAAACCGACGTTATTAGTACCCTAAAATATATATAGGCCCTACTCTATATACTTTATATAGTAGATTCACCGGTAGTAATAATAAGGTTATAAGAATATATATTAACGAATAATTTTATAAACTTATAAGGAATAACGGATATAAATTTCGAGCTCGACCGCCTTTTTAAATTATTTAATAATAATCTTAAAGTATTCTAATACGACCGGTCCTACTATTCTAAATATAATAATATATTATTTAAGAATTAGGTCTTTAATAACTTATATTTTCTAAAGCTAAAAAGGATAATAAAGTTTATATTCGGAAAACCCTCCTTAATTATATATCCGGTTAAAAGCGCGGCCGAGGATATTTAGAGTATAACCCTTAACCTCGTTTATAAATCGTTTATTTATTATACCGAGTAAAATAAATTCTCTCTAAATCTAATTATTAATCTTTTCGATACCGGACTTAAACGATTAGGTAGGAATATATTAAAATATAATAAATAATATACTTAAAAGTATATATTATTAGTGGACGACGAGTATAAAGATACTTTAGCGGTTAGGCTAAAGATTAAATATAACTTTATATTAAAGAATTTTATAATCCTAACTTCTACCTTAAAGCCTTCGAGTACGATATTTATTAATTAATCTAATAATAAATCCGTGTAACGTAGGTTTATTAACTAGTTTTAAAATCGCGTAGAGTATTATTTATATTAACGGGATCGAGAGGGGGTTAATTTTATTAATTAATTCGCCGATACCTCTTATAATAACTAGCGTAATTATTATAATATCGTTAATTCCCCCTTTAATTTACCCGCCTTACTATAAAGGCTAGACTACGAGGCGTAACTTTTACTATTATACTACTCTTTAATAATATAATATTTATTATCTTTATACTAGGTCTTCTTCGGCTCCGTATTCTAAAATTTATTAAATTAACTCTCCGCCGCGTTAATTTTAATATAAGATTTACTCTTTATAATAAATATATTTAATTACTTAACTCTTACTTTACTAATTACGGTTTTACCCTTAATACGCGCTTTCTTAATTATTAGTTTATATTTTATTTTAATTAACTAGTTATCCCTTTACTCCTTAAATTTAATTTACTCTTTATTAAATAGCGGATCTAGCCGCCGTTTTCTTTTAATATCGTTATATATTATTTACGTATCGAATATTTTACCCCGATTTAACTCTTTTTATCGTCCTTACTCTAGGATATTTAATATTTTAATATAATATAAATAGAGGCTAGACTACGCGTTATTAATTTATTAATATATAATTCGTTTATCGCGAATACTCTCTACTTATATCGTTAAATCTCTTAAGATTTTATCTAGTATTATTAAAGACGTAGGGAAATATTAAAACGAGTCGACGAATTTCTTATTTAATTTTTAATATCGCTAAGCTCGAAGTTTAGATATATATTATAAATATTTAAATAAATTCTCGTCTACTAATTTATTTAACCCCGTATAAATAATAATAAGCGCCTATAACTCTAGATTATAAACCGAGTAATAAGGGAATAACTTTATATAATTCGACGTTTTATATTCTATATTATTAAAAAAGGCGAGGCCGATATCGCGAATATAACTACTCCCGGGTATATTAAAGAGATCGTATAAACTAGGTATTATTCGAGCTCGTCGGTTAATATTTATATAATTTATATAAACTCTTCTAGACCCCGATAAAGATCTTATTATTATATTATCGAGCGAAGCCGGCTCCGTTAAAGACGTACCGCTTTTAAAACTTATATATTAAGGTAGATATAATAAGGTAAAATATACCTATTTTTAATTATAATATATCGCGCGACCTATACGTTAATATACCTTTTAAATAAACGAAGGGAGTAATTATTAAATAACTCTTTTTATATCTAAATTATTAACCCCTAGCCTATAGGTATCCGTTATAATAATAATATATAAAGATAAACCTTAAGCGGATAATAAACCGAAATATATCGCGATATCTTATTTATCTCGAGTAGTTATCGCCGCGAAAAAAGGTACGACTAACTTCGTATCCTCGATCGGATATAATAATCGTTTTATTTATACGCGTATTAATTAGTATATATCTCTAACCTAGGTTACGGAATCTATAAAAATAATCGTCTTCGGAATATCCTAGGCGGTAGTAATCTATAACGATAAAATATATTATAGGTTAAGTATATCGTTAATAAAATTATAAATAGTATTAATTTAGATATATATCTCTAGCCGATTAAACGGAGTCTTTATAATAATAATATCTTCCGTAAAAGTATATCGCTCTTATATAATTATCGAGTATTTCGATATCGAGTATTATAAAGACCCCTAAAAGAGGGATATTAAATAATAATTACTTTTAAAGAATACCTAGATTAAAGTATACTAGTCGAAACTCCTTCTATTTAATTATTAAATAAAGCTCGTTAATTATTAATAAATATAACCGTAACGTAAAGTTAGTATACCGTAGTACGTCGGTATTAAAATTACTCGAACTAGTAATTTTAGGATTTATAAAGATTATTATTATTAACTATCTATCTATAAATCGTATTTAGTTATTATACCGTAGGTGAACTAGCCGGAGCGTATCGTTATAATATTAACGAGGTTATTACTATCGCCGTTTAGAACGAAGAATCGGTAATTAAATATACGATTTAATTTCTTATATTACTCTTTTAATAAAGTATTTAAAAGTATAATAATTAATACCGTTTTAATAAATAAAAATATTAATAATAAAGCCTAAAAGACGATACTTTTATTAAATCTAGTTTTCGTAATTAAGATTAAATCCGTTCTCTAGTTTAATAATATATTTAAAATATTATATTATTTCTCTTTAAACTCGACCCCGAAGTAATATATCGCGGCGCCTTTTATATACTCTCGATCTAGAGTTTTATATAAATTATCTATTTTTATTATAATAGGCGTAGACGCGAAATCGCCTATTATATATAGTACTATTATAATGAATATTAGTTTTAACTTTAAATATATTTCGCGGAGGGTTCTATAATAAAGGGGACCTACCGATAATAAAGAATAAAAACTAGCGATAAATAATTATCGTTATAATAATAATCGAAACTCGAGTTATAATTAAGGATTTTTAGATAACCTATATTTATTTCGTTATATATATAATAGATAGTATTATAGATAATTATATTCGAAAGAGTATATATAAAAGTATTAGCGCGCGATTAATTTAAATTTTATTCTAAAATAATTAGATAACGATCGCGTTATAAAGTTAATTATTAATAAAGAAAAAAGTTAACGGAAAAATTTATATAAACGGCCCGCGAAAATAATACGAACTTAATAAAAATACAGGGTTTTACGCTTAGACCTGCCGCCGTTTAGCTACGAAGTCAGTATTTCTAACCCGAAGGGGCTTAGTAAACGGGAGCTAACCCGAAGGGGCTTAGCGGTGGCTCGGCAGGTCTGAGGGACTGAGGTAACCCGTCTTCATTGTCGCCGAAAGGCTTAGTCAGCAGTCCAAGAATAACAAGAAAGAATGCTTCAAAAATGTTAGCGCACACCTTGCGAACGCCGAGGGATCAGTCGAGTAATGACAATGGCTTGTGTGAGGCCTTTCAATTGGCAGTACTGCTATGGACCCAACGTCAAGGGTGAAAGTTGAATACCGCGACCCTTCTGCAATATATGAGAGTCTCGTAAGCGAGCTCCGACCGCGACTGCCTTTGAAGGAGTTACATTGGTCCCCAGGGTCAGCACGCCCTACTCGCTCTATCAGTAATCTACATATAGAGCTGGTGCCAGAGGAAACCTCCGGCCGTCCCCACGATCTGACTTCAAACGAAGGCACCTCTGCCAATCAAGAAAATGGATCTGCTTCTAAGGGCGACAGCCCAAGAAAGGAGAGAAGGCACCAGATACCAGGCCTTCGGCGGACACCCTACTTGAAAATCTATTTATTGCGATGTAACGATGTCGACACCTACAAAGCAAGCGCAAGGAAGCTATTACGGGAGTGGGTCAATGCTCAAAGCAGTTCCTCAAAAAGCAAGCAAGAGAATCATGACGCTTGTGAATGGCTCATAGTCAATGTGCCTTCAGCACCTACGGACGAGTCAAGGCCGCCCGGTAGCACCAAGAACGAGAGCAATACCGAGAAGAGACCCACTTCCAGTCGTTGGCCCTCGCGTTCTACTACCAGCTTGATTGAGAAGATACGTGCAGACTTCAATGGGGCATCTAAGAATTCCGTGGACCGTGTGGTCCAAGTCGAGGTTTCACAGCGCTCTACGGAGGAGCCAAAAAAGGCAAATCGACTATCTCAAGATGGCACGAATGGCTGGGACGACTTGATATCGAAGCTCAAATCCCTGATTTTAGCATCATTCGATCTCAGGGTCAGCCAATATGAGGAAGATATTAAAGAGAAAGAAATGCAGAGAAGCCTTCCGGGCTGGAATTTCAATACGTTCTTTATATTGAAAGAAGGCCTGGCGAGGGGATTCGAAAGTGTAGGCTTGATCGAGGATGCTCTTACTGGGTATCACGAACTTGCCTTCGGCCTAAAAGCGGTCATTGATGAGGAACGTAACAATGACAGCCCTGGACAGCAGACAGCGCATTTTAGCGACTACACAGAAGAGCTCTTTGAGGCTTTCAAGCAGGCGAGGAGGAAAGTTGAAGACACCCTTGATGCATATCAGGGTTTCGGAAGTCAAGAATTCGACTTGGGCGCATCCATATTAGATACAGATAGGAAGGCCTTCCAAGATCTGATTCTCACGAACAAGATATCGATGTTTGACTTCCAGTGCTATGTATTCGCACGCCAAGCATCCTTGTCTCTTCGGCTTGCAAATGCAACGACAATGCCGCCAACATCAAATGCTTCTGGGCACCCCCAAAATCTCAATGGTGTACATAGAAATGTTGAACAAGACATACCAAAGCCAAGTGGCACTGGACCAGAGGACCTTCTTATGCTCGCAGAAGTTACAGCTTCTGGCGCAGAGTTTCTGACAACTATTGCCCATACCATTCGAGAAGACATCAAGACCGCAATCCGTGAGTCTAGTGAGTCCTCCCCAGAAAATGGCTTGGTCTCGACAACAGAAGATATCATCGACAACATTATCAGCGACTGGGAGTTCTCTGCAAGCCAGCGTATCCTCGAAGCAATATCAACACGCTCTCTATCGGCCCAGCTCGATCCTTTGTTGCGCCAGCTAAGATCAAAGACCAGCATGAGTAACACGGGAACCGAGGAAGAAGCTTCTGAAACCATTAACAGTGTCCACCGTATCGGTCTCCCCTCACGGACCAGCTCTTTGATAACTCAAGGCTCTGCTAAACCAGCACCGCTTGCGCAGGAGAGTTTTCCTTTGTTAACGTCATTAGATGCCGTGAGGCTCTTACCCCCCGGGACGAGCCGTGCGGGTGCTCAAGAACTAGCAGCGCAGCGAGGAGACCTTCTGGCTTTGGCCAGAAGAGTCCTCAGTAGCATTGGTCTTCGCCATGGTGGATGGAAAGGTGGTTTAGCTGGTGCTGCATTGATGTCCGTTCTGCAAGAGGACAACATGCAAGACGTTGACTTAGACAATGACTTGAGCCAGGATAAGGCGGACAATCAAAAACCACCCCCCAAAGCACGGAGTCCGATTACTGCTGGTATATGTAACGGGGTGTTGCTCTCAGCGCTTGATTCTAGTAACGACTTTTATGCCATGTATGAGGACTTGACCACCTCGGCCTTAGCATGCTACGTCGTTGGGGACAGGAAGAAGGCTGCAGAAGCAATGACTGCTGATCTTGCAGTGACTCATTTTCAGCTCAAAGACTACAGTGTGGCTGCATCATACTTCCGTCAATTAGCTCCTTTCTATGCGAAGGATGACTGGTCCAATCTGGAGATAGCCATGCTCGACATGTACGCTCAGTGCCTGGGTCATCTGGGGAAAGTTGAGGAACATGTCCGAATTGCACTGAGGACACTGGCCAAGATCGTTCAAAGTACAATTGGAGCGAGCAAGGAGTTTCGAATTCGGTTGAAGAGACGTGTGGACACCCAACAGCCGATCAGTAACACTAAAGTGGATATGCGATCCATTATAGCAGCCTCGCAGTCACTGAGTCGGCCAGTATCAGTCCCAATGGACCAATTTTTTGATGGTATCCGCCTCGCCAAGTACATGAGGCACATGCCTGAGCACGACGGCTTTGAATTGTGGCTACGAATACGGAGTCTTCTACCAGAGAGCTTCGAAGCTCAGACTGTGAAAGCTAAAATCATCAGCACTGGAGAGGAGCAACGCTCCGAGATTTGGCTATCTGCCAACGACGTTCAAATGAATGAACCAGGCACGGAGGAAATCAAACTCAGATCAAGTATGATGCTACCAGGGTGGTACACCTTGAGTAATATCGCCATCCAGTGCTCAAATATCATCTTCGTGCACGATCTGTACCCTGTGTCTAATACTTCGCTCCTCACCAGGCCCAGAGATTCCGTGATTCTTAGACAGAAACGCTCCGTTGACCAACAACGCTTTCTCGTCTGGCCTAAATCCACAAGCCTTCATGTTCGCCTGACACACTACGAAAGTGTAGACCTTGAGCAGCCAAAGTCAATCAAAGTTGAGATTGTTAGTGGCGGCAACGATGTCTCTCAGGGTTTGCTCGTTCTACGAGCTGCATCAGCCGGACTTCGACTTCATACGGCGGAGGCTGTTGTTGAAGAAGGGGGTGTCACTATAATAGATGCAAGTCATTCAGGAGTTGTCGTTTTTGGTAGTTTGTCCGCAGAATCTACCGCCTGTTTCAGGATAGCTTATGACCTCGAGAGCGATCTGGGAGACATCAATGTGCGCGCTGAAATTAAATACGTTACAGCCAGGGGCGACTTCACATACGCTTGCAACACTAGCATCCCCATCCTCCTACCATTGGCTGTCAACGTACAAGACATATTCAAACAAGATACCCTGTTTGCGAAGTTCACCATAGGCGCGGCTACACCTGTCCCGGTTCGAGTGGCGGACTGCCACTTAGAAGGCAACTGTGAATTTCACGCAAAGTCTTTTCCCTTGACTGATACTGAGCTTGACGTCTTCGCCCCTCAGCCACTTTCTCTCATCTCTAGGATACGTCGCATGACTGACTTTAATGCAAGCAAGCCACAACCAAAGAAATTGTCCCTTCACGTTGACTATCGATGTCTCGACGAGGAGATCTGCGCCGTAGTCGAGGGGTTGTTCTCTAATGCCCTGTCTACCACCCATTTCTGCCAGTTCTCACGTCTATTGAAACCTGCCCTACTAGTGGCGTTGCGTACCCGAATTCCGTCGCAAGATCTGGAAGCGATCGGGCTTCGACGTGAGTTCACTCTTGGAGCTTTCGACGACTATGCCTGGGCACTTGTCCTTACTGGTCTTCCAGCAGACCAGGGCGAGAATCTTGCCAATTGGTTGCGAAGCTGGCATGAAGACCACAGGACAATCCCACTAGATGGCGCTGTCAAGACATCGCCACTGCAACATCTCATTGTCCCTGTCGGAATCCCTAAAATGCACGTTGTGCACACGGCTCGTTTGAGACCTCTCATCAAACTAAAAGGCCCCACTCCAGAGTCAAATACTCTTGCCATCGGCCAAGCTCTCCCCATGGAGCTTATCATTACCCATACCCGCAGATGGCACAGCGATAGCGGCGCGGACGCAGGCAGCCAAGCACTAGAATTCAGCTACGAAGTACAAGCTAATCCCGACATCTGGCTTGTTGGTAGCCAGAGGAAGGCTCGTTTCACCACGAAGGACGATAAGAGCATGGTCTTTTCGCTTCTCTTATACCCCCAGACAACAGGCCATCTCATGTACCCCTCTATCTACGTTAGCCCCATCCCTTCAGATTCCGACATTTCGAGCGAGACGAACGATGAGAGCCAGGCCGAGAGCATTCTTGTTGTGCCAGATCGAATCAGTACGACCATCAGCCTGGATCCTAGTGGTGCTGCTGGTGGATGGCTAGTCGAGTCTAGGAGCAGAAGTCCTTGACCGGGATCACGTTTCAACTATAACGAAGAAGGGATGAGCAGCGTCTAGAGGAGTAAGACATGCCAGGAACACTGCATCCGAGAGGATCAGATCCCTAACTCATGCAACAAGCAGACAAAATTCTGGAAGATTCGTATTTCCTAGATAGCCTTTCGGATAGATCGGGGCCAAACGATGGGGCGATAGCGGTGTGCGATGAATGTAGTTGGCGATGTTGAGCCATAATTGGTGGGGACTTTTGGGCTTAACACCATGCTAGGAGCGAGTGCTCGTTCGCGTGAAGCCCTGATCAGTTCTTCGCAGCATCATGTTGAGCGCAGGTTGGCAAAGACCGATGAGCTCGATTCGCTAAAGGTTGGGTCGTTGTTGATTTCACTCATAACTTCCTTCACTCAAAGTCTACAAATCTTATCAATCATACACAAAGCGCTCTACTTGAAGTAATACTTCTCTGTCAAAACAAGATCCTCCACCATCGGCAAATCCTCCCACCCCCAAAATTCCTCGCCCTTGTCATTAGTCTTGTCCACTCCTTCCAAGGTGCAGTCTTCCCCGTAGTTGTATTCGCCGTCAGACTATCAAAATTGATAGGTACAGCAGTTTGGCGTCCAAGGACAGCGTCCAGTCCTTGCAAAGCGAACGAAACCGCCTCTTTGGCAGATGATGGCACGCCAGAGCCATCTAGCGAAATGACGCGCGATTTGGGGAGTCCGGCTTGAAGGTGTTCAGTAATCGCACGATTGAGAGAACCGCCTCCACACATTTGTATACCGACCGAGGAGCAGGTCAAGTCTGCGTTGAATCAGCATTTTTGATTTGATCTGGCTGGAGATCCACTGCCGAGTCTGGTCGACGCGTTGTTGAAGTTCACAGAGAAAGAGCGCTTAGTCTTTGGTAGTGATGTTCCCTGGACGCCGTTTGAGGGTACGAAGCTGTTGGTCAGGAGAATTGAACGAGATTTGCCAGGGTGCGTTGGGGAAGAGCATCTGGAGGGGTTCTATAGAGGTAACGCGGCGTCATTACTCGAGAAACAGACGGCTGTTGGAGAGTAGCAAAGGATGATTTGACATGTCCTAGAAAAGACTTGGGATCATACTCAGAAAAGAGACAGGGTAATGGGTTGCCATATGATTCACGTATCAAATGAATGACAGACATGTAGGCTCGGTTCACAACTAACAGGAAGTCCTGCGGCTCTTCCGCAGCAATTTTCTTTGCAGCTCTTTCATTGAAATTTTGACGGAAGTATTTGCGTACTCCGTACATACCTGATTACATTAGCAATAGAGAGTAACAGATATTCTGAGCACGACGCGCTTTGACAAATTGGGACGTGAAAGGCCTTTCACAGTGGAACGGCGGCTGCTGACCTCCCAATGTAGAGGCCGCTCTAGATGCTTGTTTCCTTCCTGTGATGTACTGTAAAGATCAACTTTGTGCGAGATATGACTTTAATATAGTAGCCTTTAAAGATCACAAGACAAGGGTGCTCATAGGACGCGGGACATCGAGAGCTTGCATCTGTTGACGGCTTCTCGAGTCTTATCGTATCGGCCTATCGTCTACAGGGTAGTACTTGTGTTGGCAAAGATGAGCGAAGAGCGAAGAGAGAAGAGCTTGAACAAGATGCGTGCTCGGAGGCTTGTGGCGGATAAAGAAGTTCTACGGAGAGGACCCAGAAGATGCCAAGAAATGCGCAATACTGAGCCCGAGGTCATAAGCTTATGCTCCACCACCATCGTAGCAGCTGGTGTGTTTCCTTCGAATACACGACTACAGGCTTTTCGAGGCGTGGAGGTCCTCATGTGCCCATCATACGCAACATGTCACCAACGGAAATCCAGCATGATACTGGCTCGATAGAAGGTCAGGAGCATGATGAGGTGCAAAAGAAAGTCAAGAGCAGGAGGCCAGCAAGTAAGACGGCAAGCCCAGCTATAGTCTATGCGCGTTGATATCGCATTGATATACTTCTACGCAGTGGTCGTTGGCTAACGAAAGACTCTGCGACTTACAGATACTGCTTTCCGGCAGCAACGACTCAAAGCATGGCAGTGAGTATCTCCCTTCACCCCGCCAGATCCCGGGTGCGCGGTGCAGTAAGATAGTGGCCTGACACTGCGCAGACCCATTCTCACCCCCAAGACCGTGCTCCCTCTGTTCTTTGCCGTCGGCATCATCTTCGCTCCCATAGGCGGCCTGCTACTATACGCCAGCGCCCAGGTCGGTAGCTACAAGACGGACACAGGTCGCGTACGTGCTTGCTAATATGCGCTCTGTTCAGGTACAAGAAATATCAATTGACTACTCGCATTGTACCGATCTCCAAAATGGCACGATCTATGAACCGATCCCTAGTCAATATACATCGTCATCCTTCAAGGGTTCGAGTGAGAATTGCTCCACTGAATCAAAGTATCAATGGAAGACATACAGTACCAACAGGACATACGCCGCCGGAACTACGCCCGTGGATACACCCGTGTGCTCCCTCCAATTCAATATTCCTGATAACCTCAAACCTCCAGTCCTCTTATATTACCGCCTTACGAATTTCTACCAGAACCATCGACGATACGTCAAGTCATTGGATTCGAATCAGTTGAAGGGTACTGCTGTATCGAACGGCTCCCTTGGAGCTTGCGATCCATTGAACACCGACCACTCTGGAAAGCCGTACTACCCTTGCGGCCTCATTGCAAATTCACTTTTCAACGATACTATCGCCAATCCGGTACAATTGAACCCGCATTTCAGTAATGCGCAAAACATCACATACAATATGACAGAAGATAGAATTGCGTGGAGTTCAGATGCTGCGCTCTACGGCCACACAAAATACGATTATGGGGCTATAGCTGTTCCACCGAACTGGCATTTACGATACCAAAATGGCTATACTGCGGAAGCTCCGCCCCCAGAACTAGATAAGGACTATCGATTCCAGGTCTGGATGAGGACTGCCGGCCTCCCCAACTTCAGCAAGCTGGCAAAGCGTAATGATAACGAGACTATGGAATGTAGCATGTATCAGGTGGATATTGATAGTAGTATGTCTTCCGACTGCTTTATGCTGTCTGCTGCTGATGATTACAGATTTCCCTGTCACGAAGTATGGAGGCACTAAGACCTTGGTCATCTCAACCCGAACGGTGATGGGAGGGAAGAACCCTTTCCTTGGGATTGCGTACGTGGCCGTTGGAGGCATCTGCATTGTTCTTGGCACTCTATTTACGATTACACATCTCATCAAGCCCAGGTACGCCCTTGTAGCCGTCTATGAATCGTACAGCTCGTCTGACTGATTTTTAGGAAACTTGGAGATCACACATATCTGTCGTGGAACAATGACCGGCCAAGTACGGCCACCGCAACCGGAATTCAAAGGCCTGGTAATGACGCTGCATGAACATCTTCTCCAAGCTTTATTATCTAGACGCGGTTTGCCAAGAGGTTTTCTGGCGTTGGGGCATTGTTCTGTATAACTTCAAAGGGTTAACAGGTCTAGATTTTCGACGAGCAAAGACTGCCATCTCATACAATATCTACCAACCACTTGCGTCTCAAACCTTTTCTTTTTCATGGCATTTCTGCGGTACTGACGTCCTATTCCAGGCTCTGGGCAGGCCTGGGCATTCGCGCGAACCACGTTGTTGCTTTGTGCTGATTCGAAAATGTCCGGATGCAACTCCGTGTCCGGATCCAACTCCGCCTCCAATTTCGCCTTTCTTATCCATAAAGGCTGGAGCAGGAGTAGAAGAAGCCACCACGATTTGACCCAAGTTGTGGAGACAGACGCTCTGGGCTTCTTCTCCATGTCCCTTTGCTGCGAGTAAGCATAGTCTTACCTATATATACTGCCTCATTTTCCTATTATCTCTTCTCATCCACATTCCTGCTTGCCCCTTGCACCTATCTGTGTTGACCAACAAACATCATGTTGCTCCAACCATTCTTGATCCTTGCCTTCGCTAGCATCCCCGCCTACGCAGTCCCAGTAGATAATGGCATCACCATCCCTAACATCAGCGAGCAAATGTGCGGCACCCAATCACCAAGCCGAGAACTCCGTACAGCACACGCACAGCTCCGTCAAGCCAGAAAAGCCGGTCTCGAAAAGCGAGGGCAGCAAATCGTCGTCCAGCTATACATGCACTTCGTCACCGCCTTCGACCAAGCCCACTTCTATTCAGCTGCCGTGCGTCAAAGACTAGCTACCAGCCAAATCGCAGCCCTAAACATCGCATACCGTCCCGCCAACATCGTTTTTGCCGCTAACCCTGCTACCTACACCATCAGGAACGACTGGGCCACAGACGCGAACAGCACATCCATGAAGCAGGCTCTCCGAAAAGGCACCTACAAGGACTTGAACGTCTACTTCCAGACCAACCTCTCCACCGCACCTTACACGTACAGTCCAGCCTCCACCCTGCTAGGCTACTGCACGCTCCCCACTCAAATCACCTACACAAACGGCCAGGGCGGACAAACCGAGTACCCAGCCATCGACTACGCAATCGACGGCTGCAACGTCCTCGCTGGAAGCATGCCAGGCAGCCCAGCTCCAATTTCCGGCTACAACGAGGGCAAAACTGCCGTCCATGAAGTCGGCCATTGGTTCGGCATGCTGCACACCTTCCAGGGCAACACCTGCGCCCCTACTGACGGCGGTGACTATATTGATGACACGCCTCAGGAAGGCGTAAGCACCATCGGTTGTCCAAAGGGGAAAGATAGCTGTAGTAGAACCCCAGGTCTTGATCCTATTAATAATTATATGGATTATTCGACTGATGCGTGCTATACGCAATTTACGCCAGATCAGCAGGCGAGGATGGTTAGTATGTTCCAAATGTACAGGGCGGGCGAGTAAGGGGAGATCTAGACGAGAGATCTAGAAGGTCGGATGTATGGGCCTGCAATGGGGATGAATCACACTCTTTGACGGGTTACCCCGAAAATGGTAATCACGATCGTTACGGATATGCGCTGCATTGGATTTGATATATAATCAGCTAGGCGTAATGCGGGATCTTTGCGCATGTATGAGAACAAAGAGAGAGCAAAAGTTGGAAGTAAATAGCCAGGAGCAGAAATGAACATCTACTACTCGGACCAATATAAATGAGGATGCAGAGCTGCATTGCGGTAGTGACGACCAATCTTGCACAGTTGCTGATTGGTAAAGCTTTTGGATGATGGTGATGAGGACTATTGGCCCATAAGTTGTGCTCCTTTAGGAAATCCGTTTCTCGAGGCGCTTTACTCACCGATCGATCAAACCTGTCCTCTGTCCTTACCAGGATTCATCCCTGGTCTGGAGGCAGCCATTTTAGTATCATGAGCTTTGCTTTGATCAGCTAGAGTATTGGTATTGTCTTTCAATGCACTCATCGTCTGTCTACTGTCGATGTTATTTGGTGCAGTCAAACGAGAATTGTAAAGCATCGTTATTCGAAAAATCAAATAATGCATATTAGATCAAAATGATCATGGACCAGACTGCTTCCGAGATCCAAGTAAAAGGCCTCAAATGAGACCGCGCTGGATGCCGGTAATTCAAGGGTATCAGTCTGCTTCACCTGGGAGCGCCTATCGCTTCTTCTTCCGTCCAGTGTCTTCATCCTCTAGGCCACCTTCTCGATCCTTCTTCTTGGCTTTCTTTTCGAGTTCATCCCAATCCTCCCCACCGCTCTCATCATCACTAGCAGATCCTTCATCAGCCGAAGCATCATCATCAAAGTCCGACTCGTCTTCAGACGACACTTCAGAGGCAGCAAGGTCCGAATCGGATACTTCGAAAGCAGACTCTTCTTCCTCGTCTTCCTCATCTTCATTGTCGGAATCCATAGTCAAGAACGACCATCCACCATCAACAAAGAATTGATGAGTGTCAGCGGTGACTGTCTTCATGATCGTCCCCCAATTCAGATTCAGTGGGCCTTCGCTGTATGGAATGTTAACTGAATCCAGCCAGTCTTTGACACCCTCGAGGCTCTCCACGGGGACCGTATTGATGTGTGCGGGTGCGCGATGGAAGTCTTTGAACACACAGACCATGTCAAAGTTCTTCAAACCAAACTGCACACGCTCCAAATGGACGATCTCAATCTCGTCCAGAGTGAGCACCATGAATGGCGGCTCGGTCAGTTGAACAAGGCAGTCTGTGGTAGGTTGACATAGTACGTTCGACCGATTAGGTACACCGCTAAAACCAAGGTCTCTGAAAGGAATGTCGACCCCAAAGCCGTCTGGAGCAGCTGCCTGCACCTTCTCTGCAAAGTTCTTGAAGATTTTGTCAAGCTGTGTTCGTCGTCTCCTCTCCTCTTGCTCTTGCTCGAACTCTTCCTCATCACCATAGCGGTGCTTTCGCTTGCGGTTACCAGTCTCATCAAAAGCCATGTCAGTAGCTTCGCGGTAGAATTGGACGTCCTTGGCTTTCTTCTTTCCAATCATGATCGGATCCCTCAAGTGTACGTGAATGATGACAATCAATTCATGCGTACATGGCTGAAAGAACAGGTGCTTAATGTTGCTGAAGAGGACATCAATTGTACTGCCGCGGTGATCGCTGTAGCGGAGACCGTTCTGGTGGATCTCGGCTTCACCAGCGACACGCTTGCCGTCGAGGCCTGGGCGGACAAAGACGTTGTCGAGGTTTTGGGGCTTACGACCTAGAATTTTCTAGCATGGAATCTTGAAAAGGAATGGGAGTTGCCCACTTCGAATGACTTGGAGCTTGTCTTGCTCGACGACATCTTCGAGCTCTTTCTTCTCTTGCTCCCGACGGACTGCGTTCTTTCTTAGATCAGTGATCTGCTGCGCGATGTCTAACATGCGATCCGCGTCCGTAGACCTGAATGTCAGACTCCTAACGAAATGTGCGTTGGCGTCCTCGAAGGGTTGGTCGTCCTTCCTACCTACGCCTTGTCCGGGGGAGAGAAAATTGATCCGGAGATACGAAAATTCGCCTTCGTCGCTCTTGCTGGCATTCTTGATAGTGTTGATATGAAAGGGTACAGGCCTACCCATGATCGGCAAGACAACAGTCGATGCTTTCACGTCTACCACAATCATTAGATCTGCCACTCGGGAGGGGAATTGGTTGTCTCGTTTGTAGGATTCGAACTTCTTGAACCTCTTCTGAGTGACGCCATTCGCATCGCCAGTGGCTTCGCTATATTGCGCCAGACCCTCCTTTTGCTTTTTCTGAGCAAGTTCTCTTTGATGCTCTCGACGTCGAGCTTCTGCTCCTTCGTCGACCTGTTTGTTCCGGTCGGCTCGAAGCTTCGTTTTGACGACATTGGTGGAAGCGACAGCACCAATCTTGGGATCTTTCTTAGACTTGGATTTCTGCGGTGTCTGCTCTGCTTCGTCGTCCTTGAAGTAGAAAGAGATTGAGCCAAGATCGACGGGTGATGAGATGGTGAAGTTGGCTGCATCCTCGGATCTTCCCTTCACTCGGATAGTATCCGAAAGAAATAGAGTGTATGTCTTGCTCTTCTTGTCCTGGGGATCAGGATTTTCGATATCGGTAAAGCCAGGCGCAAAATTGAGCGTCATTCCATCCTTGAGCTGCCTTGTGTTTTTCGCGTTGATCAGGAGGGTCGCGTCTTTCGTCTCTATACCAATACCTGAACCAATGGTCTTCAAGAAATGCTTCTCCAATTCCGGCTTCTTGGACTTGATGAGGCTCAACGCTTTATTGTACAGGTCTTTGATGACCACGCCCTCTCTAGCCTCTCGAATCAGCATCTGTTGCACATTGTGCAGCAACTTGTAATTCCCTTCCTGGCTACCGTTTGGATCGACCAGGAATGTGCGGGCGACGATCGAGCTATAGCTCTTGTACCGAAGGCCGAGACCAGCGATTATGACGCCTGGGTGTAGAGTGTTACTGTCCGACAATGCTGACTGTTTGAGGTCGTAGTTCCCGCCACTCTGGATAGTCGGGCCGTAAATGAAATCGAGCTGGCTGTTGTCAAATCCATCTGGTAATTTGGTTTTCAGGCCTTTAAAAAACTTTGCGTCATCGAGCTTTTTGTCAATTTTCTTCTGCAAATCCTCGTGTGTGACCTTCTTCTCTGCGTCCAGGACAGAAGACATTTCCTCAAGGAAATATTCTGAGATTAGCCCGGTGGCAGCTCTTGAAGCAGTACGCATAGATAGCTATTCGAGATCAGCAATCTGGTTGACTTCTAAGCGGGTGTAAATTTACCAGCTCATCTCCATCCTTCACTGCAAATGCAGCCAAAGACAAGGCCACCGATATATCAACTTCTTCCACATCCTTGGAAATGTCGCCAAATTCTTTTTTCCATTCATCCGCGAAGGGGCCTGCTGAAGTATCTTTGGCAATTGTCCCCACTTTCTTCTAGGAATGTATTAGCATGCCAGGCTTGCTAGAGCTGACTCAGGCAACGTACCCCCGCGCTTTTGATAGCATCAAAGCATTTCTCGAAGTGCTTAGCATTCTGCTCCGCGTCCTTGCCACGCACAAGAATCTCAACTGGGACTTTACCCCCTTTCAAAGGCTCGAGATGCTTTGCTAGCGGGAGTGACACAAGTCAGCATGGGATCGCCATACTCTTCGTGCGACATACCTTTTTTCGTTGTGGTGACGATGTAGAGGCAATCCAGAGTGAAGACCATCAACGTTGCAGGAAACTCATATCCAAGTAGCCAGAACTATGGACAAGCCTGTCAGCTCTGATTCTCACTAGACACCTCGGTAGCTCGACTTACATGCATAGCATTGTTTTTATGTAAGGTGAGACTATCCTCATTCTTGCCCATAAGGATCACTATGGACCCAACACCACCGAACAACGCGTCATTTGACTGCCGCTTGTCATTCTTCCATGTCGAGATGAAGTGAGAAAGTCTGCTGTTGAAGGCATCCTTATCTATCTTGACTTCGTCCGCCATGTTTGCCCTGGTTTCGAGGGAGGCGTGAGAGAAGTGAGTTGAACGGTGGACGGTGTCGTGGTCAGGAAGAATCAGTGAAGAAAGGTGCTCGCGACTCGCGTTGATTGGTTTGTAAGATATCCCTAGCGTTTGTTTTCAATACCGGGGTTCCCGGACTTTAACCTCGCCTTCAGTCTTTCAGTAGAGAATGAAGCCAATAGAATTACACCAGATATTCGTGATGAGGGTTGAGACCTTCGGAAAGCGAGGCAGACGGCCCTAGAGCTCTAGAACTCAGAGAGAACATGCCAGCCAAACTGTCAGAAAAGGGTTCTTCACTAATTCAGTCCACGCACCAAACCTGGTTTTAAGTTAGAAATCTCGACAGTTTTGGTAAGCAGATGCCTACTCAAGCGCAGAAAATTGGCTGAACATCTGGTTTCACAGCTATGTTTATAAGGGCCTGACCATGTCAAAAGTGCTATTCTGGTGCAGTAGAATGGTTGACTCTTCGAGGAAGCCTACATCGACCGATATTTCACAATCTTAGTCGAGTGAAGATCAATCTCTAGCGTCGGGCCTGCGAAGAGACAAGAAGGGCAATGCAGCTACCGGTGCGTCGGCAGATGGGGTAAGTGCTATCAGCTCCCAAGCGGTAACATTAAAACTTCAGGGCACCCGTGAAGGCATTTTTTCGAACGCGGGTGGAGTGAGTCTAAGAGAGATCTCGTTGTGGGCCGAGCTGATCTTTTCCTAGTTTCCTGATATGAATCCTTGATGATTGTCGCTTTGAATGGACACTAAAGCCCGTTGTAGGCCTTTGCGAGGGCTATCAATATAAGAGTACAGGCTCAGGACTCTTGGTCGCTGCGCATGAGCACGCCCGGTTTATTGACTAATGCTGTCCGATTTTATGGGTGGGGCTTCATCCCAAATCATGTTCTCCTGCCTATGCTGGCCAATGCTGGCTATGTTACCCCAACGTCGAACACAGGATACGGGAAGACCGACGAACAATAGCGAAGGAGCAATCTTGTACACCTTTTACCTCCAGAAATTAGAGACATTGCACCATCCGCCTTCTTAATCACCGAAGAGAGTCTACCCACCACCGCCTATTCATTGCACACTTTTAGCTGGTTTCTCAGCTGGGGCGATCCAATCAGTCGTAGCTGCGCCCTTAGATGCTCTCTCTGTTCGTTACAAGACCAGCGAAGTTCTGAGCGGTCGTTAAAAGACCATGTGGCATTACGGGAGAAGTTAGCTATGAAAATGCGGTCGTCGAGGTATGTGAGATATATTTCGGGTCTACATTTGATGGTCGGTTGGTGCCATTAGATGGCACAATCCGGGTTGCAACCCCAAAAACACTTCTTATACTCGTAGCAGCCTAAAAATCCCCAAAATGAATAATGCTGACTTCAGAATTTATTCAGGAGTGTTTGCAGGGTGGCAGATTTCCGTAATCAAAGAGTCTTTCGGCTATGCAGCCTTTTTTGCAACTTTTGAACACGTCAAAGCACAAGCTTACTACGGGTTCGCTACCAAATACTATGGCGACCTGGGTGGTAATCTACTGTCTCCTATCTTCAAGTCCAGGCTGGACGAGACTGGACACTATCGATGTTATACGTCCTCATCACGGTATCGAGCCCGCTTTCTTCATGCTTGCTGGGGTTACTGCCTCTATGAGCCAGCAGATCATCCTGCATCCGCTCAATTTGGTTCAAAGTATCCACTATGAGTCGCTCGCGGATCTAGACAAGGAGTCGAAGGTTGGAAGACCCAAGTCCGCAATACTGAGGACGTATATTGACGCCTACAAGGATACTTACCAGAAATGTTCGGTACATATTCAGCGCGCCGGAAGCTGGCGCAGGCGGCTCTACAGAGGGTTCTTGATAAATACCATCAAGCAAGTGTCCAGTACGAGCGCGGGCTTTGTCATCTTTGAGCTCGTGAGGCGGCGGTATGGCAGCGAAATTGAGGCTGTCAGGATAGAAAAGGATGGATATGACTTGCCGCGACGTGAGCTCCACGAAGAAAGACTAGGAAGTACCCGGCCATGTTGCATTTCCACTGGGCTGGTTGTACGATATATAATGTCCTTCATGGTAGAAGGCCAAGGCTGTGTATGCTTCAGATACGTTCCATGTGAAGCTACATAGGGGAAACGGCTTTGTAATTGATCAGTGGCGAGTAACGCACGGTTGCGCACAAGGGCAAATTGCCAATTATGTTGCCTCTATCAAAGACTTGGGCTCCAATCTATTGCAAGTGCCTTGTCAGAACTGCCGGGCAGTAGGCCGTAATCAGTGAAGATGGGTGTCATGTCGACTCTATTGAACTATGTACAATCATTTGTACATTACACCACATTTCGTAGGGAGTGCGCTACTACAAGCTCCTCGAATAAGCCAGTCAGCCGCTTTGACTTCCAACTTCGTACATGCAACGCTTCCATGACCAAAAACACAAATGCTTTTGCCAAGCACCGTTTCTTCCCTGGATATAGGTCTCGAAAAATGATGGTATCCCATAAAGCCTAAGTCCTCCATCCACTGACTCGTTGGTAGAAGAGAATGTATGCAACCTTATTGTCCTTAACCAAAGCTCGTCCTACAGGTGTCATCTTCCCAGATGAATTTGTCGGCGTCACGTTCCCCTTCGCGATTCCTGACCACTTTTTGCCTGCTGGTGTCGCCACTGAGGCCACCCCGTTGACCTGACTCCAGCTCTTTTGGGCCTGCTTCTGCTCCTCTTCCTCCGCAGCAAAATGTTCGTAAACGTTGGTGCTCTGATTCTGGTCTTTCTTATGCTGTTCAAGTGCAGCAGCAAGGACTTCGGGGTCTTCTTCACTTCCTCCTTCCGCTACGTCCTCGCTTCGAATCCGCCTTAAGACCGTGTCATCAAGTCGGATCCATTCTCGTCCTTCCTGCCTTCTCACATCGACGGTGTAATGCCCACCATTTGCATTGTTGCCGTGATGATAGATCACACCGATGAGACGGTATCTTGGTAACCCACCATGAGCAAGCAGACCCCCTCTCTTGTGTTGCGGAAATACTTCCTTGGGTATCTCGAGCTCCAAGGGGTATCCCACTTTCTTCCAAATCTTTTGCGTACCACCGCTGCTGTCATATTGAAAACGTTTAAGATGAAGAATGAGCACCTGTGGCAAAGTTTCAATGGTTACCTGCTTGGTTGCGGTGAAGCCTGGCCCTCTGGGTGAGTTGAAGTCACCATGAAGAGTCTCAGGCTTGGTCAAGCCCTTCAACGCATCGACGATGTTGCTGACGTGCGGAGCACCAATGTCTAGCTGCAGCGGCTGATACGGCTCCAACGTCACCGAGTTCTTCATTCCTGGTACGCGCAGCTCTGACCGGAGCTTCCCTCCAAAGATCTTCGTCACTGGCGACTCAGTAGCGATTGTGCCGGACGATCGAGTAACGGCAGCCCTTTGCTTAGGCCCAACCTCTAACCAGCTTCCATCCTGCGCATCAAAGAACTCGCTGATGGGCGATGTGACGCCGTTGGTAGGAGTAGACGCGCCAGAAGATGGCTTAGTGCTGATAGATCTCATCGTTCGGCTGCACTCATCATGCATTTCCTCCAGGATAAAGCCTAGAAACTCTTCCGCATCTTGTTGGTGCCCTCGCTAACGAATGTCAGTCAAGAGTCAGAACGAAAAAGAGTTGTCCGAGCTTACTCTCATGGATGAGAATCTGGGTAGTCGCCGAATAACCTCATATACGAACTCTGGAATAAAGGCATCGCCATACTGCTCCAGCTCATTATCCTTAAGACGCATTCGAAGCTGGTCGACTGAAACTGTGGCATCGATGACAGGGAATTCGCGCATAAACATGATCCTACTGACATTAGTATTAAAGCGTTGTGGACCTTGGTCCTTGCGACGCCACTTACATGGCGTCCATGAGTGGAGTATCGCTTTTGAAGCTGTGAACCGCTTGCCTTCCAATAATTTCGAGAAAATTGTAGAACGGAACGCAGAATACTAGTATCTGGAGGACCTGCAAAGCCATTAGCAAGCTTCCTACGAGCGTTGAGGGGATGTCTCCGGCTTACAGAGTTCATGTAGCACATATTTCCCGTATTGACAAGACCTCTTGGCTCGAGAAAGGCTATTTTAGCAGTCTCGTTGATCTCCTTGACACTATAAGAGCTGAGAGCGTCAACTAGAGATTTTGATTTGGCTGGGGCGAAGCCATTGACCTGGGGAAATGCGCCGTTGATCGCCTGGGTAGCTTGAGATGTCCCAGATGCAGCGGACTGCCCCATGGTTCGTACAAGATCCGCCCATGATTTCGGAGAAGCTTTGACAGGAGGCGATGGGGACTTGGCATTATTCTCGGTCTCCTCTTGGGTGGCTGCTGCGGCAGTCTTGACAGCATTTGCAAGGTGATCTGTATTTGATGGAGCAGCACCGTTGACGGCTTCGGAGGCCACACTAACGGAGGCTCTTTTCGACGGCCGAGAGACGATGGGGATATTGGGGATTGCCGGTACGATAGGGACTATATGCCCGTTCGGTCGACCGGAAGGATTGATCTTCAGAGCGGACTGGTGAGGCGGTGCGGCAGAAGAAGGAGTCGTTGGTTGGGTAGAGAGAGCCTCAGATGGAGGATGTGACGTGGAGGGAGTGTCAAGGCTGAGGGGTTGGTGGAGCGTTTCTTCTGCTTGAGGTGGAGCATCAGCATTTGGTGTTGCTGTTTCCGCGACGCTCTCCTCGTCAGCGGCAGAACCGCGTCGAGAAGGAAGTTCAACAGGGACGCTTGAAGACTGTGGCGCTGGCGTCCTTCTTCTTCTCCGAAGAGCCCTGGCAGGGAAGGCGCCCTCAAAAGACTGCCATGGAAGAGGTGGATAGAAAGGAGTTCTGTGAGACGGAGGTGGGACGGAAGGAGGTGGAGGGGTCGGAGGAGCGAGATGCGGATTTGAAGTACTCATAGAGGCTGAAGATGGTACGTGTAAGGAGGCGCTGGAGGATGTTGGGGAGTAAATGGTTTGTGCTGAATGTATCGGAGAAGACGGTAGGACATGCTGGAGTGCGGGACGCATAGGATGGAGGTGTTGTGGTAATGGATAGTGTGCCATCGGTAGGTATGGTTGATAGCCTCTCCCCATAGGCATAGGAAGTGGATATGGTGTCCATTGTTGAGGGGGCCGTTGCTGGTATTGTATGGGGTATTGATACTGATAAGGCGCATAGTAGGGCGACTGCTGTGGAGGGTGCGGAGAAGACGCGTAGGAGACATTGTGACCAGGTCGCCCATTTGGGAGAGGTACTGCTGGCTGCACCTGTGGTAGCATATGCTGGTGGGAGTTCATGGCTGTGAAACCCCGAAGGGACAGCGAAGGATGCCCGGCGCAGCAGTCCCTAGAATAAAGAGACAGACACTGCGAGTTGTTAGGACCCCATCTTGAAGGCAATCGGAGTCACGACAGTGTATATGCCGCTTGGATTAAAATTGTTCAAGATCCTCACAGGTGGTCGAGGATGAGGCTGGTGGTAACCAAAGGTCCGAGATAATTTGGGGTCGCGCTCCATACTAAGCTACTTTTAGCGACCGGTAGGGTTTGATTCCTACCTTACCTTACTTTACCTTACGAGGTCATGTTTTAAAGTATTCGGAATGGCTACCGTAGCCAAGCCGGCCACCGTACCACCAAAATTGGTTTATCCCGCAAGCAGACCTCTATCAACAACGGTAAGTAATAATTAAGTAATCTAAATAAGTAGACCTTAGGAAGTAGTATTACGAGTAACATTCTCGATTATCTAAGTCTCAAATCAATAGCGCTATTGTTATCATCTCAAAGAGGGAAACTGCGCGATATCTTCTAAGTCGTGATACAGAGACACCCCCTTTCCTTAGAAAGACACCCCTTATTTCCTTACCTTAGGGGAGGGCTAAGGAAGTAGATTACAGTATATACACGGTGTTGTAACGGTTCCACGTATCAGCCTGTAATCGTTTTTCATTCATGCCTATAGACCATTTTGTTTATGACACGCCTATACCGATAATACGTTACTTTATTTTTAGCCGAGGTTTGGTTCTACTTAGTTATCTATAAAATACGAAACAGGGTCCAGTTTCAAAACAGACTACCCGTACCAGCCTATTAGGTACGTATAGGTACTAGTAGTTAGGTATATAGGTATATCAGCCCCTACCTTTATTAAACGCAGTACTACAACTATACCCCCGCGAGAAAATCGGTTGAATCGAAAGATTCTGGCCTTAAAAGAACGGAAACGTTAATATTTCTTCGTTATACATATTCCCGAGCGCTAGCCTTAGCGTTTAATAAGTAATATAACCGTACTAAATTACCTAACTATTAATCGTAGGTTAAATAATAAATATACGGTATTAGAATAAATACGTTAGTATATATATAATACTTCTTTATTTTACCGTAATCTTTCGAATACTTTTAAACTAGTAGACGTAAAATTCTAAATATATATTATTTTACTAATCTATTAAATACACGGTTTATTAACGGTATTAGATATTTAATATAATAATTATACCGTTACTAGTAATTATAGCTCTCCGTTAAAATAGATAAATACCTCTCTATATCCAGTTAGTAGCCGCGGGCACCGTAGGAATATAACCGCGAATTATTCGGGCGATATATACGTATAGTAGTAATAAAAGAAACAGCGATAGGGTATTTATAGAGGGTATCTATAAAAGTAGTAACGACTATATATATATATAGAGGTATTAACGGAGTATATATAGCTCATTACTACCCCTATATATAACTTATATATACGTATATATATAGTTATTACTGCTCTTATATATAGCCTATATATATATATATATAGTCATTACTACTCTTATATATATATATAGTTATTACTGCCCCTATATATGGCCCAATCCTATATATATATAGCCGTTACTGTTTATATATATAGCCGTTACTACTCTTATATATATATAGTTGTTACTACTCCTCTATTACTACGCCTGACTACTACACGCCCGCGTCGCCTGAATAACTCGCGGCTGTATTACTGCGGTGCCCGCGGCTACTAACTGGATATAGGGGGGGTGTCTATATAAGGAAATAAGGGGTGTCTTTCTAAGGAAAGGGGGTGTCTCTGCATCAGGACCCTATCTTAATGTTCCATGATCGACACGGTGGCCATTCCGAATACTTTAAAACATGACCTCGTATTACCCTCAAAGATGAGCTTCCAAGGATCAAATATTTCTTTCTCTATATATCTTCTCTAAGATCTGAATCTTGCGGGTGAAAATGGTGGTAGAAACGTGTAAAGCCGAAGAAATGTGAGCCTTTGGAGATTTGTCTCCTATGCTATGCAATTGTCGGATCAATTCCTCACAGTTTCCCGCATGTTTGCTGCCGGCGAGGCCCGACATCCTCGGCCCATCGGCCAGAAGCAGCAGAACACGTTCCCGGTATGATTCCATGACGATAATTCATTGGGATCCTTGGACTTGCATTTTGAATCTGTCTCTATGAGAACCGCGAGAGGACCTGAATAGTGGCGGGCCGACTTAATGAACGTTCATAGGCGGCTCCTTCGATATTTACGAACTAAGAAAGCGGTAAGCGTTGTTCCAACGGCAAATCTGAGGGACAGCGCCACAATGACAGCTCTCTGTAGCTGGTCAGAGTATCCATCTAGCAGATGCATAGCAGCCACGCCAGCCGCTGAAGCTTCGGAATTTCGCGCTTGTGAAGTTGTGAAAGTTGTACCATCAAAGCCGCCAATCGTGACACCGTTGCGCCCTTCGGAGCCAGGTCTCCCAGTCGACCTAGTTAGGTCGCGCAGCTTTCGCGACCGGAACTTGTAGGTCATGAGCCATATAAGGAACCGCATGTCCCACGGCGAGAACGTTGGCCAACTCCACAGCTTCGACGTGCCACTCATGTCAATCAATTCCAGCAGGTCTGCAAGAATGCCAAGTGTCAAGCCCCACAACAATAGGGGCTGGTCATCTTCATCAGACTGAACTCCCATGGATCCCGTCCTTAGTACTTCTGTGACAAAGCTACTCAAAGATATTGATTCGTTTTCTGCACGAATATAATTGGGACGAGAGCTGCAATACAGACTTTCCGTAGGTTTCAGCTTGACAGCACCGAAAAGCATCTGGCCAGCTATTGCTCGGATGAGCAGTCTTATGAAAGGCTGTCGCTGTCGAGTGAAACGGTCAGTGGCGTCAGTGTAGACAGGTCGCCTCAATGCAGGTGTCAGCAATCCTCTCATTGGCACCCAATGGGTTGAATGGATCTCCGACGGCTGCAAAGCTAGTGGTGGCAGATCGTGACGCATCATTAGATACACGTAAGGACAAAGCACCATGAGACTATCAAGATCAATTTGTAGCCATCAAAATGGGAAGTTCAAAGGCTTACGGCGTCTGGTCCCAAGCTGTTCTGATTATACGCTCAGGAAGATTACCAATATACAAGCAATGATCGATGTCCAGCTCCAGCCCTGTCTCCTCTCTTGTCTCTCTGATACTTGTAGCACGGTCTTCAGAGTCTTCCGGATCTCTCTTTCCACCAGGCAGAGCAATATGGCTTGTCCACCTGTCTCCGACTCGAGCAGCGCGCTTGATAAACAATACCTCGGGATCGCCGTGGCGAACCCAATCTTGGGAGTAGAAATTGTCCAGACTTTCTTGGAACTCGTTTATAGATGATGAGCATTTTTCTTGATCGTAGGTCGCCAATTGAGCGAACGAAGGCCGTATACGAATCACTAATGCGACTGATGCTCTTTTCTTGCAGCCAGATGGATTAGGGACGTGCGAACATTGTTCTCCGTGAATTTCTTGTAGGACACCTTTAAGTCTCCTTGGCAGTGACTTCAGCGCGTCCGCTCCGCCATTAGTCGCCTCCATTGAGAGATCCCTTAGTCGGTATCTGCGACAACGAGTCAGCGAAGTAAGCTACCTCGGCACTCGGCTCAACAAACGTCAATCTGATAGCGTGATGATAGGCCGGCCCGTACCGCAGCACGTGGGAGTCACTAACTTCACTTTTCCCCTCCTGCTCCGGCACTCCCTGGAAAACCTTGATACCAATTGTTGGATATCGGTGTATGCTTGGGTCTGTATACTTACAGAGTATCAAGTATGAGAACTGTGTCCGAGATATACACTCTGCAACATGCGTTTCGGCGAGACGTTGGACAAACAGAAGTACGAACCATGGAAATCAAACTACCTCGACTACAGAAAGCTGAAGAAGCTACTGCGGGAAGACGGCCCCTCGGATGAGAAGAAGCTTGACTGGACAGATGATGATGAGAGCAAATTTGTGGAGGAGCTGGTCAATGCCCAATTAGAGAAGGTCAACGATTTCCACAGCGAGACATACAAGGCTCTCAGGGAGAGGACAGCGGAGTGCGAGGGAAAGCTGAAAAGATTCGAGGGTAAAGAGGGAGGAGATGTGAAAGCTTCAGACTCAGAGACAAAGATTGATGAGAAGAGCTCAAGTGATGAGGAATTGGAAGAAGTGCTGAAGGAGCTGGATAGCATTACCAAAGAGATCAACGAGCTATTCAAATACAGCCGCCTCAATTACGCTGGCTTTCTAAAGATTGCGAAAATACATGATCGGAGGCGTGGATCAAGATATAAAGTGCGGCCATTGCTTCAAGTGAGACTTGCGGCGTTGCCGTTCAATTCAGAGGATTACTCGCCTTTGCTCTATAGGTGCGTAATATATGGGACCCTCAACCATCTAAACACATGAAACAGGAGCTAACATGAGTCAGATTGTCCATAATGTACTTCTTTGCCAGGCAGACAAAGAACGGCGAAATTGACGGGGCGATGTCTTTGGCCGGAAGCAAGGGCGAGAAAGATACTTTCACTTCTCACAAATGTGATTCTGCTTCAGAAAACATTCATCTTCTCCGTGCTGATTTCAATTGCAGTCTGGGTACACCCTGAAAACCTGCTAGAAGTCAAGACATACATCCTCCGACGCCTCCCGGTCCTGGTCTACAACCCTCAGGCATCGAAAGTCGCAGAAGGCGGTCAGGCAGATCCTACCATAACATCTCTCTACTTCGACAGCCCCAAACTCGATTTTTACGACCAGAAGCTAGAAAGGACATCCAATGCTTCTTCACTGCGACTCCGGTGGCATGGCCACCTCGATGAGAAGCCCGAAATATACTTCGAGAAAAAGACCATGGAAGAGAGTGGAGACAGCGAGGAGACCCGCTTTGCCATCAAGGAGAAGTATATACAAGCGTTCATTGAGGGAGACTATAAAATGAAGAAGAGCGTGGACAAGCTCCGAGATCGGGAAGGCAATGAAGGTAATGGTGTGGCTAACTTCCAAAAGAGCATCGAAGAAATCCAGTCGCTTATCCGTGAACACGAGCTGCAGCCTGTGCTGAGAGCCAATTATACTCGAACGGCGTTTCAGATCCCTGGAGACAGCAAGGTGCGTATATCTATCGACACAGATGTCGCCTTCATCCGGGAAGATGCGCTTGACGAAGATCGACCATGTCGAGAGCCCAAGGATTGGCACCGTGGAGACATCGACAGGCTTGGCGTCAGGTACCCCTTCTCGGAAGTTAGGCAGGGGGAGATCTCGAGGTTTCCTTACGCGCTTCTGGAGATCAAGGTAAAGGACGGCTCCAGCAGGAGGACTAACGAATGGATCTCGGATCTGATGTCTTCACACCTTCTTAAGGAGGCACCAAGATTCTCAAAGTTCGTTCATGGTGTTGCCTCGCTGTTCGAGGATCATGTCAACAGCTTTCCATTCTGGCTGAGCGACCTGGAGACTGATATCAGGAAGGACCCAGAAGATGCTTTCCAGCAGGAACAGGAGAAGAAAGCCCAAAGAGCCGAAGACGAGATGGCGGTGGGAAGCTTTCTTGGGAAGTCTGGTTCGCCCTACAAAGCTGCTGTCGGATCACCAGCTGGTAAGCCTGCAACAAATTTCGGCAAACGTAAATCAGTGTCTGGTAGCGACGACGTTTCTGAAGAGGCAAACTCGGACGATGAGGCGGATCATGTGACTGAATCAACCCGAGGCATGTTCTCTGACCTCCTGTCTTACGCCCCATTCTCCAACTCCAAGTATGCACAAGCGCATCGTCACGAGTCGGTGCAGCTACCTCCCGGCGTCAGAGATCCCGGTAAGCTCATCAAGGACATGAACCCAGTGCGAGTAGAGCCCAAAGTCTGGCTTGCAAACCAGCGGACCTTCATTAAGTGGCAACATATATCAATATTGCTAGCTTCGCTGTCGCTTGGGTTGTATAATGCCGCTGGAGAGGATAACAATGTCGCTCGAGGATTGGCAGTCGTATATACTGTGATTGCTCTCTTCGCTGGAGGCTGGGGATGGTGGATGTACATTGTCCGTAGTCGTATGATTGAGGAGCGAAGTGGGAAAAATTTCGACAACGTGATAGGGCCTATCGTCATTTGTGTTGGGCTTGTTGTCGCTTTGTGTCTTAATTTTGGCTTCAAGGCAAGGCACCCTTCACAAGGCACAAGGACTCCAGCTAACACATCGCAGTACATTGCTGCAATTGAAGACTCGCATCACGGTGGCAATGCCAGCCAAAGAATTCGACCGTCCCATTTGGACGTAGTGGGTGCAATGATCCACCAAGACCTGCACTGAAGAATGGACGGTGCCTTGTAGGTATGTACAAAGTAAAAGGAAATCAAAACAAGAACCCCCCGAAGGACAGCGAACAATTATGCTCTTTGGTGACTATCCGGATATTCTAATGCGGGTGCCCTGTCTCTAATTTGTGATTATGACTGCACCAAACAAAGCCATGCCAAATGAAGCTATGCCTACAACGTTCAGCTTTACGCTGATTCTAGCCACTTTCACGAATAAGGAATCGAGATTGTGGATGCTCAATTGCAACCAAGAGCAATGGGACTTGCCTTGCCTTTGTTACTAGTATTATTTTTTGAACACTTGTCTTTGGTGGTGTAGGTCCGGTAGGTACCTAGGTATAGACCAATTTGCAGCAACATCCAGCTGGCGGCGATATATGGTGCCAATTTAGCCTATCAAGCGCGGAATTTGGAAAAGCATAGTCGCCACACTTTTGTGTGTTTCATACTTGGAATATCTACGAGCTAAGATCAACACCATCACTTTGCTTCCTCCATCCACCTGTTATATAGCTACCCTCTTGCTCCACGACGCTCCTAAAATCTCACATATGTTCAGTGATACAAGGATTCAACAATCATCTGCTGTTATCGCACAGGCTGGTGTAGTCGGCGCGGTCGATACCACGAAGATGGCGGGACAGCTTCTCAGCAGGGTATATGTTGACGTTCGGCTCTCTCGAAGACTACGGACTAACTTTGATCAGTCTTCGGGCGATAGTAAGGCCCCAGCTAATTTGCAGCGGTATCACTCTCCAACAAGCCGGCGCAAAGACTTGAACCCACCGAGAAAGCATTATCAATGTATGTTGTTCCGGAGCAATCCTAGCCTTTATAAAACCGCACTCGACTGTAGAGAAGTTGTTTCAGGACGTTGAGGCACCTTTCGCCTCTTACGTTCTTCTCTCACATGTCTCACAAGCCAGACTTCGTTCGTTAGAGGAAAAGCTGACTCCGCTGTGTTCAACAGCCTTGAAATTGGAGGTAGAGATGTTCCGCCGACCGAAGAAAGGTCCACCCAGGCCCGACCCACGCAAGCATCTGAAAGTAAATGGATACGGTCGAACCTACATTCAAGCCGACTACAAAGGAGCGAAGACCACCAGGAGAAGTGACCCCATCACAAAGCTCACCCAAGCACGGATTGACTCCACTACCAATGCCTGCGGGCGCGACAGTCTCAGCTCTCCAGTAAAGATCCAATGGCTACCGAAGGGTCTTGGCCCACGATCGCAGCTCTCTTTGGATAAAGCGAAGAATTTGATAGGCCAAGGTGCTCTTTCTTTCGCAGGACTCACTGTCCAAGCTAGCCACACCTCGTTTCGTCAAACTCGTCTCTACGCCACGATCAGTGTCGGAGCCGCAGAGAACGGGATCGAGTGTTTGGCCAAATTCCAAAATGCCCCAACAGACATGTCGCTTGCTTTGACCGATCGTCCTGGTCATCGAATGCCACAGGATGCCCTCGAGCAGCCAAGCATGACAGACTGCTTTGGGCTGTCGCCTGGGACTGTCACCCTGAATTATCACGTCAGTTCTTTCAGTCGCTCTTTGCGACCAGGGGCCTTTCGTGAGAACGTCATCCAACCTCTACAAACGGACAGCCTTCTCGTGCTTCAGCGCCTCCACTACTTGCAAGGCGGACTTGATGCAGATGTAAGCCTTTCTCCATCACTTCTCTTGCAGATAAGTACGATACTAACATGAAAGCTAGCCTGAAGTTGCAGAAGAATTCTTGTACATGCAACTTGTCCACGATCCAGAATGGCAAAAAGGGGAACTTGGCGGCCTGGAGAGACAGGTGACGGTCCTTGTCGCTGCATTGAACAATCCCGTGTGGACTGATTTCCGTGACCCAAATTCTCAGGTGCTTGCAGAGTATTTTGACTCCCATGACGTAGAGCTGGAGGAGCGCTTCTACCGACAACTCTTGCTCAGCGTTGAACTCAGCTTGCGCATCAAAGCAATCACGGAGCGGGGGGAAGGCCCAGAGGAGCAGTCTCTCATTTCAAAGATCCCAGAGAAAGTAGCTTGGGATCTCGCCTTAGCCAAGGTATGGCAAAATAAGATGACACTGGAGCCCGTTGACAACGGCTTTCACTCAGCTTCTGTGGCTTTCCATGTCATGGCTCTCAGAAAATCCAATCAGAAAGAGCGGCTGCTTGAATTCGCTCGCAACATGAAGTGGGTTCGTATTACTGAAGTTGAGCATATGCTTGGGGAGACACCCAACGGAGAGATCGCTTTGGAATCTAGGAGCCTATACTCGGCTTCTTGGATTACTGGACTTATCTTACCTGGGCTATCAGCATCATTGCTCATGATGAGAAGCTTGATCGACTGCGACGCAGACATCACCAACACCCCGCCAGGCTTCGACCAGATGCATTCGAACCTCGGATTTCAATACCGCGGAAACACTTTCTGGTACTGGAATTCCATCGTCGCTAAAGTACTGGGAGCTTGCAGAGGAGTTACGCAAGACTACGGCTGGGTGGGGCCATGCCTTGATAGCGACGACCTTGATGGATTCGAGGCTGTACTCGTGCGCTCGCAGCAGCCAGCCCAGCACATAAGCAAGAGCCGAGTCAGATCTATGTCGGCTCGTAGCACAGCCCTTGGACCTCCAGCCGAGCGCTACCCAGTCAGCGAATATGTGATGCCGCTTCCTGACCTCACCAACATGGTTGACTGCGTGAGGATTCAGAAGCTGGCTTTCAGAACATACTCTCTTCCCGCTTCAGATGATGAGCCTGAAACTTGCACCGTCGCCATTTTCTTCGCAATCGATAACGACATCATCCCCATCCGTCTCCGCTACAACGTCTCCTTCCTCTGTGCTCCACCTTGCCACGGAACACATCCTCTATTCTGGGACTTCGCCTACAAAACCATCAAGCCAGACGACTTAGTTTGGTACCAGCGCTCTTTAAATGGCATTTCAATCAGTCCTCCCACTGCATCTAATCAGACGGGCCCCAATACACCAAGGTTCAATAGCTCCTCTAGTGGGTCCGCCAACAAGACAGCGCAGGATTCAGAGAATATACTTGTTGTCGAAGCTTTTGGCGTAGCCGACAATGATGTCGTGGCACGAGCTTGGGCTTCTCACATTGGAGTCTCCGCTGTTGTGGCGAACGTCCACAATACTTGCATGGCGTGCGCTATACGCATGGCTTATGCTGGTGCTATACCTTTGGTGATTTTGAACGACGGGCACGAGAATGACGAATGAACATCATGCTCTTGGTGAGGGCCCTTACTGATAAATATGTCGGCAGGTTAGTTTGTTTGCTAACTTTTATATTAGGAATGACGCTTCGTGCGTTATGACAGATAATCGATACTGCTTGGTACGAAATTGGGACGAATGTTTATCCTGATACGACTCGGATCGCCGATGTCAACAAGCATTAGGCTCATTGGGGCGCAAGTTCCATCAATAATCTTCTCTTCTCACGTCTTGTACGACACCATATTATTTTCTCTTCATCATGGTGGTAGGAATCACGGGAGATGATATTAGATCGTCGCGTATCTTGAAAAGGACCTCACCTTTCATATTACATTCTATTCTCGGGCGATGTTTTTATGAAGAAGCAAATCACAGGGGAAGTCGGAGCATGTGCCTAGCATACTAGCATTCCATTGAACAAAGCTAATACGCAATGGCTTTGCGACCTGATATCACATAATTCACATCAACTTCATCGCTATGTACAATGGCTCAAATCTCGTTCGCGCCTTCTATTAGACCTATAAACCGTTCGGCTGAAGATAGGTACTGTGGGCCCTCTTTCAGGAATCGGGATCTTCCTTACTTCTAAACGACCCCTCTCTGGTCTTCTCTTTGCGCTCCTTAGCGTCCACGATATCCATCTCCTCCTCATCAGAGCTCGACGAGCTGCTGCTCTTGGGCTCTTCTGCGATTTTGAAGCCTTCGCTTCTCTCGACTAAGCTCCGATAGTAGTCAACCAAAACCTCAGGCTTAGGCACTATCCTCCATTCCACCCTCCACAAGAATTCCAACTCCAATAATGCCAACTCCTTAAGACTGACACCTCCCACTCGAGCATATGTATTGTTTGTCCAAAAGCTGTCACTGAGGCCTTTGCTTGCCACTGTAGCACTTGTAATGAGGAATCGATGGACTGTCAGGGATGATATCGTGAAGGCGGGGTAAAGGGCGCAGAGGCGGTCGATGTAGTACACCATGCTCAAAAGTATGGGCGGAGAAAGCGTAGCATGTGTAGTTAAGCGCTGTAGGTAATCTTTGACGCCTATCCCAGGGGGAGCTCGAGAGTGGAACCGAGTCAGGCGACCGTCCTTGAGGGGAATTTCGTCATTGAAGCGTATTAATTCGAGAAGCATGTTGCTGATCAGGAGCACTAAATCTTTCACATCACAGGTCTCGTACTGCGCTGGCATGTATTTGACTGCGGGTTTCGAACCACGAGCGCGCTTCCGCGAGGAGCCTTGGGATCCGGTGGAAGAGGAGGAAGAGGCGGTCTGTGCGAGGGTAGTCGACGACGCCGTTGCTGTTTGAGGCACGGATGAGGATGTAGCTGAACGCTTGGAAGGAACTTTCGCTGCCAATTCGGGCTCTGGTGGGGGTTGTTTTGGGCTGGAAATGCTCCGCCGCTGGGCCAGCGTTTTTTGTGGGTCCACGCCGGAGGACATCGCCGATGCTGGAGGCGAGTATTGGGTGCCTACATCGACAGTAGGCTTTACTGATGAGGAGGCGGATAATGGTCTCTTGTGGGAATTTGGGTTGTCGGTTGATGACTGAGAGATTTGACGTGGGAAGGCTGCTGGTGGAGCAGGTTTAATATACCCACGTGGGCTATGCGAAGTGGGAAACCGATAAGAGCCATCGTAGGATCTTGGTGAACATGACGAAGTGCTAGCATGCAAAGTGGGTGATGGTGAGGAGGTTATCATCTCAATATAAGAGTCCAGGTGGCCGCTGCTGCCACAGTTGCTCCCGTTGGAGATAGGACTTCGCTGTAGGAAATTGCCGTTCGTCTGGACAAGGAAATCACGTGCATAGTTGTAGAGGCGAGTAAGTAAGGTGCGTTCGTCGTATGTGCAGGGGACGAAGTCTGAGTAGCAGGACTCTCTTGCTGCGTGTGAATTATGCCAACAACCGTTCGAGTAGTAGTGTCGAGCCGGTGCTGGATGACGCCTGATCCCGGATGGTCTTGGCGCGGGTCGCATTCCGTAAGTGCGTGTTGGCATATCAACTGTACCTAAACCGTCAATTTCTAGGACCCGTCTCGATGGAGAAATGTATGAGGATGTGATGATAGAGTATCTTGCAATTGTATGTATGATCAAGATTTGATTAGGGAGCTAGAGAGTGCCATCCAAAAGGGACATCAACAACTGTCTTTTCCTATATACAAAAGCCAGAGTATCCTGAATTTGCCTTTCTTGCGCTGCATCTTCGCGCAATTCGTCTTGAAAATTTCCCATGACACGCATGAGCTCCATCAGATGCACCAATGTACCCCAGATTCCTTCCCCGCAAAGCCTTCATGTCCCGGAAGCGCAGGGCTAAGGAATGCCGACAACCGCAGAGCATTGATCGATATGTGATCAGCGACAGCAGACCGTCGGTTTGGCAAAGGGATACCCGGGAAAGTGTTCTTACGTAAAAAGGACATCGAAACTTGTGTTTCAAATCTCCATCTTAGTCGCAAGAGCCGCAAATGTCATGGCGTTAATGGTAGCCGCAGAAGAGATGATATGTTGTATCCAATTACTTCCTCGAACAAGCCCACGTGAATAGTGGTCAGATCTAAAGCCACATAAAAATGCGACTCCAGAAGCTCAGATATCATGGGAATTCTTTAGTCAGAGAAAGAGCATTTGCAGCGCACACACGACCAGGCAATGTCTTAGCACACAATAAATGACCATTTCACAATCACATGCACCGTAGCTATTAACATCCATTAATAGACATGTAGTTAATCAGATTCAGACAGGATTTGCTTCTGATATTTCGCATAAGCAATTCAAACGTTGAAAAGAGACTGCTTATGATGTGTCCCTAGCTTTTGAATGGTCGATGTATGCGGAGTAGCTGCGGGCAGGAAGGTTTAGCCCTAACTGCTCGAACTTCCCAACTGCTCATTCTGTAGGGCTTGCCTCCTCGCCGGCGTAAGACTAATGTTTTTAGTCCCGGTCACTACTTCTACCAGCCTATCAGCAGCTACTTATGAACCTTCTAGGGTAGGACTCTTTTTCTCTCACGCCCAGTCCAGAAACCTTGTAATAGAAAAAAACAACCTTCGTATCTACCTCGAAAACGATTCAGAAACCTCCTTAGAAGGATTCACCCCTCAACCGGCCACACCCCTTAGTCGGACACTCTACTATAACTCTACAAACAGCCGTTTTGATATCAGGACTCCGTAAATGAAGTTGTAGCAATAACCAATTGCTATGATTTCCGTACTAGAATATTTGTTCATACTTATGTAGTTCGTAAATTATAGTAATTAATCGCCCAAGCCCTAAGAGATCCCTAGAGCTAGAGCCCGGAGTAAGAAAACCAAGGATTCCTAGGTACCTAGCCCTATAGGGTAGTCGACCGAGGGGTATAGCCGGTTAAGGGGTAAATCCTTCTACCTATTTAAATACCTTAAAGAAAATTAAAAATATAGTATTTTTCGGCGCTAAAATAAATAAATATTTTATACCGAGCGTAGGAATTCGAAGAATTTCAAAGAGTTATTAAAGATATATAACTCTCGGTATTTATTTATAATTTAAGAAATTAAAAAATTCTTTATTTATTAATATTCTAATAAACTTTTTTAACCGAGGAATATTAACGCGGTAATTAATTAATAGAAAAACTTTATTTTTAGAATTCTCCTACTTTCGAGCGTAGACTCTTTATAGAGGAATACTTTTAAATATTAAAATTTCTATAAAATAAAGAATTTATATCGAAGATAATAGAGATTTCTTTAGAGTAAACTATTTAAATAATTAAGAAAATTCGCGGAACTTCCTAAACTACTACCTAGAAATCGAATATTATTAAGTTATAGTATTTAGAGTATTTATAATAATATAAAAGTAAATATAAAGTCTTAATAGGAAAATAATCTTTAGATTTAAATAATAAAATTAATCTCTAAAGAGTTAAAACGAGGGCTCCGAGTCTTTTATTTCTAAAAAAAACTCCGGAGTACTAGAAATTATAATATAATATTATAATATAAATAACGTAACTACGCTATATACTCTTTTTATAAAATTTATATACTACGTTTAATAACTACTATAAAGTTAGTTTTAATATAATATAATAATTATCTCCTCTTTTAGAGGTTTCGCCCTCGAAACTAGTATATATTAATTTAATACTCTAATATTTTTAAATAAAAGAGTATAATATAAGAGAGTCCGATTTAAATAAAGTATATATATAACGACTACGCCTCCTACCTAATTTTATTAATTTCCTAGATTTTTAATAATACTATATTAATAAAAAACCTCTAAACCTAGTAGGAAAATAAGAGGGAAATAAATTATATTTTAAAACTAATAATCCGTCCCGTATAATTCGTATACTAGCGTAGTTATATAGTTATAAATTATATTAAGTCTCGATAAAAATCTTAAAATCTAAAGAGAAAAATAAAGGAAAGAATATTATAATTATTATTAAAAATTATAAATCTTTACTATTAATAGAGTTTTAACGATATCGGCGGCGGAGTAAAATATTCTATCATTATTATTTAAAAAAAGTTTAAATTATAGGAGTAAAATATATAGAAAGTAATCTTAATATAAATATAAAATTTTCGTCTACTTTCTAACTTTTCTTCTTCTATAATATCCTATTATCTTTTATATATATAAACTCCTATATAGTTACTATCGATAATTATACTATATTTAGGCTTTATTAATTTATAATAATCTCGGCCGTATCTCTAATCTCTTTCTTCGAGGTCGTAAATATTATATATATATTCTATAAGTAAAACTAGAGTTAATATATTATAATTTAAATAAATTTTTCTTTTCTTTTTTTAAATTCTTTTCTTTAATTTTATAATTATTAAAGTAAATAAAATAATTTATTCTATTTCTAAATAAATTATAAATTATATTTTAAAAGAATTAATATTATTATAATATTTATTTCATTTTTAAATAATTACTTTTATATTTCATTTTATTAGTAATACGTATATAGTTAAATTACTTTAATATTTAATATATTAATTTAATCTCTACGGTATACGATATTAATAATAATATTTAGATATTTATTATATCTCCGACTCTCGCTCCCCGTAAAATAATTATTTACTCCGTTTTTATTTTACCTTTATCCGTATTTTTATACCTCTATTATTTTAAGCGACTAAACCTAAATATATCTTTATATATTATTTAAATTTTAAAACTAAATTATATTAATATATTTAGATTCCTATTAAATTTTATACCTTTATAAATTCTTTTTTTAATTATTTAGAATATCGAGGACTTAAAAATTATCTTCGTTAATATATTATTAAATATATAAAAGATATTATAAATTTCTTTTAAGAGATTAAATCTAGAAATAACGATATAAAAAAAGAGAAAAATATATTATAATTAATATCTCGGCTTATTATAAACGTCGAGGGTATAAATAATATTTTTCGTATTTTAATAAATTAATATTATTTGAATATAATTTATATATTAATAATTTTTTAGAGAGAGATTATTACCCGGGATATAAATATACTTTAAAATAAAATTATATAATATTAATTCAACGATTTATTTAAATCGAAGGACGAAGATAAAGTTAATAATAAAATTAATTACGAAGCTAAAAACGAAGCTTATACGCGTCGTAGACGAGATATCTTCGAATATAATTTTCTTCTCGGCCTTAATCCCGCTACCGATTAATTTAATATATTTATTTTAAATAATCTCGATATTATTAATCCTACTCTTCTCTTTAATAATATATAAAAAGTTATAATATCTAAGCGTAAAGCTTTTTTAATTAGAAATATTATTACTCGCTCCGATTTTCAAAGACCTCGCTTTTAATATAACGATATAAAGAATATAAATCGTTATATATTAAAAGAATTAATATCTTCTTATACTATTTTTAAAGAAGAAATTAAAGAAAAAGTTAATAATTTTATATTTAATTTTATTTTTAATCTTTATTTTCTAACTCGATTTCCTAGTCGTAATTTTATTTATAAATAACCGAGTTTTAATATTAAGAAAACTAGTCGCTTTAGATATATACCTACCCGCGAGCGCTCTATTAAATATAAAGATACGTCTCGCTCGAAGGTTATTAATAAAAAGTAACTAGTAGTAATTAGTAATTAATAATATATTCTCTTCTAATTTTTTACTTTCTATATTTTTTCTATCTTCGTATTCTCTCTAAATATTTCTTATAGTTCTAGTATATTCTTTAAAGTATTTATATTAATTTATTTATTAAAGATCTATAACTATCCTAATTATTTTATAAAATAAAATACCTCGCTTTTTATTTTCTTTTTCTTTAATACCTTTTCTACTATTTATTCGTTCGTATTATTTACTATTTTTAGTAGAGGTATATTAGGAATCGAAATATTATTTTATTATTAATAATACGACTCTAAAAGCGATATATAGAAGATAATAATTCGGTAACTAGTTAGTAATATTAGGTAGTATATTTATATTTCGATAATATCTAAAATTTTAAATAATTTAACTACTTTATAAAAGAGTTTCTTATTTAGTCGTTTCTATACTAGGTTTTTAATTAATAATAATATAAAATTATTTATATTAAATGATTTTAGCTAATATCTTTTATTATAATTATATATTTATATATTGATCGCGATAGTTTAAACTCTTATTAGGTACTCTTTTAAAATATTTAACTTTTTAATTCTTTTTTATATCGACGATATTTCTCTCTCGTATATATCGCCCTTAAGACGCGGTTTAAGAGATAAATTACAATTATATATAATTATAAATAATATCTATTTTATTATTATATATTACGTATTATAATATATTTATTCTATTATAAATAAAAGTACTACCTAGTTATTTTACTCGCTTAAATAGAAAGTTCTTAAATAATATTCTAGGGTTTAGTTCTAATATTTTATTTAATTATTTATTTATAGATAAAATACGGTATTTAGGCGCCTTTTAATTTTCATTAAATAATATACTTTTAATTAAGATATACTCGTGAAAATAGAACCTTTATTAAAAATAATCTCGTTAGGAATTCTAAACTTTAGAATAATTTTTTCGAATATTAACTCTACTAGTCCCGTAGAGTCGATTATTTTAATAATTAAAATATATTATAATATCTTTATATATTTATCTATTATAATAAATAGTAAGTTTCGTTTTAAAGGAAAATAATACACGATAATTATTCGTCTATAAAATATTAATTGATTCCGCTTTTAAGGAACGGACTATTATATAATAATATATATTAAGGTACTAGTATTAGTAGAATATAAACGTAATAATTACCCCCGCCGATTTATAGTTATTTTTTTTAAGGTTATAATACTTTAAGCTAGTTACTTTTTACGTAATATATTAATAATTTAAAAAAAAGTTTTTATTTTAAAGGAAATTAACCGCTTTAAAATCTACCTATAATATTTAATTTAAGCGTAGTCTATTATATTTAAAACAAAATTCTTAATTCTAAAGTCTACCCGTAATATCTAATCTATTTAATAATTAAAGGAAATTTTCTATTTAAAAGAAATTAATATATAAAGTCTACCCGTAATATTTAGTTTATTTAAATTTTCTATTTAAAAGAAACTAATTATTCTAAAATATTTTAAAGCGCGAAAGTTTTACCCTAAATAAGATTTTTATATTAATTTAAGACTATATCTTCTTCCTCGATTAATTTAACCTAAAGTTATACGTTATTCTCTCTCTATATAATAAACTCGTTATAGTTATATAAATATAATATAACGGGGAATCTCGTAGTTAAGATATTTATTATATTATTAACGAATCGTACGAGTTTATTATTAAATTATTTATTATTTTTAAATTTATCGGCCGTTTTTATTATCCCGTAAAACTATTTTTTTACCTAGAATTTCGATTAATATCTAGAGACGCGTATAAAGAATATTATAATTTTTCGATATAAAATTATTCTACTAGACGTCCTTAATATTATAGAAAATATATATAAAAATTATTAATTATCGAGTATAAGTAAACGACTTTACTTTATACTCCGTTAAACCGATTAATTAATAGGTTAATATAATTAATTAAATATTCGTTATCGACTCGTAATTTATTTATATTATTTTATAATAAGTTATAGTTCTTTTTTAGTTACGTAAAGTTTTATAAAATAAACTTTTCCTTTAATTTATCCTCCGATAAAGATTTATATAGTATTCGGCTTTCCTCGATCTTATTTTATAATTTTTAATCTAGCGGAGTAAAGCCGGTCTTTTATTTACCCTTCTCTTCGGTTATAAACCCGTTTTTCGTAAATACCGATTTATTATTATTTCCGCTAGTTATAACGACTAAATTATCGATAGCGATTATAGAGAATAAGAATAAATCTCTAATTTATTTCTTTACCGGTATTTTTATACTTTCTTTTATAATTATTTTTATACCCCTTCTTTAAATATATTTCTTAATCTCGGCCTTTATATTTTAGTATATTATCTTTATCTTAATATCGGACTCGCTTTATAAAGCCTCGGAAAATTTAATTCTCTCTAGAGTAAAGAATAGGAAAGGGTTTATAAAGAAAAAAGAATTATTATTAATTTTTCATTTCTTTTAAGGCCCCGAACCTATCTAATCCTATAAAAGTTTATATTTCGCTATATTTAATAATTAAATAGTATTTTATAAAAGCGAAAATTTAGGCTCGTTTAATAATATATTTATTATATTTTCTTCCTCGGTTACTACCGGCGTCGAAGAAGGTATATATATTATATTCGATATTATTAAATTTACCTTAAATTATCTCTTCGCTTTTATTTTATTATATAATTAATTATTTATTCCGACGGAGTTTTAATAAATTATCTTTATCGTAGATTTTCTACTAACTTTCGGTACGATAGATTATATTAATAAAGAATCCGTTAATTCGTCGATTTATTTTAAATTTTTAAGAATATATTATTTACTTTCTTTTACTTCTAGCTAGACGTAATTATTATAATAAATATCTTTATCGGAGTCGCTAGCGCTTTCTATAAAATTGATTTTTATTATAATATAGAAATATTAACGACGGGTATTATACTTTAGTCCAAATATTTATAACTATTTAATATATTATATCGGTTATTTAATATAACTTTAGTTAAATCCGATTAATTTATCGCGAACGATCTCGCTCTTTTATTATTATATATCTAGGCGAACCCGAATATATAAACTTATTCGGATTCGTCTTCGATATAATTTTCGTAGCGTATTCTTTATTCGTTTATTTAATTTATAAGTAGTTTTTAGAGTAAAATATATATAACTATCGATTATATTATATTTTATAAGGAATATAGTTATACTTTACGATTATTTAGATTTATAAAAAGGAAAGGTTATAACTAGCTAGTAATTATATTATAATATTATTTATTAATTTTCAATATAGCTCGTTATATAATAATATTATAGACTCGTTATTAGAGCTAGTTTATATTACTCGCGTACGCGTAGTCGGGCTTATATTAATTAATTACTATATTATAGTAAATAAGGTTATTCTATTACGTGGAAAATATCGATAAAAGTATTTAATAAAGTATAATAAAGAAGAGTAAGAGATAATAATATTATTCTTTTATATAAGGCCCGAATATAATATTTTTATTATAAATTAGGGTATTAAGGAATTCGCGGTAATTTATTATATCTTTAATTTATTTATTTCTAGGGCGATAATATCGTTAAAACGCTCCGGTTTTCCCTAGTCCTAATCTAGTAACTAGTATAGGCTTTTATATTATATTTTATATCTAATTTAACGGTATTATTACTAATAAATAGAAGATATTGAAGAGTTGTTTATCTTTTTCGCTCTATCTAATATTCGTGTACCGATATCGAGTTATATTTCTAGTTATATTTATTTATTAGGTCTTTTACGTCGTAAAGATCTTTCTTTTTATATTATTTATTTTAATATAATCTTTATTCTTTTTATTTAATTAGATATTTAATTACCGATCTTTTCCCTCGGTTTAATAATTTTTTAATTTTTTTATCTAGGAGGTATTTTACTTTATAATAATCCTTCGTATCTTCGGGATTATTATTAATTATAGGGTTTTATCCTATTTCTTTAAGGTAGTAATACGAATTCTTTTCTTTAAATACTAACTTTAAAGTAGTTACGAATATTATTAAATAAATAAATATCGTCGGCGGTAGTTTAAATTTATAAATTAAATTTCCGTAGTATTTAAATTTTTTAAAAGATCTAGTTTTTTAATTAGATAATATAAAATTTCCTAGATTAAAAAGGCGGTAATTATTATATAATTTAAAGAAAATTATTTCTCTAATCTCTATCATTAAGGGCGTATATTTATTATTATAACGAAATTTAATATTAACTACCGCGAATAAAATTATATTAATTACTTCTTTACGGTTAATTTCTTTTATATTAATTAAGTTTATTTACTCTACCGAATTATTTAAAAGCGAAATATTATCGTTTAATTTTATTCCGTAGATAATTTCGTTAAGGGAAAGTATTATAGTTAAATTTAAAGAGTTATTTAATATAATTTATAATATAATAACGAAATCGTTTTACTAGGCGTTTAAGAAATAGGCTAAATAAAACCTTAATATAATTTTTATAATTTAGAATATTCGTTCCGATTATTTATCTAACTGCGAGTAGTATATTATTAATATTATAAATTTTATTTTTAAGATTTTAAAAATAATCTTCTATAAAGCCGAAAGAAATTTAAAGTCTTTATCGGAAATAATAATTTTAAGGATTCCTTAGTTAATAAATATAAATAGTAATACTTTAATTTATTTTTCGGCGGATTATATATTTTTCCTCGAAATAATAGTAACTTTCTTCGAGAATTTATAAATAACTATTAATAAAATATTATATTCGTTTTATAATAAAGGAAGCCCTATAATAAAGTCGATAATAACGTAATAGTAGATTTTCGGGATTATTAGAATTAGTTTTATAATATTATATAAAGTATAATACTTCGTTTAATTAAACTAATAGGGCGGATAATATAGGATATATTATTTTAATTTTTTTATAAGATATCTTATATAGTAGCCGGCTACGATCTATTTATATATTCTATCAAAACTAGTATATCTACGCTTATTATATACTAGCTTAAAGATTCTCTATTTTATAAATTTCGGGATATAAAGACGTTCTCTATCGTCGTACTAATCTTTATATTAAATAAGAGAATCTCGGAGTAAAAAAGAAACATTCGGATTAAAGATATCCTTATTTTTTATAATATTAGGGTTCTTCTTTTCGAGTTTATTCTTTTTATTTATAAAAAAGGTACGTACTTTAAACTACTTTTTATCCTCGGTATAAATATACTCTAACTTTTATTTATAGTCGGTAGATATTTATATTAATATTATATAAAAAACGAAAACTTCGTTAAATACCCTAAGAGTATTTATATTAATATTTTTATTCCTCTTCTAAATTAACCGTAATAATATATCAAGTACGATATTCTATTTTTTAAAATATTATCGAATATCGAGATTATACTACGACGTATATTAGGAAATTTATACTAGTCGTAGATTTATCCTATCCGAAAAAGATAATAATAGTATTATTTATCTCGTAATATCGGTAGTCGCGGAATAATTAATGAAAATAATTATTTTCTTTATCGGTAATTAAATTAGAAGATAAGGAATCTTCTTTAAAGTTTATATTAATTTTATTACTTTAAATTCCGTAAATTAATATTATACTTTAATAGAGTTAAGTAGTTTAAAGAGGAAAAGAATTAATTAAATATTTATTCGAGGGAATAAACTACTTTAAGGATTATTTTTTATATAATATATTATCGCGTTAATCTTATACGATTTAGAGGTATCGATATTAATATAAAGCTAGCGTATTATATCTCGATAATAAAGATACGTTTCGGAAGTAAATACTTTCTATAATAATTTAAATAATATTAATTCTTCCTCGGTAGAGATGAATTAAGTATTTTTAGAATAAACTTTTCGTATATTCCTACTCTAGGAAGGAGAAGTCTTTAATAATTAAATTCTTTACTTCTATAATAACTCCGAAATATAAGCGAAATATCTAATATTATTTTTAAATTAATTTATTATATTTATATATATTTTTAAAGCTTATAGTATATTTAAAAAATAAAGATTTTTAATTATTATAATTTTTTCCTCGGTAGTTATTATATTTAAACTTTTAACCTTTTAATTTAAAAGTATAACGGAAGAGTAAAGTATATTAAAAAAGATTTTTTCGGCTTAAAGGAGATTTTAAAGTTTATAAATAATATAAAGATTATCGCTAGATATTTAAAGTATTTAGCGTAAAAGTATAAAATAATAATAATATTATTAATATAATATTTTATAAATTCTCTATACGGATATAAAAACCTATTTATTTTTCTTTATATATAAAGTACGAAGTCTTTTTAACTTATTACTACGATATTATAATATTTAGAGCCGTAGTAAAAGACGATAATAAATTTATAATAATCGTCTCTTTTAATTATAAAGAGATGAAATTACCCGTTATAATTAATAATATTAATATATACATATCCCTATATTAAGGAAACGATATCGTTTTATAGTAAAAAGAGATAGTTATCTAGAACGGTAATTTTATTTGAATTATAAATATCTACTACTATTTTTTCTTTATATCCCGGAGTCTTTTTAGGCTCTTTATATATAGTTTTCTAAATTATAAATACTAAGAAAATAAAAGGGGACGGTTTTATAAATTAAAATATCTTTCTCTATAATACGGTCATACCGATCTTGCTATACTAGGTTAGTTCTTTAGCACCGAGGGCTACTCACTATTCTAGTTCGTTAACGACGAATACTTAATTAATTAATCAACTATTACTACTTTATAGAATATAACCTTATTAATTAATAATAACGGTATTTATATATCCTAATAAGCGCTATACCACGTCTACTAGACGTTCGATCCACTAGCTATATAGTAGTACTAGTAGTCGAATTAAAATTATTCGATAGTATCTTTTTATCCGTACCCCGTCTCCTCTACTAGTTCGTTTCGGTGGAATAAAATATAACTTATATAATAATTTTATTAGAAAAGAATACTACCTCCTTTTTCCCTACCGAAGTAGATAACTTTATTATATTAAGGCCTATTACGATAGTATTAAGACTATAAATATTATACTTCGGTATACTATACCTAGCTATTTAATATAGTTATAGAAACCTTCCGCTACGACGTACTAGTCTATTAAAGTAGGTATTATTATAACTACGTCTTCGGTTTTAACGAATCTATTATATAATTCGCCTAGAACCGTATTATATCTTTAATAAAATCGGTTAAATATCGACTTTCCTTAAAGGAGAGAAGCGCCGTTAAGATAGCCTAGAGTCGTACTAGGCTTAACCCTATTTAAGTCCTTATATATTACTATTTCTTATATAAATTCTATATATAGTTATTCGTTATATTTTATCTACCTATAGGAGTACTAAGCTTTTATCTTTAAAATCGAAAGAGTAAATAAGAATTAATTCGTCTTTAATAAAATTAAATTATATAAAATTATTAATTTATTTACCCTTAACTTTCCTATTTCTGTAAGATTATTATCGTAGTATCTAGTAATATCGCTAGCCGTAATACCGTGGTCTTAGTATTCTAGCTCGACGAATTTATATAGTCGGGCTACGCTTTCGCCGGCGAGGTTAACGATATTATTTATTATATTATTAATTATTTTATTTGGCGGAATTTCCGGCCTATTTAGCCCCTTCGTAGTTTTAATCTTTAAGAGTAATTAATACGGTTAAGGTCTATAGAGGTACCGAGCTAACTAAGCGATTAGGTTATTAATATTATTATTTTTTATACCGTTATAATACGTTTCTAAATTAGTATTTAAGCGACTCGATAATTTTTTAAAGTACCGGTATTAACTAGGAATATACCTTCTTTATCCCCGCCGAGCTCTAGGTAAACGCCTATTTCGTTTATACCGAATTCGATATCGCTATTAAGATATTTTATTAGATAGATTTTTATAGAAGAAGTAATTTATTAGAGACCCCTCGGACCTAATTAATAATCGTAGTAATCCTCGACTATAGCGAACGCGGGTTTTAATAAAATATAGTTTATAAAACTTCGTAATTTTATTATAAACTTTATAACGGTATTTCTTAAAGGCTCTTTTAGACTACTAGGACCTTAAGGCCTATAAAGTCCTTAAAGCGATAATATTATTTCTATTATATCGAAGTAGAATATAATTAACCTCGGATTCTTCGACTCTATATATAATAGTAAGTCTACTAGTATAGGGTCTAGTCTCGAGTATACTAATAAAGAAATTTACTTCCGCGATATATATTTTTTTATCGAGCGAGCTAAGGACCTAGTAATTATTAAAGATATTATAATATATAAAAATCTTTAAATTTACCTCCGCGGTATTATTTTAGAATAATATACCGTTAAGTTTTTAAACGCTAAGAAGAGACTATCGAAATACGGCGTTATTAATATTAATATTACGGAATAAATTTAGTTATTAACGGGAAGGTTTAAAAAGCCTTTGAATATAATTATTAATATTATCTTTAGGGAACGCTATTTTATAAAAGATATTAATAGCCGTTATAAACTACGTAAATATAGAAGATTTTAAGGTCTACTAAAGATACGGGAATATCGTTATTATAAAATTAATTTAATATTATTTATAACGGAATTAACCTTAAGTTACGGCGTAATATTAAGAGACCTAAGAATAATATTATTATTAATAACTTTCTAACGAGCCTCGATAATTATAAATATAAATAGTAGGCTTTAGTATCTAGAAAGTTAAATAAATAGGATCGATCGGTTCCGCCGAACTATAATAATAATAATATTAATAATAGCTACGGACAGCGTTAGCCTTAATAGTATAATTAATATTAAAACTTTTATTAACCTTTTATTCCTTATCGTCCTATTAAAGACTTCGGTAGAGGTTATAGACCTTTATATAACGGCGTACCTCTTTATAAAAATAATAATACTTCCTACGAAAATAACTTATATAGGTCTTTTTCGTCTTCTTTATCTTCCTTTTAACCTTAATAAAATAATATTAATTAGTAATAATAATAGAATTCTAACTATTTATAGCCTCTTATAAAATAACTATAAATAATAAACGGAAGTTTAAGTCCGTTACCTAGGTAGAAAATATTCCCTTTTAGGTATTAAAACTAAAACTCCGGAGTAGGAAAAAGTTTTAATAGGAATTCTTTTAAAAAACCCTTTTTAACTTAAAGGGCCTATTATATTAAAGACTAAAAAACTACTAAAAACGTTAACTACGATAAAGATTATTCGGTAGAATCTTTCTACTAAATCGAAAGTCTTTATAACGAAAGTTAAGGAAGTTATTATAGTAACTAAAAAAATATTTTCTATTAAGGTACTACGTAGGCTAGTAAATACCTTAATAATATTATTAATTTAAAATAACCTTATAATAAGATAGTTAATAATCTTTTCGTCGGCTAATATACTATTAAAGTAGTCGATACGACTAGTAAAGTAATATACCGCTTATATAAATAATCCTTCTCTTCAAATAATAAATTATATATATATATCCGGCTTTACCGAAATCCTACTCTATTAAAGTCTACTACGTCTTCCGCCTTAACGAATTCCGCTTTATTAACTTCCGCTCTACTAAATATTACCTTCTCGGCGAAGTAAGTTATTAAATTAATATCTACCAATAAATCTACCCACGGCTATATATTTCGTAGTTACCGCTATACTACTATTAAGGTCTCTGTAGAATTAAACGGTTAACTCTACGAATTTTACTTCGATATTAAATATATTATAAACCTTATAAACCGGTAGTTCCTTATAAAGTTTACGGAATTTAATTTACGAGTTAAAGTCCGTAAAATAACTATTACTATAAAAGTCCGTAACTTAAGATCGAATAACTATAATATTAATAAATTCGTTATTATCCCTATATATATTCTTAGTAAAGACGGTAAAATCGCCTTAATTACTAAAAAACTATATATCGTCGATAACCTATCTATTAAGGTTCTAATAGGTATCGATATTATAAAGTTAAAAGGAATTATAATTAATACTAGTAAAGATCTCGTTATTATTATATTTTATAATAACCTCTAGATCCTTATTTCTATAATTACGAAGAGTACTAGAATAGACGTAACTATAATTAATAAATTCCGCTATACCGTACTAGTATATTCAGATATAGTTATTATAATTAAATCTATAAAATCGGATCTACCCTAAGATCGTAATTTATTATTTGAACCTTCTTAGTTTAATATATTAATAGTAACCGCGTATATCGTTAACTACGATATAGATAGAATTATAATTCGGAATAATATTAATCTATTAGTAATTATTAGCCGATATACTAGACTAGGGAAAATTATTAAATATAAAGTAACTAGATATTTCTAAATTAATACTTTATATACTAATTTAGTTATAAGGCTACCGAAGACTTTAGCGTCGAAACTTTTAATTAAGTTTTACTTTAAGACTAGACTAGTTATAATAATAGTCTTTAATATAATAATAACTCCCCGTGTATTTAATTCGATAGTATCGAATATTACTTATCCGAGTTTTATAATTTCTAATTTAATATTTACTCTATTAAATTTATTTACCTTATAAAAGGCTTTTATAATACCGAAGTAAATATTATTAAAACCTTCGGTAGTACCGAATGTATTATTTTAACTAAAGATACTATACCCTATAAATATTATAATCTACGGGAATAATACTTCCGCCTTTATAATTACCGATATCGTCGATTTATTTCTAGACTTATAGAAGGATACTAGAAATATAATAAATATCCTAGAGTTTAAATAAATAGAAATTCTATTTATTAATAATTAAAAAGAGCTCTATAAAACCGGCTAAGCTCGTATATATTCGTTAAATAAATAGGATAAGGAGGTAATTAACGAAGCCTTCGACGAGTTATACTAGTAGAGAAGAATAAAATAAATTATTGTAATAACGCCTTTCTTCTTCTTATACTTTATAGTTTAAAAAGATATACCGTCCGGGCTTAAGGGACGCGTAGTCGTAGATATTAAAATATTAAATAAAATTACTATACCTAACGTTTATCTAGTTCCCTTATAGACGGAAATTCTAGTACTTTTAATAAATACTATATATATCTTAATAATCGACGCCGCTATATTCTTCTACTAATAGTAAGTTAAATGGTATTATCGATATCGTTTAATAATAGTTATTTATAGAGGCTAAAAGATATTTAATATCCTTATTATAAACTACCGGAACTCGCCTATTTATATTTAGCGAATAATCGACCGTATATTTCGTCTATACCGAAAATTCTATCGCGCGTATATAGATAATATCGTTATCTTCTCTAAATCCTTAATAGAATATATCGAGTATTTAATACTAGTATTCCAGGCTCTATTAAATATAAATATCTATATTTCTATCAAAAAATCCTTTCTTAACTATCCTTCCGTATAGTTATTAGGTTAATATATCGACGCTCTAAATCTTACTACAACTAAGAATAAACTAGTAATTATACGGAATCTTTAGTTTCCCCGAATATTATAGGTACTAAAGTGGTACCTCGGAATAACTAGTTACCTAAAGTAATATATTTCGTATTACGCGGTAATAATTAAGTCTTTATAAAACCGCAAGATATTATTAAATTAATATTATCGAAATTTATAGGGTAAGAGTATACGGGGTAATACTCGTAAATTTATAATAAGAAAAACTCTCGTCGATATATTTACGCCGACGGAGTTTAATACCTATAAATATTTATAGGAGCTCTTCGCTAGTTCTATTATACTATATTATACTAATCTAAAAAGACCGTTATTTATTAATCTAGATACTAGTAAAGAGTAGGGATTCGGTATATATATATACTATATTAAGGATAACGATACTACGGAAGTACCGAAGTAGAAATCTTTATAACTTATTCTCTTCTTATTAAGGTAATTAATATCTATTAAAATAAAATACTAGCCTACCGAACTAGAGATAACTAGTATTATTTAAATTATAAAGAAGATTCGATATTTTATTAAAATAACTAGTAATATTATAATTATTTATACCGATTATACCTCTACTATAGGTATAATACGGTAGACTTCTATAAATACTACCTCTATTAAAAAACTAAATCTCAGATTAATCCGTACGTCCGAATATTTATAGAGGTTTCGAATTAAACTAAAGTATAAACCTAATAAAGCGAATATCGTCCTAGATACTTTATTATACTTTATTAATCGTTTATATCGCCTAGAAATAAACGAGTCAATCCTTAATATACTATTAATTTTTCTAATTAGTATTATCGTCGTTAGCGACGATTTCAAAGGCCGTATATATAATAATTACGAAATAGAAATACGCTAGGTCAGGATTATAACTACGGTAATAAAAAATACTATACTCGGTAAAAATACGGCCAGACTACTATATAAACTTATTAATAGTCTACTCTACTTCGACGATATCGAATATAGGTATAGACTTCGCCTATATTTACTAACTACTCTAGAATATAAGGTATTCTAAAAGGTATATAATAATATAGGGTACCCTAGCTACGCTAGGACTTATAAGAAACTCGTAAATAACGTCTATATATTCAATATATTAACGAAATTATATAAATACCTTAAATACTACCCCTATTATTAACTATACTAAATACTAAGATATTAGCCTTATAGATCTCTATAGCCGATCTACTCACCTACTAGGCCTTTCTATATAATAATTATTAACTTTATTCTAATATTACTAAAGGCTTCTATAGAAGAGGATTATATTATATCTATTATATATAAATTTAGTAAAGTAGTAATATTAATTACGGGCTAAATAGACTAAAGCGGACCTTAATAGGCTTACCGACTACTAACTCGACTACTCTTATTAAATTAGGGTCTACTAGCCGCTATTATCTCTAATCGAGACTATTGGTTTATCGGTTAATTATAGAAGTAGATTATAAATAAACTTAAAATTAATATATTATATTTAACTATTTATTACCCTTAGACTAACGGTTAATCTAAAAAGTTAAATAAGATTATCGAGATCGTATTACGCTACTTCCTTTTTATAATTAACTATAATAAATAATTAGTAGTATTACCGTAGCTATCCGCGGCGCTAAATAATTCTACTAAATATAATAGTACGCGCCTAGTACCGATAAAGGTCTTATACGACTTTAAAATTAAGGAACTACTAGATTTATTACGAATTAATAATCTTAACTTTAATAATTTTAAGGTAGTTAATATTTTAACTACTCCTACGGAAGTCTTCTAGGATACTAAATCCCTAGGCCTAAAAGTATATTACGGTACTATAGAAACTTTCCGAGAAGGCGTATTCCCTATTACCGTCTACCGTCCCGAATATATTAATATTTAAAACGTTATTACCTTTGCTTTAATTCGTATAAAAGAGTAATATAACGTCTATTATAAACTAATATTCTTTAAAGTCGGTGATTTAATATACCTACGCCTATACTACGGATATTAAATAGCTAGTATACTTTTGAAGAAAATAAAGTAATAATTTATAAACCTATTCGAGATTTAGTACCGAATAGATTAAGAGGTTAGCGTACCGCCTAAAGCTACCCCCTACTATAATTATTTATAATATAGTCTCGGTAGTTTACCTCGAACTAGCGATAGTACCTAACACGGATCTCTATAATAAATATACTATAGTACCGCTACCGATTATCGTCGATAACGAGGACGAATAAGAGATAGAAAAACTATTATATAAATAATAACGTCGATTTAGGAGGGCGAAGAATATTACTTTATAATATTTTATTCGTTAAAAGAGTTATAAGCCCGAAAACGATAAATAGATATTTATAAAGTAACTATAATATATACCTAATATTATTAGGGAGTATAAGGAGGCTTATAACTAGTTTATTAATATAATATAAATATTTATTTAGCTTAAACGAAGTTATCTATTATAGTAATTTCGGTTCAATAGAATTCCCTTTATACTAGCGCTTCCTTTTAATAGAAATACCCTACTACGCTCTTACTATCGGGGCGATAGCTTTATTTATTTAATAGTAACTAATACAGTTATACCGATCTTATTATACTAGGTTAGTTCCTTAGTACCGAGGGCTACTTATTATTCTAGTTCGTTAGCGACGAATACTTAACTAATTAATTAACTATTACTACTTCATAGAATATAACCTTATTACTCTATTAATATATTTTATTAAACTTCTTATTAATTAAGGTTCTAGTATCGGGGTTTAAAGAATAAACCTTATATCTAAACTTTATATCCGACGACTATTAATTAATAATAAACGGAATAAATAATTATTTTAATTTAAATAAGTTAATAGTATCCCTAATATCTTTTTATATACGAGGGTATTCTTTTATAATTCGTTTAATCGCGGTAATATTTTCGTTATTATTATAAATAATAATTCCGTTTAGTAGTTTCGTTTTTATTAAATAATCGACTTCGGTTTTAAAAATTAGTCTTAGGTCGTGTAAATTAATTAACCGTAAAACGGAAATATCTTTAAGGTACGCTTTCGCCGCGAGAGAATAATTATTAAAATCGATAAAATAAATCTTTTTTACTTTATACTCGACGACTAAATTAATATATCGGCGGCGAGGAATAATAAAGGGCGTATTCTCGTCGTTTTTAATATTAATAAAATTAATTTTTATATCGACGAAATAAATATAAATACCGTTTATTTATATTTTAAAAAGAAAATCTTTATTAGGTAATTAGAACTTTCCTTTAAATAAAACTATAATTATAATTATAGTCTTTATTAGAACTATTTAGCGGCGTTCCGATTTAATAATATAACGAATTTTAATATTATCTCTAGTTATAGACTAGATCGGTATTAAAATATTATTATAATTATCGAAAAGAATTTAATTATATAGTAAATTAATAATAACTCTTTCCGGCCTAAAGATATTTATATTTATAAATATAATAACTTTAAGATTATCTACTATATAGAAATCTCTAGTGATTTTTATTATAACTTTAGTATTATCTTTAACTTTTTCGTTTATATAGAAATTTAAAGAAGTTTATTTTACTATTAAATAACGGTTCGGCCCGATACTTTATAAAGTAATAAATTTATTATAGATTTTTATCTAAGATTCGGGCGCTCTATTTTTTAAAAATATATAGTCGATTATATTTATTAGGTATCTTGTATCTAGGTATCTCGATTCGTATATAATATCTAGTAAAAAACTTATTTAATCGTTAAGATAATATTAGGATCGAAAGATTATATTATTCTTTAAAGACGGAGGAGCCGTAGATTTAATAACTACTTTATTTATCGGTTTAATAATAATAGAAATATTTAAAGAAAGCGCGGGAGTAACGGGTTTAAAGTTTTTTTATATTAAAATTTTATAGCGGTATAACTTTTCTTTAAAATATATATAGAGAAGATTATTTAATATAAAGCCCGTTTTATAATTTTTATAAACGGAATATTAACCTATCTTCTCTATAAAAGTATAATATATTATTAAAACGAACTCGACGTCGATTTTATCGTTAGGATCTTATTTTTTATTTAAAACTATCTCTTAAATATTATAAAAGCTCTTATTAGCGCTGGTATAATAAATATAATAATTTTTAAACGAAGTTTTAAGTACTCTAAAATAACCTTCGCTAGTTTTAATAATATTATAATTATTATTCTCGAAATCGGGATTATTAAAATACGGTTTACCGAAATAGACCGGCTATATTTATAATAGATTACCGAAACTTATATACGATTTTAATAAATAATATAAACGCGCTTTATAATACCTATAATTCCGGTTTTTAAAGAATAGATTCTAGTTAAATTATATATTTCTAGTAGTAATTATAAAAAGTTATTTTAGAGTTAAAAGAATATTTCTTAGTAGGTTTTATCCTATAGATTTAGGAGTTTATTATTATTATTATTATAATATAACTTATTAATTTTATACGTAAGCTCGTTATTTATAAAGTTAAAAAAAAAGCGGGAGTAATTATTTATTAATATCTATACGGATATTACGAAGATTAGAAAGTATAAACTACTATATATTATAAGGGCTAGAAAGTCCTAGAGTTATAAAAAGTTATTCTTATACTTATAGGGTTCTATATTTAAAAAGACCGATATTAATTCTATTACTAAAAACGATAAAATAGAGAACTATACCTATTTTAATACTATTATAACTAGGATTTATTTTTAGATTTATCTTCTTATAGATCTCGTTCTCGCTCTCGGTTTTTTATTTCTTTATAGTATTCTTTTTAGTCCTCTTTCTCTTTCTACGTTTATATATAATACTATATCTTCTTTCGGCTCTTTAGTTACTTAATAAATTATTTAATTAAAATATTATTTATAGAAGGAGGTATAATGACTTAAAAATTAATATCTAAATAATTCTAAATTTATATAATCTATATATACTCTTCTATAATTCCGGCTTAAACGGTAAATTTAATTATATTCTAAATATAAATAGATAGGTTTATTCGTTCGGTAGTATTTTTTAAAATATAAGATTATCGACTAAATTCCTTTAATATAGTAGATATCGTAATTTTAAAATACTCTTAAAAGTGTATAATTTAACGTTATAAACTATTTAAAAATTATATTATTACGTCTTTCTTATTTTAATAGAATCTTAAATTATTAGTTCGCTACGGCTCTTTTAAAATAATTATCTAGATTCTTTTCAATAACTTTATCGCCCTTTATTATTACGAAATCTCAAACTCGATTATAGAATAAATAGACCTCCCTAAATATTAATTCTTTAGGGTTCGGAATAATATTATTAGCGCCTTAAAAATCCGGATAATTAAAATGAAAAAATCTTAATTCGTTAATATAAAAACTTCCGGATTATTATTTTTACCCCGTTTTACTAAGAGGCCCCTATTATTCTTTAAACCCTAATAGGTCTCTAAATCCTCAATTATTTAAAATAACCTAAACTATATTTAATACCGTAGCGCGGATCGCTTGAATTATAATATTATAAAGAGCTAAATCGATATTAAAAAAAGACGGTAATACTTTACTTCTCTTTTATTTTTAAAGATAATCCTATTTAATTTAGTAATTAAACGGAGGATTTAAAAAAAAGAATTAATTTCCTTTACTATTCCCGTAGGGTCTTAGCCCTAAAGAGTTAGATTATTCTTTATTATTTAATATATATAGTTTCTTCTAGAAAAGAATTCTTCGAACTACGTTATTTATAATAAAAAAAAAACTTAAAGGAAGAAAAGAAGATTTTAATTTCTTGAAAATAATACTATTAATTTCCGGAGGACTAAATCTTATAAGAAGAAATAAAAACGATAATAAAATAAAAGAAAATTAATTTTTACCTCTTTTTTTAAATTAAGATAATTAAAGACTAGGGATTTTATTTATCTCGGAAGATATACTTTTATACTTCTAATTTTTAAAATATATTAAATTAACGTAATATTTAATACTTTTAACGAAAGATATTAAAGCCTTTATTAACACTAGAGGGTATATTTATAAAAGTAAGAAAATTAAAATATTTTACCCCGCTTTTTTTCCTTAGACTTTAACTAAAATTAAACGATTTTTTTTTACGTAAAATTAATTACCTCTAAATATATTTATTAGCGGTTTATACGTATCGACGATAAAAAGAATAACTTAACGATAAATTTTATTAATATATTTTTCGTATTACTCGATATACTTCTCTAAAAATAAATATAATTAAAAAGTTAATATAATAATAAAAAATCGATAAATCCGGGGTTTCCGTCTTTTCCGTCTTTTCTTAATTTATATAGTAAGATTTAGAGAAAATGAAAATCGTTTACGAGGAAAACGATAAAACTCTTTATTTATATAAATAAATTACTTATATAGCGATTTATATCTTAAAAGGAAGAGTTTTTTAATAAGAATTTTTTTTCTTTTTTAATATAAAAGTAGTAATAATAAAGATATTAATTATTAAAAGAATTATTCTTAATTAATAAATTAGGGCCTATAGAGAAAATCGCTAATTTTACTCTAATTTTAGGCGGGGTTAATATTATAATATAATTTTATTTATTTTAACCTAGTTTAATTTATTTTAGATTTAATTTAAATCTAAACTAGTTTCCTTATTTCTATTTTAATATAGTCGAGATAGGAAATAAATAAATACTCTATATACTAGTTTTTATTTAGATAGTAGCTAGCTCTACCTTAACTTTTATTCTTTATTCTTTATTTTTTATTTTAACCTACTCTTATATTATAATTAAATTATAGTTTAATAAACCTAGTTTATAATTTAATAAATATCTAAATATAAATCCCGTTCTTTAATATTATAAAAGATTAAATATCTAGCTAGTACTCCCTAGTATTAAAATAATTATTATAAGGAATTAACCCTCTAACCCCGAAAACCGCGTATAATAATTTCTCGCCGAAATTTAGAATAACCCTACTAGCTTCCTAAATACCTTCGATTATTTATATATTTAAATCGAGAGTAATTTCTTATTCGATACTTTATTTTTATCTACGCCTCCTCCTCCTCCTCCTACGCTAGATATATAATTTTTAATTTATATTATTATTTAAATTATAACCTAAATTATATTTTAACCCCCGTTTTAAATATTCGATAAGAATATCTTTAATAATATTATTATTATAGGCCTACGCTCGTCTTCTCCTTTAAATACCTAATAATTTACTTTTCTATAATCTCGAACGCCTCCTAGATCCGAAAAGTTTTTAAATATCTCGGAATATAAAGAGGATTAAAATAAATAGGATATTTAAAAGTAAATATTAATATAGTAGATATATATTAATTATAACCGCTACTTTACCGATAATAATAAGATCGTTTATATAAAGTTTAAATTAGTTATCGGTAAAAAGGCCTTTAATTTAATAAATCGTTATTAAAAGAAGAGTTTTTATACTTTAATTGATTTTATTAATTAAGGAAAGAAGTTATAGGAAATATATAGTCTATATATTTCCTAAACTCCTACTAAAACCCTAGTTACCGACCGCGCGGATAGGGCTAGTAGCGTTTTATTAATAACTCTAAATTACGGATAAAATTAATAATATCTTATTAATAAGTTTTTTAACTTTAATTACGGATAAGATATTATTAGTAGCCCTAATTTACGGATAGGGCTACTAGCGTCCTATTAATAGGTTTAATAAATTAAGGGTCCGGGTAGGTTACTTTTAATAAATTTAATAACTCCGGGTTAATTTTAACCGGATTAGTAATTTTAGTAATTTATATATATCGTTAATATCCTAATAGTAGCTCAGCCCTATAATAGGGCTGAAATAAATAAAGTTCTATAATCGATACTATTAATAGTAGCGACCCTTAGCGACGACTATTAACGCTAGCGACCTACCGGGCCCGGAATAATAAATTTTAGCGAAAATTCTCGCGGGGGCGTTACCTAGGTATATCTAGAGAGTATACGTATATAAATACTATAATATATCGCATATTATGGCGTATACCTTAGTGTATACCTTAGCGTATGCCTTGGCGTATACTATAATTACGTATATTATAAAGGGCTTTCGTCTAATGTTTTAAAAACTATTATAGAGGGCGTATATCGTATACTATTTAAAATACCTTTACGTATACTATTCGTATACTATTTAATAGTATACATAAACTGCGCACGCTATTATATATATTATAGGGTATACTATAACCTATACTATAACCTATACTATAACGCATATTAATACGTATATAAATACGTATACTATAGGGTATATAATGGGCCTATTCGTCTAATATTTAAATTATTAACGATTTATCGAGTTACTAAACCTACTAAATCTATTAATAGTTAGTACTACTTATTAAAAGTAATTTTCCCGGAACCCTAATTTACTACCCGAAGCCGCGATTTACTAATCTTACTAAACCTCGGGTCGGTATTTAATATAGAGTTTTAGTATAAATTTATAGACGGCTTTCTAGTAGAGTTAATAGCGCTTAGAGTATATTAATATTTACTTTTAAAATTTACCGATGAGTAACCCGTTTAAATAAGAGGATCCTCGGAATTATATCCGGGAATTTAAATAAGACTCTATACTTTTTAATAAATACTTTAACCTCGTTATTTAAAAGAAGGAATATTCTCGAATAAAGAACGAATCCTTAATTAATATTATAAAATATAATATTAATTATATTATTTAATAGGCCTTTATTTTTTAGAGGAAAGTTAATAATTAATAATTATATACTACCTTCGATAAATACGTTTATATATACTCCGAAATCGACTAAAAACTTTAATAAATTAAATATTATTTATTTTATTAGAGTATTACTCCTATTAGAGTAGGATAAACTTTAAAGAGGTTTATTATACTTTTATTAACTTTTACCTCTATAACTCGCTTTAGTATAACGAGTACTTTTATTTATATTATTATATTAAATCCTACTCTTTTATTTAGGGAGTTAATAAATCTCGATTCGATCTAAATTATTATTAAAGGTAAATTAACGAGAACCTCGGTTATTAAAGTTATTTATAAAAAGTAGAGGCTCTATTTTTATTATAAGTTATTTAAATATAATATAAGGATTTATTTAATTAAGCTAGCTAGCCTCCGATCTAGTATTATAACTATAGTCGACGACGACGAGAGCGTTATAGGAGGAGTTATTTTAAACGCGGAAAAAGAATAATCTCGGTATAAAGTCGCGTATTAGGATTATAGATACCTAGAACTTTATATATATCTTTTTATTTATCGGCTATATCGTTTAATTTATTAATTAAGTTTTCGTTTTAATTTATTATATAGTTTTTGAAATCCGACCCTACGTTTTATAATAAATATATAATTATTTTTTTATTAATTGCGGAATAATTAATCCCGAATTCAAATTAAAGTCTTAATTAATACTAGTATATTAGGTTATCTTTTTATTAATTATAATTTTATATATATTTAATATCTACCTATTCGTTTTCTTCGTTATCTTTATATTATCCGACTCTTTAATAATATACCTACCGTTATAAAATGTATTATTTATATTATAGAAGCGATTTTAAATATTTATAATTATTAAAAACGAATAATTTTCTTCGTTATTAAATTTAGTTAATACCTCGTTATAATCGGCCTATTATACCTCTATTATTATAAAGTTATTATTAATTTCTCCGATAATTCTTTAATTTTCGTTTTATATTTTTATTTAAGAAATTATACCCCTAGTCCTATAAAAGTCTTTATAGAAAATAAATTCTTTTTTATACCTTAAGAAAGTTTTTAGATTTAAGAATTTTAATCTTTAGTTTTATCCGATATTTATATAGAGTAATCCCCGATTTAAAAGAAGTCGCTTATATATAGAGAGCCGTTATTATTTATAGACGATAATATTACTATTAAATAATTAATTCTTACTCGAGAAAAGTTATTTTAGTTTTAGATTTATTAGTAGTATACCTAGTCCTAGATTTATAAAAAATAAACCTCTATCGGTAAGTCCGGAAAAACAGTTCTGTAAAATCGCTACTTAATCGGTGTAAGATGCGCATTTTGCAGCCTTGGTAAATCTTGGCGCCAAGATTTTTAAGTTAGAGTTAAGGTCTGCGCGGGAGCGCTAAACTTAATCCTAAAAGTGGCTTTATAGCCCTATAGGGTAACGCTAGTAAAAATCTAATTAAAAATTCGGAATCTAGGCTAAAAATAGATTTAGTAATATATTTATATTTCTATATAGGGGCCCTAGTCTAGATACTCTTAAAAGTTAAAGTCAAAAAAAAAAGTTGCTAAATCGGTGTAATACCGCTGCTTAATCGGTGTATAATATATTTAGAATACAGGATATAAGTAGATACGTATTTCTAGTATTTTATACAATTTCGGTGTAAAATACGTAAGTTACCGATAAGTCGATTTAAGAAAAGTTAATTTAGTTTCAAATTTATTAGAAGTAAATCTAATTCTTAACTTAATCTAGTATTTATATAAAATAATCTAGGATTTAAAAGAAGTTACCTTAGTTCTAGATTTATTAATAGTAAATCTAGATTTAAAAAGAGTTTTCTCTATCCTAGTTTTAATTATTTATTCTTATAGAAACTAGTTATAATAACGAATATAGCCGTATTATTATTATTATTATTAAATAAGAAAAGACGTTTAAGATTAAATATTATAATTTAATCTCGCTTCGTTTTAAATTTTAATATTAAGAATAACGAGAATTAAGAATATTACCCTCGAGGAAATATACTATCTATTTAATACTAGTTAATTATTATATTTGAAAAAGATAAGACGAAAGTTAGGTTAATAGGATTTTACTACTCTAAAGAGTCGCGAAATTAATTAAAATAAAAGAGAATAAGGGTAGTAAAGATAAGATTTAAAATATTAGGGTAAAGAGTAAATATAAATTACTAGCGCGTTCTAACGCGACGAAGATATCGAAATAATAAAACGAGATTAATAATTAAACGAGAGGGTATAAAGGGGGTATAAAAGTTTTAGAAAAATTAATAATAATTATAATAAAGACTATAAAAGATATAGAATATAAAAAGGTATAATAAATAATATACCGCGGGCTATAATTAATATAGATCGCGCTAGGAATAATTTTTAATTATATATAAAAATTAATAAAAGAGCGTAGGTTTTAAAAGGCTTAAATAAACTCGCTAAAATAAAAAGTCTAGAAATTTAGGGCGAGGAGTATACTTATATTATTAATATAAAGTTAAATTAATATTACCCGTAGATATATATTTATTTTATCGAGATATATAGCCGAAGCGAACCTCTCTCCTCTAATAATAACGACTAGCGTAAAAGCGAAGTAGTTAATAATTAGAATAAATAATATTAAAGCTAGAAAATAATTTAAGAAGATAATTAATTTTTAATTAATTAAAATATTCCGGAACGGAGCCTACCCGGTAGCGGAGTCGATTATTAGAATAAAATAAATAATAAAAGGAGATTTCGTTTTATATTATATAATAATAGAGGTAAAGTAAAAGTTAAAGAAAATAATTAAATAAATAAAGAGTATTAACCCCTCGGCGAGAATATTAAAATAAATCTATATAATAATAATATATAACGTAAAGAAAGAGGCCGTCGATATAAATAATTAAAAAGTAGTAATAAAGATATTAAAAAAAGATAATTATAGACTATACCCGGGATTAAATATTATAAATATAAAATAATTAGGATTCGCCCTTAAGTTAGACGAATACGATTATAAAAAAAATATTTAATACTCCTTCTTAAGATCCCGGACCTAGATATAGTAAATAGACTAGTAACGGACGGGTTTTTAAAAAACGAATAACTATTATTATATAAAAAGTAGGAGAGAATAAATAACCCGAGGTAATATTTTAATTACTAGAGGTACGATTATATAACTCTAATTTATAAAAACTAGTCGAAATACGGGATATATAATTAATTATATAAATATGATACCGAAAGCCCGAAGGAAAAGCGTTATATAGTTTATTTTAAATATTATAAATCCTAGAGTAGAGCGTACCTAGTTAAATAAAAAGAGATATACCGAATTTAATAAAGATTAAAGAATAAACCTAAATAGTTCGCGGTATTATCGAGGATAATAACTTTAAGCTTTTAGGTATAGTTAACTAGTAATAGATTTATATTAATACTAACTAGAGGTACGAGAAAAAGAAAGATAATAATAAATAAAATTAATAAAATTTAAGACGTTATTATTATATTTAAGAAAGTAAAAAGGCCGAGATAAAATAATAAATTAATAATAATATTTAGGTAAATAATTCTCTACGTTTTAAATAACCTCTTAATAATAATATTCGATTAATTAAACGAAAACCGGTTAGAATTAATACTACTAGGTAGTTAAAAAATAGATAAGGAATTTACGGATATAATATTAATATACGATAAATTATAATACTTAATTCAAAGTCGTATAATATAATATTAAAAAGGAATTAAAGTTAATAATAAAGTTACTCTAAAACGAGTAAATTAAAAATATAGATATTATAATTATCTAGGAGCCTAGTTAAAACCCTATTACCTAAATACTATATAATAATAATATTAACTATTTCTACCTAATATATAAAGGAGGCCTAGAGACCGGTATATACTTCTATATAAATAAGAGGATTAATATAGATAATTAGGAACTAGTTTATTATAAAGGCGATTTATACTCTATAAAGATTATATTAAAAAAATAAAGAAATAAAAAGAAATCTCGGTCGGATAAAGTCGAGGAGGAGGAGGTTATTAATCGAGGAATCCCCTATTATAAAGAGGTATAAATTTATAATATATATAATTTATTACTAATATAATATACCTCGATTAATAATCCGTTAATATTACTACTACTAGAGGAAGTATTAACGGAGGAAAACGCCTATATTCTTTTAAAAGATTTTAACCTTTATTACCCTAGCTAGAATAATATTAAGCGATATATATATTATACTATAATTAATTATCTCCTAGGAATAATAAAGTCGAGGGAAATAAAACTAGAGTTATTAAAAATATCTATTATATAGAAAGTCTAAGGATACGAAAATATAATCGATTTATTATTTTTTATAAAAGGAGTATACTAGGTTATAAATAACTCTATAATCCGCGAAGACTTATATTATAACTCCGATTATAGGCTAGTAGTAATAAAATTCGAGTAAATATAAAAAAAAAAAAATTATATACTCGGTATATTTAAAAAAAGATTAAAGATAATACTACCCGAGAGGAAATATAATAGGGTATAAAGTCTCTTTATTAAGTATTAAAGAAGTTAAAACTCGAAAGTAAAGAAAATATCGACTAATATTTAAATAAAATAATAAAAGATTTTTAAGAAATTATTAAGTTTACGATTTTATAGGCCCGTTTATATTAAAAAGCTAAATCCTATTAAAACTCCTATTATATTAATATTATATTAAAGGTAAAAGAATATATAAAGAAATATAAACGAAATCGAAATACCTAGACGAGGGAGGCCCTAAATACGGTAAATAACGAGAGAATATATATAATTCGAAGAATAAAAACGTTTTTTTAATAAGAGAGTATATATAAAGCCTTATTAAAGCCGACGGGAGTATAAAAACTCGTAAAATAAAAAAGAAAAAAGAATAATCGCCTTAAAAAACTCCTTTAATTCCTAATTATTAAAAATAATAAAGGAGGAAAAATTAGAGACTTCGAGGGTAAAATAAAGATTTTATAAAAAATATTATTTCCCCCTCTACGGATAATAAATTTAAATAATATCGACGGAATAAGGTATTTAAAGCCCGTTAAAATAAACTAAAGAATAATTAAAATAAAAGTATATAAAGTAATATAGTACCTAGCTACCGATAAAATACTAGGAATAACTAGAATTCTAAACCGATTCTTAAAAGTTATAATAGAAATGGAAGTAATAAACGTTATTATTTATTTATTTTAGGTCTAGTTTAAATAAAAATACTACCCGGGGTACTTTTACGCTGCGGAATAGGGCAGGGAATCTCTTCCCTTCCTCGGACAGGGAAGGGAACTGGGGAAGGGAAGGGAAAGGAACGAAGGCTCGGTAATTCCCTTCCCCGGAGCAGGGAAGGGAAGGGAATAATAGGGAATCCCTTCCCTACCCTCCCTATAGGGCTCCCCCATATATGGCCATGTATGCGCGCATGCATGCCCCATTGCTGCCCCCATATATGGCCATGTATACGCATATGCATGCCCCATTGCTGCCCCATTGCTGCCCCCATATATGGCCATATATGCGCGCATGCATGCCCCATTGCTGCCCCCATATATGGCCATGTTTGCGCGCATACATGCCCATTGCTGCTCCCATGGGGCCCATGTATGCCCCCATATATGGCCATGTTTGCGCGCATGCATGCCCCATTGCTGCCCCATTGCTGCTCCTATAGGTCCCATATATGCCCCTATATATGGCTATGTATGCGCGTATATATGCCCCATTGCTGCTCCCATGTGGCCTATATATGCGCGCATGTATGCCCCATTAAGTGGTACAAAGATTAGGACAATTAGGAAAGCGGTTAAGAAACGCCAAGCCTTATACCTAATATGGACTAGCGCAGTAATAGGCCATATTTGGGAGTAGTAATGGGCCACATTTGGGAGCAGTAATGGGCATATACATGGGCCATATATGAGAGTATCAATGGGGCAGGCATGCATGCGCGCATATATGGCCCATTGTTGCTCTTATATAGGGCCTATTCCTGCCCCTATATATGCCCCGTTGCTGCTCATGTACCTGGCCTATTCCTGCCCCCATATATGGCCCGTTGCTGCTCTTATATATGGCTTATTCTTGCCTTTATAAGCTATATACAGCTAGTGCCAAGAGGCTAGTCCAAATCAGACATAAAGCTTAGCGTTTCTTGACCGCTTTCCTAATTGTCCTAATCTTTGTACCACTTAATGGAGCATATATGCGCGCATACATGTGCCATATATAGGGGCATATATGGGCCATATATGGGGGCAGCAATGGGGCAGCAATGGGGCATGTATGCGCGCATACATGGCCATATATGGGGGCAGTAATGGGGCATGCATGCGCGCAAACATGGCCATATATGGGGGCAGCAATGGGGCATGCATGCGCGCATACATGGCCATATATGGGGGCAGTAATGGGGCATGTATGCGCGCATATATAGCCATATATGGGGCAGCCCTATAGGGAGGGCAGGGACAGGGAATAACAGGGAATCCCTTCCCTTCCCTATTTTCTTTTAGTATTCCCTTCTCTTCCCTATCCATTCCCTTCCCTGCTCCGAGGAAGGGAATAGGGGTCAGTTTTATCCCTTCCCTTCCCTATTCCGCGGCGTAGGTACTTTAAAGAGATTAATATAATAATTTTTAAAAAACCGAAGAAAGGCGACTATTTAAAGCTAAAGTTATATAGGTTTATTATACTCCTCGATATATTTAATAAGGCGCTAGAAGTAATTATCTTTAAAAAATTAAATAATATAATAAAGAAGTACGAACTACTACTACTATAATAAATAAAAGTTAGACGAAAATATTTAATAAAAACCGCGCTAGAGACCCTTATAGATATAATATATACTATATAAAATTATAATAGGAACGGGAGGGGAAAGATAGTAAACCTATTATTACTAAATATTACGGGAGCGTTCGATAACGTCTTATATAAAAGATTATTATACGATTTACGAATAAAAGATATACCGAGCCTAATTATCGATTAAATAATAAATTTTTTATCGAATAAAACTATATCCGTAATATTTAAAGGAAGAACGAGTATAGTAGAGGAGGTAATAACGGGTATTCTATAAGAATCGCTTATTTTACCGGTACTCTTTTTATTCTTTAACGTACTATTAATCGAGGAGTATATTAAGATAAACTTATTAATATAAATTAGAGGATTCGTAGATAACGTCTATTTACTCGCCTATAACGAGAGTATAAAAAAGAATTATACGAATTTAGGACGGGCCTATAATATTTATTTAAAGTAAATAATTATTTATAAAGTATTATTTACCCCCTAGAAGTATAAACTAATCTATATATCTCGAATACCGAAGAAATTTAATATAGAAATAACGATAAATTTTAAGAACGTAGTTATCGAACCTAAAACGAATATTAAAATCTTAAGATTATATATCGATTTAAAATTAAAATAAGGATTATACCTAGCCTAAATTAAAATTAAAGCGGTTAACTAGAGCCGCGCTATAAAATATTTAATTAATTCGATATAGGGCGCTACCTTCGCGAAATATAAAATAATATATAATATAATAGTTAGATTAATATTAATATTTACGGCTCCGATATAATATTAATTAAAAAGAATAATAAAGATTATAAAGGGATATATAAAGAAACTAGTAATTATCTAGAATAACTATTTTAAAATAGTCCTAGGGGTATTTAAAACTACCCTAATTTTAATATTTAAAATCGAGTCGGTAATCGCGTTAATCGACCTCTAGTTAAACTACCTAGTAATATAATATTAAATAAATCGAGGGACCTATTTAATTACGACTATAAAAAATATATAAATCTAGAATAAACTCTAGTATAAGGAAGGGAGGTAATAATAAATACCTCTAATATTAACGATAAAAAAAGAAACCTAGATAATTCGCGCCTTAAAATTTAAAGAATAATATAAAGTAACTATAATTATAAAGAGGAGAAAAAACTAGATAAATTTAATTAAAGATATCGAAGAATATTAAGATATTAAGATTATCGACTAAAGGGTAAAAAATTAGGCTCGTTAATAATAACTAAATAAATAAGAGAGTTATAAAATAACGATTTTTATATAAACTATTAACCCGGCTTAAAAGAGAGACTTATTCGGGGACTAGTTCGATTATTATAATTAATTAAAGAAGGTTAAAAACTCTATAACGATATAATTAAAATATAATAAAATCGGATTAAATAAATTCTTATACCGAATAAAAATACTTATAGTTTATAACGCTAGTTACTAGTATAGATAAAGGAAATAAAGTATAGAGTATATATTATTATTTTACCTAAAACTAGCTAGGAATAAAGCGGAGTTTATAAAATAAATAAATATATATAATTTTAGGAAAATATTAACCTAGGCCTAAAGTATATATATAACCGCCCGGTAAATAATAAAAATAAAATAACTCGGTTAATTCTCTTTTATTAAAGAATAGTTAATATAATTTAAATTACCGCTAGGACCTAGCGATATACCTAGACCTATAAAAAAGAGGAAGAAAAAGAAGAAGCCGCCGGCCGGAGGGCTATAGATATCGATTATTTAATAAATATATAATAAAGCGGCCTATAGATCTACGAGATAAGTAAATAGAGTTTAAAGTTAAAATAAAAAGAAAACGGAGAGAAGAATAAATAATATTTTAAAATAATTATAATTATCGGTTATTAACTAGTAAAAAAAGAAAATAAATTATTAATAAATTAGAGTTTTTAACCGACGAGGTTTCTTTAATAATTAATAGGCGCCGCTAATAACCCTATTAAAAGAGTACTCGCGGAACTCTTTTATTAATAAAATAGTTTTACTAGAGTAAACGTATAAATAAATAAATAAATAATTTAATATTATCTTTATTTTATTCTCAATTTTTAGATAACTAGAATTTATATTTTTTTATAATTAATAGAGTTTTATTTATTTTATTTTTATTATATCTTTATTCTTTAAATAATTAGGATTTATAATAATTAAAATATATAAAGTCTCGTTAATTTTATACGATATCTTAGTTTAAATCTATAAATTCGAAGTTTCTAATAACTTATACTAAATCTTGAACGAAAATTAGCGCGAAATTAACGAAACTCTATATCTCTAAATTATTATTAATATTAATTATTTAAAAATTTAGAATATATTAGAGTTTTAACTATATAGTAACTCCTAAAATTTTAATAACTCTATAATAAGCGGTTGTAACGTAGTAGTCTAAATTATAATTTTCGGATTTTGTATTTACTAGGGCATCCCAAATACCGAAAAATAAAAAAACGCTCTATCATTGTTGGAATAGGGGTATCTTATCTTAGTGCCTCGCAAGCTAACATTGCCACTTCTTAGCCGACAATCCTAACCTCCTCAACTTCTCAGTACCCTGGAGCGCAACAGCAGCAATCTCCTGGTATATCCGTAGGCTTGAAGAGCCGCAAGTCTACCCAAACTAGATTTTCTATCAGTCGCGGGGAAAAAGAGATCTCCGAAAGACACGCCGGCAGCTTGGGGCTCAAGCCCACCGATCCCGTCACTGGACGTCGTCCCCAGGATCAACACACGTTGGATCGATTTAAATCTCTTGCATTTCTATGATCTCGACTCCTGTGGACCTTGACCAGAGCCGCGGCTAGTATCCCTGAATATCTTCAGCATGACACGCCCATCTACCCCTCCGATATTGTCTGAGCTTCGCAGTGCCTCTTCTCCCGCCAGTCAAGTCGCTGCGTTACGAGCACTCAAGAATGAGGTCATTGGACATGAACAAAAGAAGGAGATGTGGATTGGTCTAGGGGTGTTGGCGCCTATAACGCGGATCTTAAACACACATAGGGGAAGCGGAAAGAAGAGACATCGGGACGTCAACGGCAGTACGAACAAATCGAAGCAGAGAGGCGGCAGAAGCGACGAGGAAGAAGCTCGACTTCAAGCAGTAATCATCGTCGGGAGTCTTGCACATGGTTAGTAGAATCTCGAAAGCTGTCCGTTATTGATTCATGGCAGTCTCTCTGATTACTGGTGTTGTTGATAGGTGGTCCAGCCTACGTCTCGCCAATTCATGCTGGTCTAGTCATATCGCCTCTACTGGCTCTACTCTCTCCCACCGAGTCTTCGCCGCAACTAATCCTTGCTGCTTTGAGGGCCCTCAACGCTGTGGCGGACTCCCTCTTCCTATCTTCCCCCAATCACAACACGAGTGACGATGGCCTGTTCAGCTTGCTCTATACGGAGCATCATCTCTCAACCATCACGGACCTCCTACTGCAGACGTCGCCCTCTTTAGCGACCCAACAACAAGTCGCTTTAACAGCGACCTTGATTAGTAGAACCTACTCGGACGAGCGCCATGGAGCAATGTTGGCGCAGGCTGGTGTTTTGGAGGCTTTGGCAATGAGGCTGGCGTCCTTCGTTGTGGCTACAGGATGCTCTTTTGACGCCATTAATGGACGAGGACAAGGTGACGACATACCTCCAGCATCCTCAAGGTCAAGGATGACGCCAATACTACAGGCTATTGCTGCGATCATCTTGCACTCAGAAGCAAGAAGTTTTCAATTTCTGTCCGCGCCAGCCTTTGCTTCAGTTTTTCCAAAGCCAGACACGGAGAGGAAGTTCAACGCTTGGGGCTCTAATGCGTCGAACGATTTTGCCACTCGCCAGAACCCATCTAATTTAATAGAGAACCTCATGCCCCCTCTGCCAAATTCTCACTCTCGAAGCTCGTTAGCGCCACCATTAAACTTTCCTCCTCTCGGAACCCACAGTGCTTCCAGCAAGCAATCGCAAGTGTCCCGAAGTTTCAGCTCGGCGGTAGAAACCATCCAGAGCCAAGGACTCACATTTACAGGAGAAGAAGACGAAAGCCCTTTGATTGTGTGGCTGGTGCACATCGCAAGAGCTGAAAACGAAGTTACAGGCCTGATGGCCGCTTGGGTTCTCGCAATCTTACATCAGCATAGGCTGACCAAGCGTGGGAGGGATACCATGTTCGCTATCTTAATAGTGCCATTGCTTGTTCGTATGCTGGATAAAGACCTAAATATCTCCGCCGACTCTTTGAATTCCTACGAGCTCAACGCTACTACGACATTAGAGCGCTTTATCAAGGAGCGCGCTCCTGTAGTTCTCGCCAAGCTGGCGCAGAATAGGCTGGAAGTACAGAGGGCGGCCGCAGATGCCGGGGCTATAAAGAAACTATCACAGCTCCTGAAGGAATCTTACGATGAGATGCCTGCGGACCTATCCCCGTCATCACTGTGGACGCCTGAAGCCTCAGATCCTACAGAGATGGAGACCCGGGAAGAGTCGTCGAAACTTGGGCCGACTGGCGTCTCAGCAACAGCTTACCATATTTTACAATTAAGAGAAACGGTGCTTCTCGCGCTAGCTGCAATTGCTTCCGAGAAAGACGAGTATAGAAAAGCGTTTATAGACAATGGGGTCATACCATTTGTAATCAGGACTATGAAACCTGATGAGGCTAATGTGTCCACGGGCTCTCAGAATGAGTCGCAGGGAGACGTACCATCTAGAGATCGAAAAGCATTTCCAGGTAATGGCAGAGAAGCTATTATCGCTGCTTGTGGAGCCGTGAAAGCGTTGTCCAGATCTGTCGGTACGCTGAGGACAAGTCTCATGGATGCTGGTCTCGCTGCTCCACTGTTCGTTCTCTTGAAATGTCAAGACATAGAGTTACAAATTCAAGCGACCGCGGTCGTCGTCAACCTTGTCCTTTCGTTCAGTCCAATGCGGGAGGTGGGTGTCCTAACGATGTCTATATCCGTCCCCTATACTGAAATGAATACAGGCGATCATTGGAGCTGGTATCTTGAAAGTACTCTGCGAGCATGCGCGTTCGATGAACGCAAATCTGAGACTAAACTCGGTATGGGCTCTCAAACATCTCGTTTTCGAAGCATCAAGCGATATCAAGAGGACCGTCCTCGATGAGCTCGGCCCTGGTTGGCTAAACCAAATTGTAAACAACGATGTAGATGGACTATACGCGACATCAACCAGGATTGGAGACCGGGAAGACGGAATTTCTACTCCTAACATGATGAGCACTCCCAATGCCGCGGGAGAGCAGGTCGATCTCTTGAATGCCGTCCCAGAGGACTCTCGAGTATTAGAGAACTCTCGAGAATCTAGCCAAGATGTCGAGGAGGACGGAGAGGAGGACCTTCGGATGGCCGACAGCATTGGTGCTCTAAGTAGAACAGAGACTGACCGCAAACAGCTTGCCTTATGTTCCAATGCGGGCAATGGTCGCGGCCTGTTCTCGGACAGTACAAGCAGGACAGATCGCCGTCCATCCACTCAGGCTCTCACAGACGGACCTGCAATACAACAGCAAGGCTTGGACCTCATTCGCAATCTCATGAGCGGCGCTGGGGCTGCTGACATGATCGATCTTGTCTTTAGAGAACTTGGCCAAGACAAACTATTTGAGATGTTGGCTGCGAAGCTGAGACCTAGAGTGTATAATGCCTTCAATCGCGAACGAAGGTCTTCAGAGAATGGAGTCAGGCAGGTGCAACCGCAGACCGACATCATCATCTCCGTGTGCTACCTTGTCGTTCACATTGCGGCCGGCCGACCTGGTCAGCGCCAATTACTCGTCTCACAGACTGAACTCTTGAAACTCATGGTCCCCCTTTTCAGCCACCCCAACCGTGAGGTCCGTGGCTGCTGTGCGTGGTTTGTTATCAACCTCACGTGGGTAGACGACCAATCGGATAGCTTGAATTGTAGGGAGCGAGCAAAGATGCTAAGGAATCTTGGTATCTACGAGAAACTTGAGTCTATGGAGAAGGACAATGAATTAGACGTTAGGGAGAGGTCGAAGACGGCGAGACATCAGATATCGACGTTGTTGCAGCGGATTTAGGGGCCGAATGGCGACGAGTTCATCTTGTACTTCGAACGAACCTCCTATTGCAAGCGGTATCCTTCTTTGGACGTGATCACGAGACTTCACAATGCATTGCCAAGGCAATAACCATCTATATACTTACGTATTTTAATGCCTCTATGGCAATCCACATAAATTCACCTGAACGACTAACGAGAGCATACCGTGTATTAACGAGATCGCAATCTATCATCCTAGTTTTGATCTTTCTGATCTGCGAATCAAATTGGCTCAAGTTCATGGGTTTCAGTCTTTCTTCAAGTAAAGACCCTCACTTGCGTTGTCCCCCGGAAATCGGGCCAATTGCGCGCTCCCTTCCTGTGTGTTGATAAGAAGCGGATGTGGATGTGACAATGACGTCGTGTCTTGAACGCACTTTCCTCGGATCCTTATTTTCATCCCATCTGAAGAACTCAAGGTATATGTTTTGAACCCGGCTTATCCTGCTTTATATACACCGAAATGAAGATCGACTCTGCAGTAATCCGCGCTCTCTCCCTCGAACCCGCCAAAACAGCAATGAAATCCCACGGCGGAAGCGGCTTCACTTCCACAGCTAAGATATCCACAACCCTGAAAGATGGGACAGAAAAGCATTTTTTCATGAAGAGTAATCGAGGCGAAGACGCAGAGGTCATGTTCAAGGGCGAGCATGCCTCGCTAAATGCTATACATGATGCCGTGCCTTCACTTTGCCCGGCGAGTTTTGCAGAAGGAGTCTTAGAGGATGAGTCAGGCGCGTTTCTAGTGACAGACTTCTTGGACATGAGTGGACGGTCCTCAGAAGGTTCCTCAGGAAAGGGATCTGGGATGTCACTTGCAGAGAAATTGGCAAAATTGCATACTACTCCTGCACCAATTCCAGAAGGGTTTCCAAAGCCAGTATTCGGCTTCGATTGCGCGACCTGCTGCGGAGATACTGAGCAGCCGAATGATTACTCTGAGAGCTGGGCAGACTTCTATGCCAAGAATAGACTCCTTGCCATCTTGAAGAAGAGCGAGCGTACGAATGGGAAAGATGCAAGTTTGCGGAGTTTGGTCGAGAAGACTGTGACGGAGACTGTACCGAGATTGATTGGTGATGGTCACCTGAACAATGGAAAAGGCGTGACCCCTGTAGTCGTTCATGGTGATCTCTGGAGCGGGAACAACGGACGGGGCGTCATTGGAGGCCATGGCGCTGTTGAAGATGTTGTATTTGACCCGTCGGCGTGCTATGCGCATAACGAGTATGAGTTGGGGATTATGCAGATGTTTGGTGGCTTTGGGGGGAGTTTCATGAGAGAGTATCATCAATTATGTCCGAAGACGGAGCCAGTGAACGAATACGGGGACCGGATCAGGTTGTATGAACTGTAAGTTTCTCTTGGATGAGGCCTGCCTTGGTAGAGCTGAACAATTCAGGTATCACCATTTGAATCACCACGCGATTTTCGGAGGAGGCTATAAGGGTGGGGCTTTATCGATTATGAGAGACTTGCACCGTAAGTATAGTAGGAAAAGCGAGATCTAAGTATCACTTTTTCAAAGCACCATCATAATATATGTATAGCAGAGAGGCAACGTAATTAGCGACTGAAGATGATGAACGACGCCTTTCAAAGAAACGAACGGCGGTAGTAGGCTGCAACACATGTTCGTAGGTCTAACTAATTTTGAACTCTATACTTAGCATGAGCCGCCTGCGAGTCTCTGAAGGATATGATTTTGCAAGGAAATGACAATAAGACGTTCCACAAGGACGCCCAAGTCCACTAGAGCCTCATGGTCGATCGCGCAAACAGAATCGCTTTGAACCAGGAACTGAAAAGCCGTGTATGAATGGGAAAGCTGAAAGGGTGGCATCACGTAAGCTGTCAGACGAGGTTATCACATTTTCTGGTATAGTACAGAGCAGGAAGCTAATGTAAGTATTGTTATTATATACAGTATAGAAAGCTGTACTTAGGGGAAGACTCCCTGACGCCTCATTTATATATATTAATAAGGCGTTTGCTAAATACCGCTCCGAATATAATTATATCTAGAGTTATTCTATCCTTAATAACCCCTAATTAAATAGTGTATCAGAGCGCATCGACTTAGTTTTACTCGAAAGAGTATATACTCTACTAGTTAAGAACGAGCTCGATAATAAACTTATCCTAGAACTTATTAATATAGCGAACTAACTCCGAAACTACTCTTTTACAATTATAATAAATATTATACTTTATTAAACCTCTATTAAAATATACTCTAAGATATAATATTTATATAATATCGATTAAATAAATATTTATATACTAGGAATATAATATTATAGAAGAGAATTAATATAGATTTATTAATTATAATAAGAAAGATAGATTTATTAAAAATAATAATAATAATAATAATTTCTATTATATATTAATATTTATAAATAAAGTACTTCGCTTTATTTTAATATAATAAATCGAAAAATATATTATTATATTTATAAAAATATAGAGTAGACTCCGAGCGCTCTAAATATTTATAAATTATATCGGTAAAGCGGGAGCCTATATAAAAAGAGTCGAGGTATTATATATATATTTTATAAACTTTGAGCGGAAAAATAATAAAAAAATAATAAAAAAATAAGAAATAGTAACTTCGAATTTGAAATCTCAAATTAGTAATTTTTTACTAGCGTCGAGTAACTCGCTAAAATTATATAACGTATTATATTTATATTAATTTATTTTAAATTTTAAATTACGTTAATTTATAAAAATTATATATATTTAATACTCTCTAAATTAGCGCGGTATTATGAATTATACAATTTACTATCTTATTATATATATTTAATTATATATTAATATTATTTAGACTTTTTTATTATTACGAAATATTAAATCTTATATTTAATTAAGACTAGCGCGCTCTTAGTACTAACTATATAAAAATTTATAACTTTATAAATTTAAAGAAATTAACTTATTATTAATAAATTAAACTATATTTATTTATTTATAATCTAAATCTTAACTATATAGTCTTTCTTTAATAATATAATAATAATAATAAAAGAATTTTATTATCTAGTCGTTTTCATTTATATATTAATATTTTAAATTAAGAGAGTTTAATAAACTCTAAGTTATTACTTCTATTTATTTTAATATTAAATCGCTTATATACTAGTACTCTAAATTAGGAGATTTTATTATAAATCCTAAATTATTACTTTTATATTAATAAATAGTAAATCTTTAATTAGATTTTTATTCGTAGATAAATATTATTAAAATATTAATTTCCTATTATTTATATATTAAAGTTTTAAATTAAGAGAGTTTAATAAACCCTAAATTATTATTTCTATATTTTTATTATTAATAGCGACGATTATATACCCTAAATTATTTAATTACTTATATATACCCTAGTATATTAAATCTAAACTAGTATTATTATCTAATTTATCTATTAGGGATAAATTCGATTTTTTTAAACTAGACTCGATCTAGTAAATACTACGCTAAAATAGTTCTAATTATAAAGACGTTATTATTCGATTTAATTCTAGTTAACTAGGATCGCGTGAAGATTTTATTCTATATTATTTTAATTCTTAATATATTTATTTTCTTTTAATATATATATTTATTTCTTTAATTACTTAACTCGGTAATACTCTCGAATATATAATTACGTTATCCTATAATATTACTATCGCCGTTAGTGAGGATACTGAGTTTTTTCGTTTTTCTTAAATATATTATTACGTCGGCAAAACGAAAAGTGGCTCGATCGTGGTTTAGGGCGCTCGACGGGCGCCCCGGGAGCCTTAAACGCGATACCTATCTAACGACTCGAGGTGCGCCCGAGGCATGCAGCCAAGGGGCCTAGGGCCACTCGGGCGCACACCGAGCAAGCCTAAAACGGCCACTAATGGGCGCTAAATTAGGGGTGCGCCACCAACTTTGACCCCGTCCATGGCCCCTGTTCATGGCCTAGGCCCCATACATGGCCCCACTCATGGCTATGGCCATGGCCATGGTCGCTGTCACTGTCGCACCCCCATAGCTGCCGCTGCCGCATACCATGCGCATGGCCTGCGCATCACCCGCGCGAGGATTTCGCCTGAATCGATCGATTCCGGGGATCAAAATTTGCTGGCGTTGGGGGTGGTTCTAGGGGGTCGCTGCCGTCGATAGGGGCGATTATAGAACATTAAGAATTTGCAAAATTTTAGGCCTTAAATCACGTAATCTGGCCCCTAGAGCGGCCTCTAAAGCACTGGCTTAATTTTAGTCTTAGGCGTATATCGAGCGCCCTCGAGCGCCCGAGGCCATTCGCGTAATAGCTCCGGGCCACCGTCGAGCGCTCGGGGCTCTACGGGCGCCCGAGGTAACCTACGCCGAGGCCCGAGCCCCTAGAGCCGGTTTCCGATTTACCGACGTACGGTATATTGAACTTTATATTTAATTAGGACTAGCGCGTTCTTAATACTAGTTATATAATAATTTATACTTCTATAAATTTAAAGAAATTAACTTATTATTAATAAACTAAATTTTATTAATTTTATTTATAGTTTAAACCTTAATTATATAGTTTTCCTTTATTATTTTTTCCGATTTATTCGAAATTATTCGAAATTATTCGAAGTATTTAATATATATTTAGTAACTTTAAACGAAAGTAGATATTGAATTAATCTCTAGAGTTAATATCTAAATCTAATAAATCTACGCGTCTTTTCTATCTTTTTCGATAAAATACTAGAATAAATCTCAATTAACGAGCTCTCGATATACTTTAAGAATTTTAGAATTCTCGTAGATATCTCTAAATTTAAATATATATAATTATTTTATACTCGTAGTTATAGTTTTTAATTATAGTCTTATATATAATAATAATCTCTATTTATAATTATAATTATATTCTATTTACGATTATAAATCTTATTATAAATTTATTTTTATTATATTTCTATATTTATAATTATTATACTCCTAGAACGTCGTTATATATAAAATATTATATTATTCAAATATTACTCTCGTAAGATTTTCGCTCGAATTAATTAAATCTAGGAATTAAAAGTTACTAGCGTTAAAGATAATTACGGGGAGTCGTTATCGTCGATAGAGATAATTATAAAATATTATATATACGTATATATTATAGAATAGAGAAGAGAAGAGAAGAGAATAATCTCTAGTCTCTTCCTCGAAATAAGAAAGAGAAGAGAATATTAAGAGGAAATAAAAAAGAAAAGAGATTATTTATTATTCTTTATTTATTTTTAAATAATATATATATATATAGAGAGAGAGTTTATTACTATCCCTATATATAATTTATATATATATATATATATATATCTAAATTATTAATTAGTACCTCTATATATAGTCTATATATACGTATATATAAAATATTTAATAGTATAATAATTAATATATTAAGGAAAACTCTCTCGCCGATAAATCGAAAATTAATTTTAATAATTTAGAGTTTTAAAGTAAATTACTTTAAGTAATTAAAGTAGGTTTAAAGCGCTTGAATAATTTTAAATATACGTCGAGTGTCTACGAAGTACCCTACGAGCGATTTAGTATTTAATTAATACTCGACGAGCGCCCGAGGTTATTACTCTCTATAAATATATTTTATACCCGTAACTTTAAAGACCTTATTCTAAGAAAATCACGTAATTTATTATTTAAAACTTTAATATTCTATAATCGTCTATATCGACGGTAGCGACCCCCTAAAATTACTTTTAACGCTAGTAAGTTCTGATCCCCGGAATCGATTAATTTAGGCGAAATTCTCGTGGGGTTAACGCCTAGGCCATACGTTAAAGTATACGACAGCGGTAATTATAGGGGTGCGACAGCGACTATTATTATAATACGACAACGAAAGGGCCAAGGCCATGAGTGGGGGTCATGACTATGAATCGAATTAAGTCATGGCCATGAACAGGGGCCATGGACGGGGGTCAAAGTTAGTGGCGCACTACTAATTTAGGGCCCGTTAGTGGCCGTTTTAAGTTTACTCGGTGTGCGCCTAAATGGCCCTAGGCCCCTTGGCTACACGCCTCGGTAGATAAATATTACGTTTAAGACTCTCGAGGCGCCCGTAAAGCGCCCTAAATCACGACGAGCCACTTTTCGTTTTACGGACGATAGAGGTATAAATAAATAGTATATATAATATAAAAATATAATAAAACTAATAAAGAGAAAATAATAAACCTACTATTATTAGATATAATAAAAATATTCGATTATATCTTATATAGAAGATTATTATATAATTTATAAAAGAGAGATATTTTAAATTTTATTATTAACTAGATAATAAATTTATTAATAAATAAAATTATATTTATAATATTAAAAGAGAGAATAATTATTATTAAAAAAACTACTAATAATTAATAATTTACAAAGATCGTTAAATATATTAATATTTTTTCTATTCTTTAATATATTTTTAATCGAGGTATAAATTAAAATAAATTTAAATTAGAGGACTTATAAAGAATATTATTAATTTATTTATAATAAAATATCGAGGGAATTTATACTAATCTATAATAAATTTACCCAATTTAATAATAATCTATAATTATTAATAGAGTATTGTATAGTCTCTAGAAATATAAACTAATTTATATATCTCGAATATTCACGAGGTTTAATATAAAGATAGTAATAAATTTCGAGAATATAATTATCGAGTGAGAAATAAACCTTCGAGGATTATAATTATATATCGACTCGAACTATTACGAAAATAGAGTTTAAGATCTTATTTATATATTAAAAGAGTATACGATCTCGTTAAAATAAAAGATCGATTTAAATTAATACTATATTCATAAAACGAATTCAAAATAAAAATAATAATTAATTTAATCCAAGAAGAGAGTAGTTAATTAAAACTAAATTATATAATATCTCGTTAAATTAATATAAAGCGCTATGTTTATAAAGTATAATATAGTATATTTATATTATAATAAAATTAATATTAATATTCGTAGCCTCTATATAATATTAATTTAAAAGAATAATAGAAATTATAAAGAGATATATAAAGAACTTCATAGTTATTTAAAATAATTATTTAACGATAGTCCTAGAAGTACGGAGATTGACGCTAAAAGTCCTAGTTAGTATGGAAATCTACCCTAGCCCTAAGCGCTAGTAGCTCTTTAAAGAGTCTCTATATCTTTAATTAAAAGTGGCCCGGACTCGTAATTTAGATAGTCTACTCTATAAATATACCTAAATATATATCTAGAGTAAACCCTCTATCTCTTTAGTATTTAGACCCTAGAACTCGATTTTTAGGCTTTTCTTAAATACTCTACTAAAGGGTTATAGAGGGCGTAGTATATTAATTATCTAGGTAATCTTTATCGGGGCTAGATAATTACTAAGTTATTATTATTTTTAAAATTTACTAGGACTTTTAGCGTCAACCTCCGTATTTAAAATTAGTCTAATCTTAATATTTAAAATCGAAATAGAAATAATAATAATTAAACTCTAGTTAAACCGTCTAGTATTTAGATATTAAATAAAGCGAGGAACTTATATAATAATATTTATAAAAGATAAGTATATTAAGAATAAATATTAATATAAGAGAATTAGACGGCGATAAGTACTCTTAATATTAATTAAAAAAAAGAAGTTTAGATACTCCGAATTTTAAAATTTAAAAAGTAATATAAAATTAAAATTATTATAAAAAAAAGAAAAGTTAGACGAACTCACCCGATCGAGGATATTAAAATATATTAAAATATAAAGATTTATAACTAAGAAACTAAGGATTAAATCCGTTAACAAATAACTAGATTATTAAATTAATTAAAAAATTTCATTATCTACGAATATTGTAATTCTAGCCTAAAAGGAGGATTTATTCGAGAATGATTTTTATTATTATATTTAATAAACTAAAAATGACCGAGATTTTAATAATAATATTTTTTAATATAATAAAATAAATTTAACGAGTTCTTTTATAAAATAAAAGTATTCGCGATTTATATTACTAGTTATTAGTATAAATAAAGAAAATAAAATATAAAATATATATTATTAATATCTATATTTAGTTAGGAGTAAAGCGGAGTTTATTTAATAAATAAATATATAAAACTTTGAGAAGATATTTAGATATAAATCCAAAATATATATATAATTATATAATAGATAATAAAGATAGAATAGGAAATTAAATAGAAAATAAGCGAATCGCCGAATATAAACAAACGAGCGAGTATAGTTAAAGTTACTCCTAATATAGAACGTAGCCTTAATATATATCACCCGCGAAATAATAAACTAGATTAAAAAAACGGAAGTAGTAGAGATAAAGTTTAAGGTACTAAAGTAAAGAGTAAATATATATTATTAATCTACTCTAACGCGATAAAGACGCTTTAATAAATAAATAAAATTAATAAATAAATAAGAAAATATAGAGAGGGTATTGAAATATTAGAAGAATTAATAATAGTTATAATAAAAGTCATAAAGAATATAACTTTAAGAAGATATAATAAATAATATACCGCGAATTATAATTAACGTAGGTCGCGCTAGGAATAATTCTTAATTATATATAAGAATTAGTAGAAGAGTATAGATTTAAGGAGATTTAAATAAAATCATTAAAATAAAATATTAAAAAACTCTGAGTAAAAAGTATAATTATATCGTTAATAATTAGTTAAATTAATATTACTCGTAGAAATACGTTTAGTTTAATAAAATATTCGGCCGAAATAAATTATTCTCCCTCTATAATAACGATTAACGCGAGAATAAAGTAATTAATAATGAAAATTAATAATATTATAGTTATAGAATAACTCGCAAATATAATTAACCTTTAATTAATTAGAATATTCTAGAATAAAGTTTAATTAATAATAGAATCGATTATCGGAACTAGATAAATAATAAGAAGGAATATTATCTTTTATATAATAATAATAAAAATAAGATAAGAATTAAACAAAGTAATTAAATAAATAAAAATATTAATCTTTTAACGAGAGTATTAAGGTAGATATATATTATAACGATATATAATATAAGAAAAGAAGTCGTCGATATAAATAACTAAGAGGCGGCGATAAAAATACTAAAAAAAAAAGAATATATCTATACTTAGATATAATAAATATTAAATAATTAAAATCTATTTTTAAATCGGACGAATAAAGTTAAGAGAAGAAATATTCGATACTCTTTCTTAAGATCCTAGACTCGGATATAACGAATAAATTAATAATAAATAATTTCTTAGAAAGCGAATAACTATTATTATATAAGAGATAAGAGAAAAATAACGACCTAAAATAATACTTTAATTACTAGAAATATAATTATATAACTCCGATATATAAGAATCTACCTAGATATAATATATACGCGAAATTATATTAATCGAAAGATTATAGAGTTAGGAAATCGAGTAAAAGGCGATATATAGTTTATTTTAAATATTATAAGTCCTAAAGTAAAGATTATATAATCCGATAAAAGGAGATATACCGAATTAAATAAAAATTAGAGAATAAATAAAAATAATTTATTATATTACTAAAAATAAAACTTTAGAGCTCCTATATATAGTTAGTAAATAATAAATTTATATTAATATTAACTAGAGATACGAGGAAGAGAAAGATATTTACGAATATAACGAATAAATTCTAGGAAAATACTATCGCTACTAGGAAAATAAATAAACTAAAGTAAACTAAAGTAAATTAATAAACTAATTACTCTAGGCTAAATAATAATTTAAATTTTATATAATTTCTCAATAACGCTATTCGACTAGTTAGATATCAACTAGATTTAATACTAAAAAGTAACTAGGAGTTAAAGGAAAAATTTACGGATATAATATTAATACGAGATAAATAATTATACCCGTTTTAAGATTATATAATATAATATTAAAAAGAAATCGAAGTTAATAATAATACTACTTTAAGATAAATAAATTAAGGATATCGATATTCTAGTTATTTAAGAGTTTAGGTAGAATCCGGCGATTTAAATATTATATAATAATTATATTAATTATCTCTATTTAATATACGAAGAAAGTATTACGAGGTAGACTCTAGTATAAATATTACTAAGTTAATTCTCGGTACTTCTATAATAGGACTAGTATCTTGGTCTAATTCTAGTATATCAGGCCCGCAACTCTATAGAATAATCAATATCTTTTATACTACTAATATTTTTACTATTAAAGTAACTATACTTTAATAGAAGATTTAGAAATATATATATACTTCTATTATATATATACTTCTATATAAATAAAAGAATCGATATAGATAATTAGGAACTAGTTTATTATAAAGGTAATTTATATTTAATGAAAATTATATTAAAGAAATAAGGAATAGAATGAAAACCCGAGATAAATTATTTTAATATAAAGAATACTAGCGAAAAGGGCCTCTAGTAGAAAAGAATTCAAATTTATAATATATATAATACTTTACCGGTATAATATACCTCGATTAATAATTTATCGATATTATTATTATTAAAGGAAGTATTAGTGGGAAAATCGAATATATTCTTTTAAAGAACTTTAATCTCTATTACCCTAATTCAAATAATACTAGAAAATATATTTATTATAATATAATAAACTAGCTTCTAGGAAAGACGAAGACGAAAGGAATAAAAGTAGATTTTTTAAAAGAATTGGTTATATAAAGAGCTCGAGGATATAAAAGTATAAATAAATCAATCATTCTTTATAAAAAAAATTTACTTAACTATAAATAACTCTATTATCTAAAAAGACTTATATTATAATTATAATTATAGATTAATAATAATAGAATTCTAGTAATTATAAAAGAAAGTAATATTATATATACGCCGCGCTTAGAAAAAGATCCAAGAGAAAACTACTCGAGAAAAAGTTAAAAAAGTATAGAAATCTTATATTAAACTCTAGGAGAACTAGAATTTAAAAGTAAAAATAATATTAATTGATACTTAAATAAAATAATAAAAGGTTTCTAATAAATTATTAATATTATAGTTTTATAAACTCGCTTATATTAAGATATTAGATTTTATTAGAATTATTATAATATTAAGATATATTAAGAACTAGGGAATATTTAAAGAAATACGAGTGAAATTATAATATTTAAATAGAAAAGACTCTAAACGTAACGAATAATAAAAGGATACGCGTAATTTAGAAAATAAAAATATTCTCGTAAAAAGGGACTATATATAAGGCCTCGTTAAAACTATAGAGGGTATAAAAGTTTATTAAATAAAAAAAATGAAAACCGGGTATTTTAAAGAGTTTTTTTAATTCTTAATAATTAAAGCTAAAATAGGAGGAAAGATTCGAAACTTCGAAAATAAAATGAAAATCTTATAAAGAATCTTATTTCCTTCTTTATTAATAATAAAATTTAATTTAATTAAAGAGTCGAGGTACCCGGAGTCTTTAAAAATAAACGAGGTAATATTTACTAAAAAGATATATACTATAATATAATACTTAACCGTAGATAAAGCGCTAGATATTACTAGAATTCCGAATTAATTCCTATAGACTATAATAAAATCCGAAGTTATAAAATTTATTATTTATTTATTTTAGGTCTACCTTAAGAGAGAATACTACTCGAAATATTTTAACGAAGCGAATACGATGTTTTTTAAAAAATTAAAGAAAAACGATTATTTAGAATTAAAATTATATAAATTTATAATACTCCTAGATATATTTAAAAAAATAATAGATATAATTATTTCTAAAAAAAATTAAATATATTATAAAAGAGTATAAACTTTTACTATTATAATAAATAATAATTAAACGAAAATATTTTATAAAAACCGCGCTCGAGACCTTTATGAAAGTAGTATATATAATATAGAATTACGATAAAAGCGGTAAAAAGAAAATAATAAACCTATTATTATTAAATATAATAAAGATATTCGATAAAATTTAATATAAAAAATATTATACAACTTATAAAGAAAAAGTATTCTAAATTTTATTATTAATTAAATAATAAACTTCTTATTAAATAAAATTATATTTATAATATTATAGGAGAGAATAAGTACTATAAAAAAAGTAATAATAAATATTTTATAAAGACTATTAATCTCGCCGGTACTTATTCTATTCTTTAATATATAATTAATCGAGGAATATATTAAGATAGATTTATTAATATAAATTAGAGAATTTATAAACGACGTTTATCTATTTATTTATAATACGAGTATCGAGAAGAATTATATTAATTTAAAATTAATTTACGATATTTATTTAAAATTAATAATAATTTACGGGGTATTATCTACTCTTTAAAAATATAAATTAATTTATATATCTCGAATATCGAAGAAGTATAATATAAAGATAATAATAATAATTGGAAATATAATTATCGAGTTAAGAATAAACCTTCGGGTATTAAGACTATATATCGATTTAAAATTAAAATAAAATTATATCTTACTTAATTTAAAACTAAAGCGGCGAATTAAAATAAAATTATAAAATATCTCGTTGAATTAATATAAAGCGCTACGTTTATAAAATAGAAAATAATATATAATATAATAGTAGAATTAATATTAATATTCGTAGTCCTTGTATAATATTAATTGAAGGCAAAAATAGAAGTTATAAAAATATATATAAAGAAATTCGTAATTCTTTAAAATAATTATTTAAAGATAATTCTATAGATATTTAAAGTTACTTTAATTTTAATATTTGAAATTAAAATAATAATTACTTGAATTAAACTCAAGCTAAATTACCTAATATTAAAATATTAAATAAATCGAGGAATTTATATAGTCGTCGGTAAAACGAAGACTAGCTCGATTATAATTTAGAGCGCTCGATAAGCGCTTTAGAAATCTTAAATACAATATTTATTTATTAATTCGATATACGCCCGAGGTATATAGCTAAGGGGCTTAAGGTTACTCGAGTATATATCGAGTAAACCTAAAATAATTACTAACGGGCGCTATATTAGAGGTACGCTATTAATTTTAACCCTCGTTTATAACTTTTATTTATAACCTAGACCTCTATATATAGTCCTAACTATAATTATAATTATAGTTATAGTTATAATTATTATAGCTACTACGAGTTATATATTATTATTATATACTTTAATATATACTCTAGTATATAGTTTACGTATTACTCCCGCGAGGATTTCGTTTAAATCGATAAATTCTAGGGATTAAAATTTACTAACTTAAAAAAATAATTTTAAAGAATTACTACTATCGATAAAGGCGATTATAAAATATTAAGAATTTTCAAAATTTTAGATTCTAAATTATATAATCTAGCCCTTAGAGCGGCTTTTATAAATATATATTTTCATTTATATTAAGCGCTCGAAACTAGTTACGTATTAACTCCGAGTTATTATCGAGTTATTATTAAGTTATTATCGGGCGCTTTAAGTTACCGTCGAGCTCCAAAGACACTCTAGGCCTCTTTCGGGCGCCTAAAGTAATACGTTTAGACCTCGAGTTATTAAAGCCGATTTTCATTTTACCGACAATATAATATACGAGAAATAAATATATTTAGAATTAACTATAATATAAAGGAACTAGCTAGTAACGAGCGCCTTTAATATTAATAATAAAGAAAGTAATTTAAAAACTCTAAATTTGAAAATTTGAAAAATAATATAAAGTAATAATTATTACGAGGAGGAGAAAAAACTAGAAAAACACGATTTATTAATAAATCGAGAAACCCCGATTTCTGTGTATTTTATATCGATAATACGTAAAATACTAGAAACACGTATCTATTTATATCCCGTATTCTAAGTATATTATATATCGATTAAATAGAAATTATATATTAATCAAATAACTTTTCTTTTTTAAATTTTGACTTTTAATAATATCTAGATTAGAGTCTTTATATAAGAATATAAATATTTTACTAAATTTATTTCTAGCCTAGATTTCGAATTTCTAGTTAAATTTTAACTAGTATTACTCTATATAATTATAAAGTTATTTCTATAATTAAATTAAATTCTCTCGCGTAGACTTTAACTCTAACTTTATAATCTTGGCGCTAAGATTTACTAAAGCTACTAAATACGTATATTATACTAATTAACTAGCGATTAAATAGAAATACTCTTCTAGATTTACTAATATAAAAATTCGAAAATTGTTAAGATACGAAGGTTATCGACTAAAGAATTATAAACTAAATATATTAATAATAACTAAATTATTAAATTAGTTATATAAAATTATAATTTTTATAAATATTATAGCTCTAGCTTGAAAGAGAGATTTATTCGAGAATTATTATTATTATTATAATAAATTAAAGAAAGTCCATAACTCTATAATAATATAATTTAAATATAATAAAATAGGGTTTAACGAATTTCTTTATTATATAAAAATATCCGCGGCTCGTAGCGCTAGCTATTAATATTAATAGAAAAAGTTAAATATAAAAAAAAATTATTATTCTATTTAAAGCTAGCTAGAAGTAGGGCGGAGTTTATTTAATAAATAAATATATAAGATTTTAAGAAGATCTTAACGTAAATCTAAAGTATATATATAATTAAATAATAAATAATAAAAATAGAATAATTTACCTAGTTCTCTTTTATTGAGAACCTTAACGAAATATCTAAATTTATAAAAAAGAGAAAGAAGAAGAGAGTAAAAAATTTAATAACTAAAGAGCCGTAAATTAATACAATTATTTAACTAATTTTTAAAATTGCGGCCTTAAGGCCTATAAATTAAGTTAATTAAAATAAGAAATTTAAAACGGAAAAAAATAATCACGAAAAACTAATAATATTTAAAAGTAACTAGGTAATAAGGAGTTAATATAATAATATATAATATTAAAGATATTAATTATTCTATAGAGGATTTGGCCTTAATATATTAGAATCCTAATATTATTCTAGTCTCGATAAAGCTAGTAGTAGAGTTTAGCCCCCCGTTTTAATAAATATTATAGTAATATTTTTACTAAAGTCTACCTCGTAATAAATTACTCTTTTTAAAAAAAGTTAACGACCTCGTTAATATATTTATATAGAGTATTATAAATAATAACGTAAATAGTATTTATATATAGAAGTAAATAAATAAGTATAATATATCCTAAATTATCGACTAATTATAAATAGGCCCGTAGAGTTTTTAAAAATTTAATGTAGAGTCGTAAAATTTAATATTAAATACGCGATAACGAAGTAAAGTAATAGAGAGGTATATAAATAAAATAAATAATTAATAATAAAAACTATAAATATAATAAAATAAGAGTATATATATAATATTATAAAATTATTAATATTAAAGAATTAGGGCCTTAAATATATATTAGAGAAAAATAAAATCTTAATATAAATTTAATTAGTTAGAGAAAGTCGTTTAACGGTATTTTAGAATTAAAATTATTTTAGCGCGGAGTTAGTCCCGATTCGATCAAATAATTATATAATTTTTATATTATCCAAAGTTCTTTCCTATATAAGTATACTACCTAGTTAAGAAGTAGTAATAATAAGAGGTATATATTTAAATAAAATATATATAAAGAAGTATATAAATAATATTATATTAAAAAAAAATTCGGGCTATATAACTTTACGTACAACTAAACGAATAATATAAATTTATTAAAGAGTAGTTTTACTAGTTCTCGATATAATATTTCTATAATATTATTATAATACCCGTACTCTAAATAGAACTTGATAAGTAGATTTAATATAATAATTATTTCTTAATAATAAAAATAAAGAGCGATAATATAAAAAAGAAATATAATTATATTTCTAAAATTATCGACCCTAGAAGAAGAATTTAGGTTAGTATTTAATTAATTAATTTATTTATATACCTACTCTAGTAAAACTACTTTATTAATAAGGGAGTTCCGCGAATACTCTCTTAATAGGGCTACTAGCGGCGCCTATTAACTATTAAAGAAACCTCGTCGGTTAAAAATTTTAATTTATCGATAATTTATTTCCTCTTCTTACTAGTTAGTACCCGATAACTATAATTATTTTAAAATATTATTTATTCTTCTCTCCGTTTCCTTTTTATTTTAATTCTAGACTTTATTTACTTATTTTATAAATTTATAGGCCGCTTTATTATAAATTTATTAAATAGTCGTTACTTATAGCCCTTTAACCGGTAGTTTCTTCTTTTTCTTCTTTTTCTTTATAATTTTAAATATATTACTAGGCCTTAATAGTAGTTTAAATTATATTAACTATTCTTTAATAAAAGAGAATTAACCGAGTTATCCCGTTTTTAGTATTTACTACGCGGCTATATGTATATTTTAGGCCTATATTAATATCTTCCTAAAATCGTATATATTTATTTATTCTACTAGCTCCGCTTTATCCCTAGCTAGTTCCGGGTAAAATAATAATATATACTTTATACTCTATTTCCTCTATTTATATTAGTAATTAATACTACGGATTATAGGTATCTTTATTCGGTATAAAGATTTATTTAATCCGATTTTACTATATTTTAATTATATCGTTATAGAGCTTTTAGCCTTTTTTAATTAATTATAATAATCGAATTAGTCCCCGAATAAATCTCTTTTTTAAACCGGGTTAATAATTTATATAAAGATCGTCGTTTTATAACTCTTTTATTTATTTAGTTATTATTAATAAACTTAGTTTTTTACCCTTTAATCGATAACCTTAATATTTTAATATCCTTCGATATCTTCGATTAGATTTATTTAGTCTTTTCTCCTCTTTATAATTATAGTTATTTTATATTATTTTTTAAATCCTAGGGCGCGAAGTACCTAGGCTTTTTTCTCGTTAACGATATCGGAGGTACTTATTATTACCTACTTTTTTATATTAAAATTTATTCTAGATTCGTATATTTCCTATAATTATAACTAAATAAATCCCTCGACTAGTTTAATATTATATTATTAAGCGATCTAATTAAAGATCGATTAATACGATTATTAATTTAGTTTTAAATACTAGAATTAAAGTAGTTTTAAATACTCCTAAAATTATCCTAAAATAATTATTCTAAATAACTACTAGTTTCTTTATATATCTTTTTATAACCTCCGTCGTTCTTTTTAATTAATATTATATCGGAGCCGTAAATATTAATGTTAATTTAACTACTATATTATATATCGTTTTATACTTCGCGAAGGTAGCGCTTTATATCGAACTAGTTAAGTATTTTATAGCGCGGCTTTAATTAATCGCCCTAGCTTTAATCTAGGCTAGGTATAATTCTTATTTTAATTTTAAATCGACGTATAATCCTAAAATCTTAATACTCGCTTTAAGTTCGATAATTGTATTCCTAAAATTTATCGCTATTTCTATATTAAACTTCTTCGGCGTTCGAGATATATAAACTAGCTCGTACTTCTAAAGGGTAAATAATACTTTATAAATAATTTTTTTTTTAAATAAATATTATAGGCCCGCTCTAAATTCGTATAATTCTTTTTTATACTCTCGTTATAGACGAGTAAATAAATATCGTCTACGAATCCTCCGACCTATATTAATAAGTTTATTTTAATAGACTCCTCGATTAATAATATATTAAAGAATAAAAAAAATATTAGTAAAATAAACGATCTTTATAAAATACTTATTATTACCTCCTTTATTATACTCGTTCTTCTTTTAAATATTACGGATATAACTCTATCTAGTAAAAAGTTTATTATTTAATTAATAATTAAACTAGGTACGTCTTTTATTCGTAGGTCGTATAATAACCTTTTATATAAAACGTTATTAAACGCTCCCGCTATATTTAATAATAATAGGTTTACTATCTTTCCCCTCCCGTTTTTATTATAGTTCTATATAATATATATTATATCTATAAAGGTCTCTAGCGCGGTTTTTATTAAATATTTTTATCTAGTCCTTATTTATTATAATAATAATAATTTATACTTTTTTATTATATTATTTAACCTTTTAAAGATAACTACTTTAAGTATTTTATTAAATATATTAAGGAGTACGATAAACCTATATAATTTTAATTTTAAATAATTACCTTTCTTCGATTTCTTAAAAATTATTATATTAATCTTTTTAAAATACTTTAAGTAGTATTTTTATTTAAAGTAGGCCTAGAATAAATAAAGAATAATATTTTTTATTTCCGTTTTTACTATAATTTTTAGGAATCGGTTTAAGATTCTAATTATCCCTAATACTTTATCGGTAGCTAGGTACTAACCGTACTATATTATTTTATATATTCCTATTTTAATTATTTCCTAGTTTATTTTAATAGGGTCCGGGTACTTTATCCTATCGATATTACCTAGGTCTACTATCGGTAGAGGGGGGAAAAATATACTATATAAAAACTTTATTTTATATTTAAAATCTTTAACCTTTCCTCCTTTATTATTTTTAATAACTAGGAATTAAAAAAACTTTTTAAAGCGGCTACTCCTCTCTCTTTTTTATTTTACGAGTTTTTATACTCCCGTCGACTTTAATAAAACTCTATATATACTCTTTTATTAAGAAAATATTTTTATTCTTTAAATTATATATAATTATTTATTATTTATTATATCTAGAGCCTCCCCCGTCTAGGTATTTTAATTTTATTTATACTCCTTTATATATTCCTTTACCTTTAATATAATATTAATATAATAAGAGTTCTAATAAAATTTAACTACTTAGTATAGGCGGGCCTATAAAATTATAAATTTAATAATTATTTAAAAGCCTTTTATTATGTTATTTAAATATTAATCGATATCTTTTTTACTCTTAAGTTTTAGTTTCTTTAATATTTAATAGAAGAATTTTATATCTTATTATACTTCTTTTTAAATAATATTATTCTTAATCTTTTTTTAGATATAATAAATTTATAGTATTACTTTTTTTAATATTTACTCGAATTCCGTTATTATTAACCTATAATCGGAGTTATAATATAAGTCTTCGCGGACTATAGAGTTATTTATAACCTAATATACTCCTTTTATAAAGAACGATAAATCGATTATATTTTTATATTCTTAGGCTTTTTATATAACGGACGCTTTTAATAACTCTAGTTTTATTTCCCTCGATTCTATTATCTCTAAAAGATAGTCGGTTATAATATAATATATATATCGCCTAGTATTATTTTAACTAGGGTAGTAGAGATTAAAATCTTTTAAAAATATATATTTATTTTCCTCCGTTAACGCTTCCTCTAATAATAATAATATTAACGGATTATTAATCGAGGTATATTATATTAATAATAAATTATATATATTATAGATTTATATCTTTTTATAATAAAGGATTCCTCGATTAATAACCTCCTTCTCCCCGATTTTATTTAACCGAGATTCCTTTTTATTCCTTCGCTTTTTTAATATAATCTTTATAAAATATAAATCGCCTTTATAATAGATTAACTCCTAGTTATTCGTATCGATCCTTTTATTTATATAGAAGTATATATAGGTCTCTAGGCCTTCCTTATATACTAGGTAGAAATAATTAATATTATTATTATATAGCGCCTAAATAGTAGGGTTCTAACTAGGCTCTTAAATAATTATAATATCGATATCTTTAATTTACTTATTTTAAAATAACCCTATTATTAACTTCGATTCTTTTTTAATATTATATTATATAATTTTAAATAAATATTATAACTTATTACGCGTTAATATTATATTTATAAATTCCTCGTCTATTTCTTAACTACTTAATAATATTAATTCTAGCCGATTTTTATTTAATTAATCGAGTATTATTCCTAAAAAGTTATTTAAAATTTAAAGGATTATTTATCTAGGTATTATTATTAATTTATTATTTTATCTCGGCCTCTCTATTTTCCTAGGTATAATAATAATATTTTAGATTTTATTAATTATATTTATTATTATTTTCCTCTTCTTTATACCTCTAGCCGGTATTAATAGAAACCTATTATTAATTAATTATACCTAGGAGCTTAGGGTTATTATTCTCGGTAATACCGCGAACTATTTAGGTTTATTCTCTAATTTTTATTAAATTCGGTATATCTTTTTTTATTTAACTAGGTACGCTCTATTTTAGGACTCGTAATATCCGGAGTAAACCGCGTAGCGCTTTTCCTTCGGGCTTTCGGTACTATATTCGTATAATTAATATAATTCTATATATATCCCGTATTTAGGCTAGTTCTTATAAATTAAGACTATATAGTCGTACTCTTAATAATTAAAGTATTATCTCGGGTTATTTATTCTCTCCTACCTTTTATATAATAGTAGTTATTTATTTTTTAAGAACCCGTCCGTTATTAATTTATTTACCGTATCTAGGTCCGGGATCTTAAGAAAAAGTATTAAATATTTTTTCTTATAATCGTATTCGTCTAGTTTAAGGGCGAACCCTAGTTATTTTATATTTATAATATTTAATCCTAGGTATAACCTATAATTATCTTTTTATAATATTTTTATTATTATTTTTTAATTATTTATATCGACGGCCTTCTTTTTTACACTATATATTATTATTATATAAATTTATTTTAATAATCTCGCCGAGGGGTTAATATTTTTTATTTATTTTTTTATTTTCTTTAATTTTTATTTTACCTTTATTATTATATAATATAAAACGAAGTCTCCTCTCGTTATTTATTTTACCTTAATAATCGACTCCGCTACCGAGTAGGCTCCGTTCTAGAATATTTTAATTAATTAAAAATTAATTACTTTTTTAAATTATCCTCTAGTCTTAGTATTATTTATTTTAATTATTAACTATTTCGCCTTCGCGTTAATCGTTATTATAAAAAAAGGGGAGTTCGTTTCGGCTATATACCTCGATAAAATAAATATATTTCTACGGGTAAAATTAGCCTAGTTTTATATTAATAGTATAGGTATACTCCTCGCCTTAAATTTTTAGACCTTTTATTTTAACGACTCTATTTAAACTAGTTAAAGTATATATTTTTCTACCGATTTTTATATATAATTAAAGATTATTCCTAGTATAATCTACGTTAGTTATAGCCCGTGGTATATTATTTATTATATCTCTTTATACTCTATATCTTTTATAGCCTTTATTATAGTTATTATTAATTTTTTTAATTTTTTTATACCCTTTTTATACTCTCCTATTTAATTACTAGTCCCTTTTATTTATTACGACGTCTTTATTATATTAAAATATATTAGTAACCCGTATTTACTCTTTACCCTAGTATTTTAAATCTTATCCTTACTATCTTTATTTCTTTTTATCTTAATTGATTTCGTACCCCTAGTAGAATTTTCCTCGTCGTATAATACTTATTATATTTGAATTTTCTTAAAGTAGTTTATTAAACTAAATATTACCTATATTATAATAGAAGTTTCAATTAATAAATATCTTTTTAGAGTTAATTAAAATATTAAATTTAACGAATAAAGAAAATATCATATATAAATACTATATATAATTCTCGAGAGTCTAAGAGAATATTATAATATTATTAATTCTTACTCGAGCGAATATTTTATGAATATATAAAATCCGATTTATTTAATATTATATATATATAAACGAGTTCTTGAATCTTATTACTATAATATTAAAAGTTTCCTAGCCGCGGTATAATATAATAATGAATTTATTTTTATTTTTAGAGTATATATATTATTAATAAAAGAAACTAGTTATATTAATAATAATAATTTAATAATATCCCTTAACGATACTAATTATATTATTCTATAAAGATAAATAATAGATATTTATTATAACTATAATTACGCTTCGGATTAGCGTGGGGTAGAGTAGAGATTAAAATATAATCTCTATTTTAATTTAATAGAGAGATTTATTAACGTAGAGTTAAAAATAGAATAGAGTAGAATAAAGTTTTTTTAAGGAATCTCTACTATACTAAAACGGATTCCTAATAATTATTATAATAAATATCTTTGTAATAGAGTTATAGAATAGAAATAGAAGAATATTTTATTTTTCGACGGTAATAAAAGTTGTTAAGAGATAAAATAATATAAAAATTATAACTACTATTTATTCTCTTCCTTATTATACTCTACTCTTATTAGGTATTACGATATTAAATACTAGAAATATTAGTATTAGTTTATATTCTTTTATAGAATAAATTGATAGTCCCTAATTATCTACGTTAATTAAATATCTTTATTTTAAATAGTTATACGTTTAGCGTAGATTACGTAGAGATTAATATCTTATATTATTAATATAAATAACGAAAGATTAAGATAGAACTTACTTTCAAATAATATTATTAATATCGCTTCCGTTATTTCTTATATAATAATAATTATAAATAATTACTAGTATATACCTAACGACTCCGATATAGTCGAGAATGTTATTTTATATATAAGTCGTTGGAAAGCGAGTTTAGGAATAAATTATTTAATTTAGTAGTTTTTTAATAATACTTGATTTCGCGTAAAATAACGATTAAATTATTTAAATTAATCTTAATCATTATAATAATAATAATTATTAGAATTTAGATTACTACCTTTCTTTTATATTTTATATTTATATAATTATCTAGTTATATTAAATAGAGTTAAAGTACTAGGAATAATCTTCTTTATTTTAATTATTAATAATTTCCTAGGAGCCTTCCTCCTTATAGTATTTCTAGTTTTTAATATACGTCTATCTCTACCTCTATTAGTACGCGCTATATTTAATTATTTAAAAAGTAGTATTTAAGTTAATTTAAAAGTAATATTTTAATTAATTAAGAAGTAGTATTTATAATAATTTAAAATAACGAAGAAATTAGTAATAATAGTAAAACTAGTAATAATAATAATAATTACGAGGTTAAAGTTACTAGTATCGATAATTATTATTTTGTAAACGATAGAATTCACGTACGTTATATAAGAGTATAATTATTATTATCTAGTTTATTTAGGATATTTAGGATATTTATTTATTCTACTTTAATAAACTCAGAATATTATAAACTAAATACAATTTCATCTAGTATAAAGAGTAAGATACTCGGGTATTTAATTAACTATTATTATAAATTAATTATAATAATCTTTCTAATAGTCGTATAATTAAATAAGATTTTTAATAAGTTTTAGGATTTATATTAAATACTAGAGCGAGTACTTTATTAAATATAACGTCTTATTTCCCGTAACTAAATCCTTAGTATTAATAAAGTCTTTGGCGATTATCTCTTTACTTTTATTATTTAATTTATAATTTATAATTATTTCGTAAAGTATACTTTAGTCTTCTTTAATATTTATTATTTAATAATTAAAGCGTATTATTCTCGCCGTTAAATTATATTAACTTTATATATATTAAAAAGTTAGAATTCCTATTATACCGAAATAATTTAATTCTTTTATAGATAAACCGCGTAGTAAATCTATTTAATAATAAATTATTAGAAAAATATTTATTATTATTTTTTAATTAAAAAAGACTCGAGATTAAAGCCGAGTAAATATTATATAACTTATTAAATTTCCTATATAATATCGAAATCATCGTTAGATAATATAGATATAGTATTAATAATAATAATAATATCGATTATTGAATTATTATACTTTATTAGTTATATATCACGGGGTAGACTTTGGCAGGAGTATTACTATAGATATCTACTAAGACGGCGGGCTGAGCCCTACCGCTAGCCCTATCGGGACTAGGGTGACTCTAGGATTCTAGTATATTAGGGCCAAATCCTTCATAGAATAATCAATATCTTTTATACTATATACTATTATATTAACCCCTTGTTAAATGATAGTAACGGCTATACTAACGTAGAACCATACCTTTTTTATATTAGTGAGAACGATTATACTAGCTGTAAATAGTAAAATAACCCCTAAAACGGCTAATATACTCCTTATTAACCACTATATTCAAAATAGTTTACTCCGTATCGATAGCGAGCCTTACCTACGTTATACCTACTTAACGCTTCCGTACCGTACCCTACTACCTTGAATAAATACTTTTAAGCTCTTTATTAAGTTATTAAAATAACCTATTCAACACCCTTTTTATTTAGGGTATCTATAATAAATACTAAACTAAATATTTAGAACGTCCCTTTATTTATTTCTCTTTTATTAATATAGTTATTTATTTTAGTAAGTTACTTATTAAATAAACGTCTAGCCTAGTAAATATATTACTGGCTATATCTCTTACGCTTCCGCTATAGAAAAAAGAATACTAGAATACTAGTCTTTTAATACTACTCTTATTATTCGCCTAATATTATTACTTTTAGTATTTATTATTAATTATTACCCTAGTTATTACCCTAGAAGAAGTTTAGTTAAGCCCTACTACGGTTGATTTTACTTTCTATTTATAAGAATTCCTACTATTAAGTAAATATATCCTAAAATAGGTAAAAATTACTTTTAATATTAGACGAGTAGCTACCTAAATAGTTATATAATCTCTTTATCCTCCTACTAAAGTACCCCTTTAGTATTTATTAAGGAGGGGCCGGAAAGCGAAGTAATTTAATAACGACCTTTCGGAGTACACTAAATTTAAATGGCCTATTATATAACTACCCTAGGTTATAAATAAGACGTCCGTAATACCGCTTATCGGTATTTTCCGAAGGGATATTAAAGAGCTACGTTAACGCCTATAAAAGAAGTAGCCTTTAAAGGACGAACCTAAAGACGAAGAAACTATAACTCCTCCCGAGCCCGAGTAACCTACTATAAATTCCGAATAAATAATATAATTCATAGAATCGTTAGAAATTCAGGCTCTTATTATTAGGCTAGTAGCTAGGATAAAGGAAGGCCTAGTAGGACCTTAAGACTTATTAGGAGTAAATGGCTTAGCTGGCTAAAACGGTATTAATATTAAAGTAAACGCCTAGAATAAACTAAAACTCGAAGAGATTAAATTCTTCGACCCTAAAGGCGATAAGAAGGATAACCTATTTATTTTAAAAAGGTATACTATATATAAGAACGTTTTCGACTTTAAGGATCGCGTTAACGATATAATTAAATAATACGGCGAAGAGGAGGTACGAAAGTTTTTATTTTTATATCTTAAAGGAGTAGCCCTTAAATAGTTCTCGAATAAACTAAATATTAATATTAAGGCGTTAATACGTACCTTCGTTAACCCTAAATAGATAAGTCGTTTTATTAAGCGATTTAAAATAAAGACGCTAGAAGCTATACGTAAACTTCGTTTTAATAAATATAAATTTATTTAGGCACGTATTAATAAGACGCCTAAATAGTATATAAATAAGATATTTAGCCTAACTAGGGCCGCCGATATTCCTAGCGTATATTAATAAATATCTATAATCTACGACTATATTAACTCTGATTTTAAACCTTTTATTAATCCGCCTAAACTTAACGTCCTACTAGATAAATTCTTTAATTTACTTAACGCTAAGGAAGAAGCCTAACTAGGAATAATATAAAGTAATAAAATAATTAGGCCTCTACCGCCTTTTAAGCTAGAAAGTTTATAGTAAAGTTAATAGAATTATTAATAGCCTAACCGGTTCCGCTTATAGTAGAACTAGTTACCTTAGGCTACTTCTTATTAATTTATTAATCCGGCCTATTAGAATATATTAAATATCCCTTAAATATAGTAGTAGTCTTATTAAATTTAACCGCTACTTACTTAATTATAGATTATTAGTAATAGTACTAGAAACGTACTTTTCCCTCTTAGAAATAGAAATCGTCTTAACTATCAACCGCGCCAAGAAAACCGCGGGCCTATAACCGGTAGTTATAATCTTAATTATTTCGGGTAACAATAAGTACCCCCTAGGCGTATAACTACTTATTATAAAACCGAGGTATAAGAGGACCACTCTTAAGAAGACGGTACTATAGAGTTATAAATAGAAGAATAATCCACGCCTAATATTAATTACGCTAATGAGTAGAGCCAAGATTAATAGTAAAAGGATTACTATAATAAATAAAACGAAATAGCCGGCTATTAGATAACTATTATTAATTCGCCTAAATAAGTCGAGTGCCGTATTTATAAGGAGTTATTCTCTTTTAAAAACGTATTATATACGTACTTTAGAAATTAAGGTTTAGGTAGGAACCCTATTAAAGCCTTTTACCCTAGACATTTAGTTATAAATATTATTTAGAAAAGTAAATAGCCTTTAGTAATAGACGAGAATATAGAAACCTATTACTAGGTTAAAACGAATAACGAATTACTAAAATAGAAGCCTATTATTAAATTAAACTACGACTCTTCCAAAAATACGGGAATAGGATAAACGTTTAGGAAGTACCGGTATACCGGTATTCGGGTCGGCTTAGACCCTAGAATTAAAATAAAAAAGAGCTATAAGGATACTAGCTATAAAGTAACTATCGCCGATTATAAATTTATAGTATACTTCCTTCTAAAAGCTAAAATCCGTATTATAGTAACCCTACTCTAAGTTACCGGTATTAATACTAACCGCTATACTATTTCTAAATATATCGTTACCTCTTTATACTTCCCCGGGAAAGATAAGAGTAGTAATAAAATAATAGCCGAAACCGCCCCTAAAGAAGTCTATATTATAGATAATCTTAAAGTAGGTATATTTATTAATATAGACGTTATAACCCCTAAAGGGATTAATATATTAATGTCTCGGTAAATCGCCTATATCGGTAGCTGCGATATAAAGTACCCTATCGACGTCTACTTAAGAGGTACAAATATAAACCGGCCGGTATATACTACGAAAATAAGAGTTATCCCCTTATAAGTTACGGTAATTATCGAAGTCCATAAGCTTAATCTACTAGTACGAGATTATTTCTTTAAACCGGTAGATACTAACCTATACCTTTTTACCGGAATCGTTAACGATAGAATAAAATTAGTACTTATAAAGAATAAGACGGATAAATACGTTAAAATCCTTAGGAATATAAAGCTAGGCTAAGTAATCGAGGTTTAATTTAATAATTATTATAGTATCACTATAGGCGATAACGACGTTCGCGAGCTCGCTATATAAAGGCCTCCTTAGGAGTATAAAGAAACTTTTATTAAAAACACTTTTAATAATATAGTTACCGCTAGCTCTAGTTTATTACTTCTTAAATAATTTTTAGGGGGTAAAGATATAAAGAACCTAACTAGTTCCCGGCCTTTTATTCTATTAATAGAGGTAATTATTTCGGTAAAGAATAATATCCTCCTAAACGGTATTATTATTTATAGTAAATAACCGGAGCTAGTAAAGATTATTAATTAATTCCCTATACTTTAGGTAGAAGGAGGCTTTATTAATATTCTAGAAAACGAATAAATATATATACTACTACGCGCCGACTGGGAAGATAAAGTACCTAAAACGATACGTATTTATCCTATAAATAACGAGAGCCGGAAGATTATTAACGAAACCTTTAATAAACTATATATTTAGGGACGGTTTAAATAAACGATATAAACTACTCTATTTAACTTCCTAGTCTTCGTTATTTAGACTATAAGATTAGACGGTATTAAGAAGGGCCGTACTATTATTAATATTCGAGGTTTAAATATTATAGTTATAGTAGACGTCTATTATTTACCTCTATAGAATAATATAATTAGCGCCGTTAAGGGTTATCGTTAGATTACTATTATCGACGCGGCTAGTTTCTTCTATTAATGGCGTATATACCTTAAGGATAGATATAAACTCACCGTCGTATTATACCGCGGCTAGGAGACTTTTAATATTACGGTAATAAGATTTAAAAACTCGCCTACGTACGTATAACGGTAAATAAACCGGATCCTACGTATCTATAAAGTATTCGCCCGAGTATATATCGATAACGTTATAGTATTCTCTTAGACCCTCGAGGATTATATTTAGTACCTATATATAGTATTTTCTTTATTCGTTAAGTTTAATATTCTAATTAACCCTAAGAAGGCGTTTATCGGTTATCCGTTAGTTATACTATTTAATTAGAAAGTTAACTCGTTCGGGCTATTAACTTCTAAAGAAAAGTTTATAACTATTAAATAACTAGCTTTCCCTTAAACGTTAATAGTATTTAAAACGTACCTAGGAATAACTAGTTAGCTAAAAGATTATATTAAAGATTATACTACTCTAGCTAGGCCTTTATAAAATAAGAAAACCGTATTATTAAATAGAGTACCCCCTATAGGCGCTTAGCGATAGGAATATACTAAAAAGACTAGTTTTAAATTACCTTCCCTATAGGAGATCCGTTTATTTAAAGTTATTTAGAATACCCTTTCTAAGCCTTCCTTTCTATACTACTTCGACGATAAAAAGGAACTATTTATCGACCTTAATACTAGTAAGGAATTCGGTTACGGGGTTATAATTTATTATATTATAGAAGAGCTAAAATGCCCTTATCCCGACCGGAAATAAGTTTAGTTTATCCTTTTCCTTAACCGACTCTTTAAGGATATAAAAATACGCTATTAACCTACTAAAATAAAACTAGTAGGAATAATATAAGTATTTATTAAGATTAAATATATAATCGAATTAGCCCCTAAGACGGTCGTCTATATTAATTATAGAGCTACGCTTAGTATAGTTAAATAAATAAGTATAACTACCTTATCTATAGTAAAGACTAATTTACGTATCGTATAGGCCTTAGATTATATTCAGCGTTTTTAAAATATAAAGATCCGTTATAAACCTAGCGTTAAATATATAGTACTAGACACCTTATCCCGATTATAGTAGAAGAACGTAATTAGGGACTTTTTAGAAGGCGAGCTAGATATACTCTAGGTATATATATATAAAGTCTATATATTAATAGAAATAAACGCGTAGTTTAAGTAAGAATTACTTTAAGGGTACTAGAATAACGATTATTAGACTAAAATAAGTCATATACTTAATTATAACGTAGAAACTGGCGAGGATACCGTAGATCTTCCTTTTTCGAAGGGGGATAACGGCTTAATATAATATACCGATAATTTGGTTATTAATCGCGTATATATACCGGAGCGCCTATATATACCTTCCTCATACGTTAAAGCTATATTTAACATTATATATTCTAACTTATATATAGGAAGATATAAATACTATAAAATAATAACTAGGTATTAATATATATATAAACTAAATAAAAAGCTAAGGGAGTATTTACGATATTATTTATAATACTAGTTATTTAGTACTCCTAGGTATAAACCTTATAAAGTATTATAGCCTATTCTTATACCGCCCTCTTCTTTCTATATAATTTCTATCGATTTTATCCTAGCCTTACCCCTTTCGCAGGAAGGATTCGATAATATTATAACTATTATATATAAATTTTCCCGAAAGGTAACCGCGATTCTAGGAAAATTAATATAAAAGGTAGAGTAATAAATATATATACTTTTACGTCGCCTATACTTAGTGGACTAGGGTATTCCGAAGGTTATTCTTTCCGACCGCGACTAGAAGTTTATAAATACTTTATAAAAGGCTTTATTTAATAAGTTTAGGGTAAATTTAATATTTTCTACCGCCTATTATTTATAAACGGATAGATTAAGCGAGCGTATAAATCAAATTATTAAAATTATATTACGATTCTAGATCGCTACCTTATAAAACCTTAAAGCCTAGGAAAAGATACTACCTTTTATAATTATATAATATAATAATATATTCTCCTAGCCCATTAACTATACTCTAAATAAAATAGCTTTCGGTTTTACCGTTAATAACGCGTTAGACCTAGGAAGCTAGGAGAATAACGTTTTACTAAAGGAGTTAATACGTATTTAAACTTCGGATATAATTACTTATACTTAAATATACGATAAAGAGTATTATAATCGTACTTATTATTTTTATTATTTCCGTTAAAGGGACTAGGCCTTACTACGCCTATATAAAGATTATAATATTCCGGTAAATAAGTTTACTAGTCGTAAGTACGGTCAGTAAATAACTAGGCTATTTAAGGTTCTTAACCGTATCGATAGGCTCGTATACCGCTTTAATATCCCGGAAAATTAGAAGATTTATAATATATTTTTAATAGTATAACTAGAGTAGTACCTACTACCGGATAAAGACCCTTTTAAACGTTTACGGCCTACTAACCCTAGAGTAGTAGAAACCGAGCGAGACGATTTAGAGCTAGAATAAAAACTAGAGCGTATCCTCGATAGACGCGTTATTAAAAAGGGGAAGGGTTACGCTACCGAATACCTCTTATCCTAGAAAGGCTAGGGATTTATATAGGACCGTTAAATAAACGCTAAAAACGTTTTCGCGGGCGAATTTATTAAGGAATACGAATAATAGGTTAAATATTAAACCAAATTCTTCTTCTAGGGTCGATAACTCTAGAAGTATAATTATATTTCCCTCTTACGTTATCGCCCTTTACCTGCCCTTACTAGGAAATAGCCGCTATATTAAATCCACCTATCGAGCTCTATTTAGAGTACGGGCACCACGATAATATTAAAGGGGTACTATATATCGGCAAGTCCGGAAACCCCGATTTTTGCGCATTTTATACCGAAATTGTACAAAATGCTGGAAATGCGTATCTGCTCATGTCCCGCATTCTAAGTACATTATGCACCGATATTGCACCGATTTAGCAAATTTTTTTTTTTTTTTTTTGAACTTTGACTTTTTATAGTATCTAGACTAGGGCCCCTATATAAGAAGATAAAAATCTTACTAAATCTATTTTTAGCCTAGATTCCGAATTTTTAATTAGATTCTTACTAGCGTTGCCCTATAGGGCTATAAAGTTACTTTTAGGATTAAGTTTAGCGCTCCCGCGCAGACCTTAACTCTAACTTAAAAATCTTGGCGCCAAGATTTGCCAAGGCTGCAAAATGCGCATTTTGCACCGATTAAGTAGCGATTTTGCAGAATTGTTTTTCCGGACTTGCCGATGTACCGAGAACTAGTAAAACTATTTTTTAATAGTCTTAAATCATTCGCCTAGTCGCACGCAGAGCTATATGGCCCGAATATCCTAGTATAGTATTACCTACATACTCCTCTATATAGACTTAGGTATATACCCCTCGTCATCGTTACTTCTTAACTAGGTAGTATACTTATATAGGAAAAAGCTTCGGATAATATAAGAATTATATAATTATTTAGCCGAATCGGGACTAGCTCCGCGCTAAAATTATTTTAACTCTAAAAATACCGCTAAACGACTTTTACCTAGATCTAGCCTAGATCTGGCCTAGATTTACGCTAAGACTTTATTTTATTAATATATATTTAGGGCCCTAGTCCTTTAATATTAATACTCCTATAACGCTATACGTATACGCCCCTATTTTATTAATACTATAGCTCCTACCGCTAGTTACCTACGTTATCCCTATACCGCCCTATCGCCTTACCTCGTTATCGCGATTTTAATACTAAGCTTTACGGCTCTACGCTAAACTTTAAGGCTCTACGGGCCTACTCGTAATCGGTCGATAATTTAAAATATATACTGTTTGCTTATTTACTTTTATATATAGACGCCATTTACGTTATTACCTATATAAGCGTGTTAACGAGGGCGTTAACTTCTTTCTTTTAAATTAGGCGATCTGTCACGGGGTGGACTTTAGTAGGAGTATTATTATAAATATCTACTAAAACGGCGGGCTGAGCCCTACCGCTAGCCCTATCGGGACTAGGGTAACTCTAGGATTCTGGTATATCAAGGCTAAATCCTCCATAGAATAATCAATATCTTTTATACTATATATTATTATATTAACCCCTTGTTATTATAAAAACGACCGAAGGGAGTCTAAAGACCTAAAAAATAAATAAATAAATATTTAATTATTTATTAATAATAAAAATATTAAGTTATAGTATTTAGGGTATTTATAATAATATGAAAGTAAATATAAAACCTTAGTAGGAAAATAATCTTTAGGTTTAGATAATAGAATTAATTTTTAAAAAGTTAGAGCGAGGGCTCTAAACCTCCTATTTCTAAAAAAAACTCCGGAGTACCGGAAATTATAATATAATACTATAATATAAATAGTATAACTACGCTACACACTCTCTTTATAGGATTAATATATTATTTAATAATTACTATAAAGTTGATTTTAATATAATATAATAATTATCTCCTCTTTTAGAGGTTTCGCCCTCGAAATTAATATATATTACTTTAATACTTTAATATTTTTAAATAAAAAAGTATAATTTAAGAGAGTTCGAATTAAATAATATATACGCGTAATACCTACGCCTTCTATCTAATTCTAGTAATCTCGTAGATTTTTAGTAATAATATATTAATAAAAAACTTCTAAATCTAGTAGGAAAAAGGGAGAGAAATAAATTATAAAATTAATAATCCGTCGTATACGATTCGTATAGCGGCGTAGTTATATAGTTATAAATTATATTAAATATTCGATAAAAACCTTAAAACTTAAAGAGAAAAATAAGGGAAAGAATATTATAATTACTATTAAAAATTATAAACCTTTATTATTAATAGGGCTTTAGCGATATTAATAACGGAGTAAATTATTTTATTATTATTATTTAGGAAGAACTTTAGTTATAAAAATAAATATATATAAATAACGATTTTAGTATAAATATAAAGTCTTTATTTATTTTTTAACTTTTCTTTTTTCGTAATATCCTACTATCTTCTATATATATAAATTCTTATATAGTTACTATCAATAACTATACTATATTTAGATTTTTATTAATTTATAATAATCTCGGTCGTAGTTTTAATCTCTTTTCTTCGAGGTTATAAATACGCTTCGGATTAACGTAGAGTAGGGTAGAGATCGAGGTATAATCTCTACCCTAATTTAATATAAAGATCTATTAGCGTGGGGCTTAAAGTAGACTAGGGTAGAGTAGAGATCCCTTAAAAATCCCTACTATACTAAGGTAGATTTCTAATAATTATTCTAATAACGTCACTACCTCTATAGATATACGTATTTATAGTTACTACTACCTCTATACATATACGTATTTATAGCTACTACTACTACTACTTTTATAGATATATATACTCATGACTATTACTACCTCTATAGATATATATATTTATAGCTACTACTACCTCTATAGATACGCGTATTTATAGCTACTACTACTACTACCTTTATAAATATATACGTACTTATAACTACTACTACCTCTATTATAAATTAATAATAAGATATATTATAGATTATACTATAGAGAGACGATTATTATAATAATTATTATAATTAATATTTATAATTAATATTTACTCTTTACTTTTTAACCGATTTTAAATCGAAATATTCTTAAGAATAAAATAATTAGTTTAAGAGAAAACGCTAATATAAAAATATATTAATAAATATTTAAAAAGAGTTAATTTTAAATTTTAAATTAAATTATTATTTAAGTATCCCTTTAATTTTAAAATAAACGAATTAAACTACGTCTTTAATATAATCTTCGGTTATATCTAACTTTAGGTTAATAATAGTCTTAATTTTAATATTAACCTGAATAATTATAGGTCCGAGCGCTTATTCTATAAGTGCGCGTATCTATAGGGGTAGTAGTAGCTATAAGTGCGTATATCTATGAGGGTAGTAGTAGCCATGAGTGCGTATATCTATGAGGGTAGTAGTAGCGATGAGTGCGCGCATTTATAGGGGCAGCAGTAGTTATAAGTACGTATATCTATGGGGGCAGTAGCAGCCATGAGTGCGTATATCTATGGGGGCAGCAGTAGCCATGAGTGCGCGCATTTATAGGGGCAGCAGCAGCCATAAGTACGCATATCTATGGGGGCAGTAGCAGCCATAAGTGCGTATATCTATAGGGGCAGCAGCAGCCATGAGTGCGTATATCTATGGGGGCAGCAGTAGCCATGAGTGCGCGCATTTATAGGGGCAGCAGCAGCCATAAGTGCGCATATCTATGGGGGCAGCAGCAGTAGTAGCCATGAGTGCGCGTATCTATGGGGGCAGTAGTAGCCATGAGTGCGCATATCTATAGGGGCAGCAGTAGCCATGAGTACGTATATCTATAAGGGTAGCAACAGTAGTAGCTATAAATACGCGTATCTATAAAGGCAGTAGTAGCTATAAATACGTATATCTATAAGGGTAGTAGCGTTATTAGAATAATTATTAGAAATCCGCCTTAGCGTAATAGGGATCGAACCGCGATCCCTATTCTACGCCCTACCCTACCCTACCCTATACTAGTATTCCCTCTAGGGATCCCCACGCTAATCCGAAGCGTAGTTATAAATCTTATATATATATTTCGTAGGTAAGATTATAGTTAATATATTATAATTTAAATAATTTTTTTTTTCTTCTTTTAAAATCTTTCTTTAATTTTATAATTATTAAAATAAAAAAAATAAAAAATTCTATTATTAAATAAAGTACTTATTTATATTTTAAAAGAATTAATATTATTATAATATCTATTTTATTTTTAAATTATTAGTTTTATACTTTATTTTATTAACGATATATATATAACTAGACTATTTTAATATTTAATATATTATTTTAATCTCTACGATATACGATATTAACGATATTATTTAAATATTTATTATATCTCCGATTCTCGCTCCCCGTAAAATAACCGCCCGCTCCGCTTTTATCCCGTTTTTATTCGTTTTTCTATATTTTTACTACTCTAAATAAATAGGTTTAGATAATTACGTCCTATATAATAAAATACTATATATAAAATATATTTATTACGTAAAGAATAAGTACTTATATAATCTTATATATCGTTTATATTTATCGGTAAAGCGGGAGCCTATATAGGAAGAGTCGAGGTATTAAATATATATTTTACTAACTTTAGGCGGAAAAATAACGAAAAGAGAATATTAAAAAAAAATTAATAAAAAACCTAAAAATAGTAACTTCGGATTTAAGATTGTAAATCCGTGATTTTCTACTAGCGCCGGGTAGCTCGCTAAGATTATATAAAGTACTATAACTACGCTAATTAAATTTAGATTTTAAATTATATTAATTTATAAAAATTATATACGCGCGTAATATCCCCTAGATTAGCGCGGTATTATAGACTATATAATTCATCTATAGTTCTATATATCTAATTATCTACTAGTACTATTTAGACTAGTTTATTCCGATTTATTTAAAATTATTCAAAATAAATCGAGGTACTAAATACGTATTTAATAACTTCGATATTAAATCGATCTCTAGGGCTAGTGTATAAGCTAAATAGATCTAAACGCTTTTTCCGTCTTTTTCGATAAAATACGGGTTTACTACTTTACCGATATTCTAAAATTAAATTATATTAATAGATTTAGATTCCTCTTAAATTTTATACCTTTATAAATTCTCTTTTTAATATTTAGAACGTCGAGGCCTTAATAAATATCTTCGGTAATATATTATTAAATATACGAAAGATATTATAATCTTCCTTCGGGAAATTAAACCTAGAAATAATAATATTAAAAGGGAGAAGAATATATTATAATTAATATCTCGATTTATTATAAATATCGAGGGTATAAATAATACCTTTTATATTTTAATAAATTAATATAATTTAGATATAGTTCTTATATTAATAATCTTTTAAAGAGGGATTATTACCCGGGATATAAATATATTTTAAAATAATACTATATAATACTAATTTAAAGATATATTTAAATTAACGGACGAAGATAAAATTAATAATAAAATCGATTATAAAGCTAAGGATAAAACTCGTACGCGACGTATATAAAATATTTTCGAATATAATTTTTCTCCCGGCCTTAATCCCGTTACCGATTAATTTGATATATTTATTTTTAATAATTACGATATTATTAATCCTACCCTATTCTTTAGTAGTATATAAAAAATTATAATATCTAAATACGAAGCTTTTTTAATTAAAGATATTATTATTTACTCCGATTTTATAAAGCCTCGCCTTTAATACGACGATATAAAGAGTATAAATCGCTATATTTTAAAAGATTTAATATCTTCTTATACTACTTCTAAGGAAGAAGTTAAAGATAAAGTTAATAATTTTAATTTTAATTTTATTTCTTACTTTTAGTTTTTAGCTCGATTTCTCGGTCGAAATTTTATTTATAAATAACCGAGTCTTAATATTAAGAAAATTAGTCGCTTTGAATATAAACTTACCCGTAAATACCCCGTTAACCGTAAAGATATATCTAGTTCGAAATTTATTAATAAAAAGTAATTAATAATAATTAATAACTAATAATATTTCTTTTTTCTACTCTTTACTTTTTATACTTTCTTTAACTTCGTATTCTCTTCGAATACTTCTCGTAATTCTAGTATATAATCTAAAGTATTTATATTAATTTATTTATTAAAGGTCTTTAATTATCCTAGTTATTTTATAAAGTAAAATACCTCGCTCTTTATTTTTTTCTTTTTTAGTACCTTTTTTACTTTTTATTTATTTATATTATTTATTAATTCTAGTAAATATATATTAAGAATCTAAACGTCGCTCTATTATTAATAATACGACTCTAAAAGTAATATATAAAAAACATTATAAATTCGATAATTAATTAATAATACTAGGCGGTATATTTATATTCCGATAATATTTAGAATTTTAAATAATTTAATTATTTTATAAAAGAGTTTCTTATTTAATTAATTTTATATTAAGTTTTTAAATAATAATAATATAAAGTTATTTATATTAAATAATCTTAGTTTATATCTTTTACTATAGTTAAATTTTTACGCCTCGACCGCGATAATTCAAACTTTTATTAAATATTTTCATAGAGTATTTAATTTTTTAATTCTTTTTTATATTAATAATATTTCTCCTTTATACGTCTCGCCCTCGAGACGCGGTTTAAGAAATAAATTATAACTATATATAATTATAAATAATATTTATTTTATTATCGTATATTATATATTATAATATATTTGTTTTATTATAAATAAAAATACTACCTAGTTATTTTATTTACCTAAATAAAATATTTTTAAAAAGTATTCTAAGGTTTAATTCTAACATTTTATCTAGTTATTCGTTTATAAATAAAAAACGATATTTAGGCGCCTTTTAATTTTTATTAAATAATATATATTTAATTAAAATATACTCGTGAAGATAGAACCTCTATTCAAAATAATATTATCGGGAATTCTAAATTTTAAGATTATTTTTTTAAATATAAATTTTATTAATCTTATAGAGTCGATTATTTAAATAATTAAGATATATTATAATATCTTTATATACTTATTTATTATAATAAGGATCGTATTATATATATATCCGTATCGTTTATTTAGAGGTAAATTAGTAATAAAATTTATTATAATTTCCTTCTACGGACTCATAGGATATAATAAAGAATTAATCCCGATATAAAAATAGTATTAATATAACTTACCCCGTTGATATATATTATATATATTAATATATTTTTATATATCGACCTTTAAAGTATTTTAGAAAATTTATAAATAATTTCGTTATTTTTTTAATATTAAAATACCCCGCTAAAATATCGTAATAATATTGTTTTAATAATTCTTCGCGGACTAATCTTTTTTTAAATATATAAATCTTATTATTATATCTAAAAATTAATATAGAATTTTAAATTTATACTCCGGCGGAATATTAATAATTCGTTTATATAATTTCGGCGATTCTTATTTACGAGAAGGAGTTATCTTTTTATAAAATACGGTTTATTTTAATTATTAATAAACTTTTAACGTTATAAACCGTTTCGTAAAATACTATTAATTTAATAATAATAAATAGAATAAAGAATTTATAATTTATAATTCTAGCGATAAGATTAAATAATTTCTTTATTATATTATAATCGATTCGAGTAATTTTTTTATTAAAATTTTTTAGAATTTCTTATCTAGGTATTAACTCCTTAAGCCTAAATAAATAAATTATTAAAGAATATATCTTTTTTATAGTAAACCTTAAGAACCTTAATAAAATAAATTTTATATATATTAGATTTTATATAACGCCTACGGATATTTATTCAATACTAGCGAAGTATTATTTATAATTAAATCTTTTATATCTACGAACGTATTTTATATTATAACGAAAATAGGGCCTTAATTAATACTTTTTAAATTTAATAACTTTTATTATAATATAAATAATATATTATCTAAAAGATTATTTTGATTTTTATAATTAAAATAATATAAAGAGTTATCGGCTAAATTACTCTTCCTAGAATAATACGAAATTAAAAAATTAAAAGATAAAAATCTTATTACTTAACGAGCCTAGCGATTATTTAATTATCTAATATTTATAAGACCTCTTAAGTTATTATAATTAATTAAGACTTTTATTTTATATAAATTACTTTTAAAGTAGTATTATTATTATCTAAATATTATAATAATTATAAAAAGCTCTTTATTATAAGTTTTATATCGAATTTTTAAACCTTATATTTTACGAGACTAAAACGCGACGAGATATTATTTATTATTATTTTATAACTACGTTAAGATCGTAATTACGACGAAATCCGAAGTATTTATTTTAATCCGAATTTTTAATTCTAGATTAAAGTATATAAGAATAAATGTATATATAGAAAATCGCGAAGTAGATAAAATATTTACTTCGCCGCTTTAGATTATTTAAATAAACTAAATTTGTAATCATTTTAATTACTTTTTAATAAACTCGTTAATAGGTTTATTATCTACGAATAACGATAAATAAATCGATAATAGAAATTAACGAAGCCTAAAAATATTTATATATTATGAAAAGACTTTGGTTTTAGTTAGGACTAAATCGTCTTAATTCTATATATATTCATCGATATATTTTCGGTATTTACGATAAACCCTAGAAATTTAATTAATTAAATAAAGAACTCGTATTTCTTAAAATATACGAATAAAGAATATTTTTATAGGCGTTTAAATATTCATTATATATAATTAATATACTCCTCTTCCAAATTTTAATAAATTAGGATATTATTTAAATAAATAATATAAAATATATTTATTAAGCCCGCTAACGATTTATTATATAAATTTAAAAAGTAGTAGGTATATTTATTCAATTAAAAGATATTACTATATATTTAAAAAGGTTATATTATATATAGAATATTATTTTTTATTTATCGCCTTCCTTTATTTTTATTCGATAATAAATATCTATTAAATTAAATTTCGTAAATTATATAGCGTTATCTAGGTAGTCTAACGTCTTATTAATTAAAAATAACAAGTAACGATTTTTAATAATAATTTTATTAAAACCTTAGTAATTAATATATAATTATAGTCCGTTATTTTTTTTTAGAATAAAAAGGATAAGAGTCTCTACGGGGTTAATAAAATATTTAATTTAACTCTTCGTTAAAGCGTTATCTAGGTATCTCCTTAATTTTATTAAACTAAGATTCGATAAATTATAGAGAGGCCTATATAATAGGTTACTCTTTATATTAATAATATAATTATTATCTTTATATAACGATAATCGACCCGTTTCTTTATTAGAAAAGATATTGTTAAAATATATAAATTTATCGGGAAGCGTAGGCGGTATAATAATATAATTATTAAAAAATATTATATTAATAATAATAACGCCTTTCCTAATCTTATTTTTATTAATAGGATTTTAATTAAAGGGACTAGTCTTAATATAGATTAATATATAAGTAATTAATTATATCTTTAATAATTTCGTAAAATCCTTAGATAATTCTAATATATATATATTCGCCGCGATACCGAATCGTTAAATACGTATAATATAGTCGGTCTAAATTTTTTCCTTTTTTATAACTAGTATATTTATAATAATAAGCGAGCCTTTTTTATTAATATAATAAAAGATATTATTATCCTCTTTAATATATCTTTATAAGTCGGTTAATTAATAGATAATATTATAAATATTATAATAATAAATAGATTACCCGCTTATTTATTTAAAAGTCGATAGCGGCTCGTTTTTAAAACGCTCTAAATTATATTATTATATAAATATTTTATTAATAATATTTATTTTAGCTCCTAGATCTTTATTTATTTTAGTACGAATAATTTTTATATTAATATTAATTAGGTTTATAATAACTTTATTATTAATATTTATACCCGGTTAAGTTTTTATTTCTTTTTATTCCTTTAAGATAAAGACTTCCCCGAGGATTTATTATTTTTAAATTTTATAGTATAATCGCCGATATAATTAATAATCTTTATCTTTTTCTTTGGATATTTATTAGAATAGTAGCCGAATTTATAATAATTAAAAAAATTGAAAATTTTAAGATTTTTATCGCTCCCGCGAGTTATATACGTTTTATTTATATTTTTATAATTATTATTATTAGAACCTTATCCTTTAATATAAAATTTATTTTTATTATTTTTATTTTTTAACTCTTTTTTATACCTCTTCCGAGGTCTTAATTATTTATTTTAATTATTATTTTATATTTTAAAATCTCGATTAAGATTATCTTTATAATATACTATAAATTTTATAAATTCGGTTCGTTTAATAGGAATATTTTAGGCTCGGTTAACTTCTTTTAAAATATTAAACCAATATAGGTTATTAAATATATTATTTATTACTCTTTATTATAAAGAGGTAATCCGGTTTTTAAAGTATTAAAATAAATAGTAAAATCTTGTATTAATTAATTATTTCTTTAATATATATATTAATATTTAAAATCAAAAATTCGTATTTATAACTCGGTTTAAAGGGTCTTTATTTATATTAAATAAATAATCCGAAAAGAATTTTCATATTAATATATTTATTAATTAAAGTCTTTATATTTATTTAATAACTTCTTAATTCACTTCTTTAAATAAGGTATTCTATATAAAATCTTCTTTTTATTTATTCGAAAGTTTATAAATATTAAACGGAACGTAGTCTCCGTATTATAAATATATTCTTAATAATTTTACGAATTTTTCGTATAAAAATCTTATAATTTCGATGATTATAGTTTGTTTTAATTTATATTAAGATTAATTTAATTATATTTTATTATCGGGTCGTTTTCGTTTTTTATATTTAATTTTTAAGAATTATTTTTAATTTCTTTATCTCCTTTACCTACGATAATATATCGTAGGTTTTCGATATTCTTTTAAATCGTAATAATAAAGGCCACTTTTTCGAGGGCTTTTTATTTATATTTTAATTTTATAAATAGTTAATTTATCGTTAAATTAATATTCTCTAGTAAATCTCTCGTATCTTCGTTTAAAGTATTAGTTCGCTACGTCTCGCCTTTAAGATAATTATTTTTAAAGAGGTTTTTTATATTTTTAATAAATTATTACTTAAAAAAATTAAAAGAGATTAAAATTATTAAGATATAATACCTAAAATATTTATAATAATATAAAAATAATCTTTAAATTTAAATAATGAAATTAATTTTTAAAGAGTTAAAACGAGGGTTCCGAGCCTTTTATTTCTAAAAAGAACTCTAAAGTACCGGAAATTATAATATAATATTATAATATAAATGACGTAACTACGCCGCACGCTCCTTTTATAGGATTAGTATATTATTCAATATCTATTATAAAGTTAGTTATAGTATAATATAATAAAAAATAAAAACTCGTTTTAACTAAATCTTATTATTCGAAAAATAATACGTAGATTATTAGAGAAATAATATAACTACGGTATTAATAATATAAAAGAAACTACGTATTATTAAGGAGTTCTAAATAATATTAAAGCCCTACTAAATTATTATTTTAAATTAAACGAAATAAAAGATTCTTTTAAAAAAGTATAATCTAGATTCTTTATTATTCTAATAATTATTATAATAATAATTTTCCGATTAGAACTATTTAATTTAATAATATTATATATTTTATAGAGGAAATTAATATAACTTTATAAAATCAAGATATATTAGTTTAAAATAATAGTAATATTATATAAAAAGATTTAAGCGAGTTAGAGTTATATTAAAATAATATTTAAATTCTTATTATTAAAGAATGATATTAATAATAATTTAATCTAAACCTAGCCTAAATCGTATTTTAATAAATTATAAATAAAGAGACCGAAGGGCTATTATTAATTATTAATTAATATACTCTAATCTAGAAAGCCTAGATAAGAGTATATATAATAATATATATTATTAAAATTAACGAATTCCGCTTTAAGCGGGTTATATAATATAAATTTATTTAAAGTCTATTTCGTAAAATTAATTATCTTAAATATTACGACTTAAAGATATATAAATATATTAATTTCGCCGAGTACAATTACCTTAATTAAAATACGATATAGATTTCTAATAATTATTATAATAATTAGGCTAGTTAATTATTAATAAAGTTTACTAATTTTATAAATAAAACCGTACTAGTATTTTACGATGGAAGAGATTATTATATAATAAAATATAACTTCCTATTTTAAATAGAGGAGGAGGACGAGTAAACTTTTTTATCAAGATTTATTTAATAATAAAAGAAGTATAATTTATCCTATTATAACTAAATTCTAGATAAAGACTTTAGAGATATTAAAGAGATATTTATTCTTATTTTTAAAGAATTAATATAGAGTTATTTTCCGGTTAGAAGCGTATTACGCCGTCGTTAATATATTTATATATATTCGATAAGGAGTTATTAAATTTCCTAATACCTAATTTCTAACTTTTTAATATAATTATATACTTCCATATTAATTAATATTCGTTCGTAATTATTATAATTATTATTATAAAGATATTTATTATTAGATATAAATAAATTAAAATCTTTTTATATATCTAAAATCGCGTAGAAACTTAAAATTCTTCGAAAGTATTATTATATATTTATAATAATAAGCTATTAGTTATAGAACTAGATAATATTAATAATATATTATAACCTTACGTTTAAACTTTAATATTAAATAAACTTCTACTATTTTTTTGAATAGTAGTTATTATAACGGATTAAATATCTTTAAAACCCCGATATTTATATAAAGTTTTTTAATTATATAATAAAAAGTATATTTCGGAAGTAAAGATTCGGTCGATTTCTAATACTTTTTAGTTTACTTTAAAGTTATTATTATTTTTTATAAATTGAAGACTTCGATTTATTATTAATTAAAAAATAACTTATTATTATATTCAAATTTACGATATTTAAGATTTTTTAAAACTAGGTTTTAGGTACTAGTTACTTTCTTAAATACCTTCTAAATCTTTATTCTTTAAAGTATCTTTATTCTTTTTGATTATAAACCTTCTAAAATTTAATAATATACGTAGGATTACTAAGTAATATAGGGAAAGAGTAGAGAATAACTATAATAATAATAAAATTTTAAATAAATAAACTCGTTACTCGAATATATAATCGTCCGAGTTAAAATTAAACTTAAAATATTCTAATAAATAATCTCGCTATTTATTATTTAGACGTATAATCGTTCGAGTTAAAATTAAACTAAAAATATTCTAATAAATAATCTCGCTACTTATTACTTAGATATATAATTATCCGAGTTATCTTTAAACTTAAAATTAGATTATAAATAAACTTTATTAAAGACGTAATTTAATTAAATTATATTATTTTAAATAGATCTTTAATATACTCTAAATTTTAGAGTATAATTCTTTTTAATATTTATTACGAGAGTAACTTTATTTATTAATAAATTTTAATATTAATATTCTCCTACGATTATCCTACCGCCTATTTTTAAGAATATATCGATTCGATATCGATAAAGAGTAAAATAAATATATAAATATTAAATATTAATTCTAATAATCTTTCTAATAATTATTCATTTATTAAATAATATTAGATAAACTTTTTATTATTTTCTTTAAAACTTATATTAAACTAACTAGATAGAGATCGTTTAAATAATATCTTCGATAATATATCTTTTTTTAATATTAGAAACTTTATAAACTATTATCTTAAATAACCTCTTAATATTATAATAAAAAGGAAAAAATATAAATATTATATCTTCTTTAATACTTAAAAGAATATATTCTTAAACTAGTAAAAATAAATTATATAATATAAGAATCTCGATAATAAGAAATAACGTAAGAGGATTGATTTTAAGGAAATATAATCTCGAACGTTTATAATATAGACGTTTTTCGAAGAAAGAGTAATTATAGGCTCCGGAAAACTATCGATAATTTATTTATAATATAATAATATATTAATTTAACTTTATATAAATTAAGATACTAGGTTAAAGAGAGATTATTAAAAAAGAAAAAGTTATAGAGATTTAGCGAGTATATATAATATAATATAATATAATTAATATTTAAACAAATTATCCTTATATAGGTAAAAGTCTAGATTTATTATAATTATTATTAGAATATCTTATTTAATTCGAACGTAGCGTCGCTAAATTAAAAGTATTAAAATTACGATTAATTATTTTACACTTTAATAATTAGACTTTAAAGAGGTATTCCTATATATAATTATTATAATAAGAATATTATATAATTCTTTTAATAATATTTTAATTTAGTATTTCTTCCTTTATTTAAACTTTATTATTATATTATTAAATTCTTTAATAATTAAAAATAAACTCCTATAACGATTTAAGAAGATTGAAGAGAAATTATATAATATTTTACCCGATAATAAATCAAAGATATTCTTTACTTTAGATAAATAATTACTCTATAATATATCTTTATATATAGTTATTATTATCTACTTTATTAATATCGAGTAGAAATATTATAAAGTTATTATTAACTTTTAATATATTAAACGTAAATATACCGGGGAAAGATTAATAGATATTTTAACTAAAATTATCCGTAAATATAAATTCGAGTATCGAATTTATATTATTATAAATAATAATACTAGTAATATATAAATTATATTCGATAATATTATTCTTATATATATATAGATAAATAAAAAGGTTAAACGAATTTTTATTAAATAATCGTTTAAATATATTATATATATAATTCAATTTATTATTAAATTATTATTAAATACGATTTATCTTTCGTTTATAAATGAATATTAAAAGGGTTAGGATAAATAATAAAAATTTATAATTTCTAGACTAGCGCGTAAAAGAACTTACTATTGATATTAATTAAAATATAAGAATTCTAATAAACTTTATAATAATCTAACTCTATTAAATACGGAAAACTACGGTATTTATTAATACGAGTAGTTAGCGTAGAACCTAGTTCCGAGATATTTAATAAAAGAGACTCGATATTATAAGAAGAAATATATCTAATAAGATTAATAAATATCAAATTAAAGTAAATAAAGTTTATTTAAATTATTAAAACGCGATATAATTCGATATATTATATAATAATCCGCGTATTTTAATTACGCTATAATATTAAAAGTTATTTTATATAGATTAAGATTTCTTATCTTGAATTAAGAATAAAAGAATAGAGTTATATTATTTACTTAATTAATATTATAAAGGAGTTCCCGAAAATAATGAGTACTATCGATATAACGAAGATTATTACTAGTTACCGTACTTTTATAATTTATAATAAACTCTTTAATTATCTAAAAAAGAATATAAAATTAAATTATTTAAAACGAGTATTATAAAAATCTAAAATAAAGATCATATTACGTCAACCGACCGAATAGTTAAAATTAGTATTATATTTAAACTAAAAGTAGTTTAAAGTATTTTTATAATAAAGCGGCCTTATTAAACTTTATAGAAAATAGGGAAATATTCGAGACCTCGAAATAAAAGGCTAATATTAAATAATAATTATTAATTATTAATTTATTAGTTCGCTCTTAAGGAAGAGAATAAAGAATATTAAATAAATATATTAACTTCGAGTAGGTTATTCAATCTCGTACGAAGTTATAAATATAATCTAAACGATAAATTTATCTAAATATTAGATATATATATTAATAATAAAGAGGGAGAAAAGAACGAGTTCTAGAGATATAAAAATATTAATAAATTCTAATAATATTTTTAGTAATTAATTTCGTTAATCTCTTTAATATTATTCTTTAATTAATCTATAGAATAAAATATTCTAGTATTATAAAAGTAACTCGCTCTTTAGTTTCTAATTCTTAGTATAAATACTCGTAATATATTAACTATACCGATTACGAGAATAAATATAGAGTATTTATTCTTTATTATTATAAACTTATATAATATTTAGAAATTATAAATACTAGTAATTTTCTAAACTATAGTTATTTTATATAAATATAATAAAATAATAAAGGAAGACTAATTTTAAAGTATTCTATTTTATATATTTAATAATTAGATAGAGAATCCTTTTTAGAAAGATATAAAATAGCAAGAAATTATTCGTAAAAAGGTTTAAAAGAAAAGTAATAATGTAATAATAAATAAAAAGTATTTAATAATAATAATAAAGACGAGTCGATTTATATAAATTTTAATTAAGATTATAATTATAATAATTATATTAACAATTAATCTCTAGTCGTTAAAATTATATAAGGAATATACGTATTAATAATATAATTTCATAATCGATATTTAAAGCCTAACTCGGAAAAAGAGTAATCGTATAATAATTAATTCGGAGGTCGATAAATATAATAAAGATAATAAAGGATTTAAGTCTAGTTTATCTAATTATTCGATTAAAATAAAAAAGAGTATTCGTAATAATTAATAATTTACGGGCCTAGTTTCTTAGTCAAGATTTAAAAAAAAGATCTTAAAACTTAAATAAATAGAAATATTATTATCTAGTATAAATTAAAATCTTTTTATTATAAACTATCTTCTAAAATCTTATTATATCGAGTATAATCCTAAAGTTAATTAATTATATATTTATTATTAGGGATTCTTTAATAAATCTTTACTCTACTCTACTTTAATTTAAAATAGAGATCGAACCGTAATCTCTACCCTACTTTTTACTTTACTTTACTCTATTTTAATATTCCCTCTAGGGATCTCTACGCTAATTCGAAGCGTAACTATAATATCTGAAACTCGAATATTAATGATAGTACGACTCTTCTTAATACTATTTAAATTTATAATTTAAATAACGAAGATTGAGAAGTTAAATAATATAGTTTATATCGTTTATTTAAATAGTCCCTAAATATATAATTTATTAAAGATTTCGTTAATAATCTTCCGGCTCTCGTTATTTATAAAATAAATATATATTATTTTAAGTACTTTGTCTTCCTAATCGGCGCGAAGTAGTATATTTATTTAATATAATATTAACGAAGCCTCTTTCGACCTAAAATATAAAGAATTAATTAATAATATTTATTAACTCCGGTTATTTACTATAAATAATAATATAATTTAAAAGAATATTATTCTTCACCGAAATAATCATTTTTAATAACGGAATAAAAAATTAGGAATTTATTAAATTCTTTATATCTTACTCCTTTAAAGATTATTTAAAAAATAATAAATTAATACTAGTAATAACCGCGCTATTAAATACGTTTTTAATAAAAGTTTCTTTATATTCTTAAAGAGGCCTTTATATAACGAGTTTATAAATATCGTTATCGTTTATAATAATACTATAGTAATTATTAAATTAAACCTCGATTATTTAGCCTAGTTTTATATTCCTAGGGATTTTAACGTATTATCCGTCTTATTCTTTATAAGTATCAATTTTATTCTAATACTAATAATTTCGATAAAGAGATATAAGTTAATATCTACTAGTTTCAAAAAAAATCTCGTATTAATAGATTAGATTTATAAACTTCGATAATTTTAGTAGTTTATAGAGAGATAACTTTTATTTTTATAGTATATACTAGCCGGTTTATATTTATACTTCCTAAATAAATATTAATAAAGTACTCTATATTATAGTTATTAATATAAATTATTTAATAAAATACTAGTATATTAATCTCTTTAGGGGCTATAATATTTATATTAATAAATATATTTACTTTAAGATTATTTATAATATAGATTTCCTTAGAGGCGGTTTCGGTTATTACTTTATTATCGTTTTAATTTTTCTCGAGGAAGTATAAAGAAGTAATAATATATTCAAAAATAATATAATAGTTAATATTAATACTAGTAATTTAGAGTAAAGTTACTATAATACGGAATCTAGTTTTCAAAAAGAAGTATATTATAAATTAATAATTAATAATTATTATACTATAACTAGTATCTTTATAAATCTTTTTTATTTTAATTTTAAAATTTAAATCGACCCGAATATTAATATATTAATACTTCCTAGATATTTATATTATTCTCGTATTTTGAGAAGAGTTATAATTTAATTTAATAATAAGTTTCTATTTTAGTAATTCGTTATTCGTTTTAACCTAGTAATAAGTCTTTATATTTTCGTTAATTATTAAAAAACTACTAACTCTTCTAAATAATAATTATTATTAAATATTTAGAGTAAATTTCTTTATCAATATTTCTACTTTATCCTCGACTCTTAAAGTAAATATATAGTATATTTCTAAATCGGAAGTCTTTTTTATAGATATAATATTAAAATAAATTAGATAATTAAACTTTATTAATAATTATCTAGAAATTATATATTTCGTTTTATTTATTATAAATATTATTCTATTATTATCCCTAGTCCTAATTATTAACTTAATTAATATTAAATATAAATTACTTTTTTATTTATAACTTTATAATATTATTTTTTTAAGAATAATTCTTTTATACCTCGAATTTATAATAAATAATAATACGTCTAAAGAGTATATATTATTACCCGAAATAATTAAAATTACTAGTTATAGGCCCGCGGTTTTCTTAGCGCGGTTAATAATTGAAATAATTTTTATTTTCAAGAGAGAAAAATACGTTCCTAATATTATTATTAATAATTTATAACTAAATAGATAGTAATTGAATTAATAAAACTATTATTATATTTAAAGAGTATTGAATATATTCTAGTAAACCGGATTAATATATTAAAGAGAAGTAATTTAAAGTAATTAATTTTATTATAACTAAAATTAATTAAGTTATTAATAATTCTATTAATTTCATTATAAAGTCTTTAGTTTAAAAAGTAGTAGAGGTTTAGTTATTTTATTACTTTATATTATTCCAAACTAGACTTCTTTCTTAGCGTTAAATGAATTAAGGAATTTATCTAGTAGAATACTAGGTTTAAATAATTTTAATAAAAGATTTAAATAAATTAATAAAAGATTTAAAATTAAAGTCAATATAGTTATAGATTATAGATATTTATTAAAATATACTAGGATTATCGGCGGTCTTAATTAAATTAGATATTTTATTTATATATTATTATAATCAAGATTCTCTTCGGACTTTAATAGATTTAGTATACTTAGTAGGCCAAGAGATTATTTACTACTCGACGTAGTACCTAGACTAATAAGTAGGTAAGCGCTCAACTACTTATTTATTTAATATAGGAATGAGCGAGTAAATAGATAAGCGGCGTAGTTTCCTTCTTCTATATAAATTACGTACTTTCTCGTAGATAGGAGCTTCGTATTTAACTTCCTTTAAAACTTTTAATTATAGATTCTAGATATAGATATTTATTAAACCTTTAATCAAGTTTATTAAATTTATCTAGTTATATCTAACTACTTATACGAAGCCTATTATTTATTAATCCTTGATACTCCTCTCTAAGAGAACTAATCTAGGTCCTATCGACGTTATATAAAGATATTAAACGGAGAGCCTTAATATATACTACCTAGGCGTCTTATTAGTATATATTAAAACGAATATATATATTATAAAATAAAGTTTATATATAACTTCTAACGTCTTTATTTTAAATCACTTAATAAAGTTATTTATTTATATAGAGTTAACGAAGATATATATTAATACTTTAATATTAATATTTAATTTATTTAAGAATTATTTAAAAGCTACTCTCTTTAAATATAAGAATATAAGTTTTTATACTTCTTCTTCGCTATATTATTTAATTATATCGTTAACGCGATCTTTAAAGTTAAAAATACTTGTATATATAATATTCTTTTTTAAATAAGTAAATTATTCTTTTTATTACTTTTAAAATCGAAGAATTTAATCTCTTCGAGTTTTAACTTATTCTAGATATTTATTTTAATATTTATATTATTTTAATTAATTAAATTATTCGTTTTTAATAAATCTTAAAGTTTTATCGGGTTTTTCTTTATCCTAGTTATTAACCTAATAATAAAGATTTAAATTTCTAGCGATTCTATAAATTATATTATTTATTCGGAATTTATAATAAATTACTCGGGTTGAGGAGGAGTTATAATTTCTTTATTTTTAAATTCGTCCTCTAAAGACTACTTCTTTTATAAATATTAATATAACTCTTTAGTATTCCTTCGAAAAGTATTAATAAATAGTATTACAAATATTTTATTTATAACCTAGGGTATTTATATAATAAGTTATTTAAACCTAATATATTTTAGAAGGTCGTTATTAAATTATTTTACTTTCCGGCCCCTTTTTAACGAATATTAAAATAAGTACTTTAATAAAAGAATTAAAAAAAACTTTATAATTATCTAAATAATTACTCGTCTAATATTGAAAATAACTTTTACTTATTTTAGGATATATTTACGTAATAATAAGAATTCTTATAAATAATAAATAATAAATAAAATTAATTATAATAAAGATTAATTAAATTTCTTCTAGGGTAATAATTAAAATAATAATTAATAATAAATACTAAAGGTAGTAATATTGAGTAAATAATATAAAAATAGTATTAAAAAGTTAATATTCTTTTTTTATAACGAAAGTATAAAAAATATAATTAATAATATATTTATTAGATTATAAGTTTACCTAATAGGTAGTTGATTAAAATAAATAATTATATTAATAAAAGAGAATTCGATAAAGAGAAACTTTAAATATTTAGTTTAATATTTATTATAAATATCCTAAATATAAAAAGTATTAGATAATTTATTATAATAATTTAATAAAGAGTTTAAAAGTATTTATTTAAAAAAATAGAGTATAATACGGAAATATTAAATATATTCTTACGTAAATAAAGTTTATTATCGATACGGAGTAAATTATTTTAAATATAGTAATTAATAACGAGTATATTAGTCGTTTTAGAGGTTATTTTATTATTTATAACTAATATAATCGTTCTTATTAATATAGAAGAAATAAAGTTCTATATTAATATTAATATTACTATTATTTAATAAGGAGTTAATATAATAATATATAATATAAAAGATATTAATTATTCCATAGAGGATTTAGCTCTAATATAATAGAATTCTAATATTACTCTAGTCTCGATAAGGTTAACAGTAGAGCTTAACTCGCTAATTTAATAAATATTTATAATAACACTCTCACTAAAGTCTACCTCGTGATACTAGAACTAATAATTAACGATTAATAATAGAGAAAATAAATTATTAATAAACTAAAGTTTTTATTAAAGAAGTTTCTTTAATAGTTAAAAAATACTATCGTAGAGTAACTCTATTAAAAAACTATTTAAAAATTCTATTATTAATAAAACAATTTTACTAAAATAGGTGCATAAATTAATTAATTAATTAATTAATTAAAGATAGAATAATTCAATTAGTTCTCTTTTATTAGGGAGTAATTAATATAATTTAAATTATAATTAAAATCTAACGAATATTTAAATTTACGAAGGAGAAGAAGAAAAAAATAAAATAATTAATAATTAAAAGACCCTAAATCTATATAATTATTTTTTAATTACTTTCTAAAGATAAGGCCTTAAAGTCTCTAAAGCGAGTTAATCGATTTACGAAATTTGAAATAGAAAGAAAATAAATATAGAAGATTAAAATTATTAAAGAATAACTAGAATTAATAATCGACGGTTAATAATAAAAGTGATAAATTATTAATAAATTAAAGTTTTTTATCGAAGAAGTTTCTTTAATAGTTAATAGATATTATTATAAATTAACTCTACTAAAAAGACTATTTAAGAAACTCTATTATTAATAAATAATTTTATTAAAGTAAATAAATAAATTAAATAATAAAGAAAATAAATTATTTTAATTTTTATTATCGAGTTAGTTTATTTTATTATTTACTCACTTTATTATTACTATTTTATATATAGTAGATTTCTAAATTATTAAAGTTAGTATTAAACGAATAGCCCGTATATTTTATTTAAATAGAATAACTATTAACTTTTAAACGAAATAAATATAAATATAAAAATATTATAAATCTATCCCTAATAGTTAGTATTAAAGTTATTTGAATATTATAGATCTTTATTTTATTATTTATTTACTTTATTATCGCTTCTTTTTATTATTATTATAGTCGTTATTATTTTTAAGCCGATTCGCGCCTTTATTTAATATAAATTCGAATTAGGATATAGTATCGATATAGTTACTACTAGCCTATATAATATTAACTTAAATAATTTATAGAGGATAAGGAGGATATAGAGGCTTTATAGTATTATATTTATACCGAGTAAAAACGTAGGAGGGTAGCCTAGGATTATTAATAAACTTTTAAAATATAAATTTTTAAATTATTTAGAGGAGCGGCTAATAGTATATCTAGACGAAATAACTTATTCCCTACTAGACGAGTATAATATTTTTATCGATAAAATTACTTTCTAGAGGTATTTACGGCGGCTAGGCTAGTTTAAAAAGATTTAATATAAAGTTATTTAAAAATATAATTAGATATTAAGGAATATTTAATTTATGAAGCTAGGGCGGTAGCGAGTTAATTAATTAATTTTTCCAGATAAGAATACTATTTATAAGTATATTAATATATTCCAAACTTTTATCCCGTCGATATAACTAATTTTAATACTCGTAGGCGATAGGAAATATAATTAGGTATTTATTAAAATCACGCCGTTAATCGTCTAGTCTCTATATAGGGGTAGGAGGTAGAGTCTTTTATTTATATATATTATTAACGACTACCTCGACTAAATTATTTATTAAGAATTAATAACGGCGGCGATATTTAATAATTTTATCGAATATAATATCCTCTTTTACTACGGCCGTTTCGAGAACGATATTACCCTTTTAATAATAATCTACGATAATATTAATATATACTATAATAAAGTCTTAAAGAGACTATATATTAATATCGGGGTATTACTCGAATATCTCTTTCTATATTTACCCGATCTTAATTTTATTAAAATATTATTCGTAATTTTAAAGAGCTAGATAAAACGGTATTTTAATATTATTTAAATATATATAAACGAGAGGCGTTTTAGTTACTGCCTAGATTTTATAATAAAATTATAAACTAGTTATAACGACTCTAGGAATTTATTCCGGTAGTTAAATATTAGTTATAAAGATAAAATGAACTTTTAAAAAAAAGAAGAGGATTTATAAAATCATATAAACGATAATTTAAAGTAAAAAAAGTATATATATATAAAGATCTATAGATAGTTTATAAAATAAATATATAATATTAACTTTCTTATCCTATTATAGTTTAATTATTAAAATCGGTATTTAGTTTATTTAATTTATTTAAATTATCGTCCTCTCTATAGTTACTACTTTGAATTTTAAGAAAACTCTTTTTTAATTTAATAGAGTTAATTATACGACCTCTAGTTATAGGCCTAGGCCTTAGGGTATTTAATATATAAGTAATTAATACTAGCGAATCTTTTATAGAAATATTCGAGAGATATTTAAAACTAGTAGTATTTTTACTTTAGTTTTTATTTATTTTATATTTAAATTAATTTATAAATCGAGTAAAAGAATATTTTATTTTAGGTATAATCTCTAGCTTCTTTTATTTATATTCGAATATATTATTTTTCTACTTTTAAATATCTCTTATAGTATAGCTTTTATTTAAAAGTTTATTTTTCGCGTTCTTTAAGTTATCCCTATTACGGGGGTATAATATAAATTTAATTTATTTAATATATTCCGCTACGTCGCCGTTAACCGGGCTACTACCGCGGAGAGGCGAAGAAGTAATAAAACCGCGTATAATAAAACGAGAGAGTTAATAATAAAATAACGACTCCCTTCGCTCTAAAGTTTTTTAATATATAGTTTAACTTTTAATTAAAAAGTTCGAATAATTAATAAAGGGGGAGGGGTTATAAATTAAATAAATAATAATATATATATATAAATAATAAGTAACGGGCCCTAACCTAGATTATAATCTATTTACGGCGGTAGGTTAAATAGTATAATTTTATTTTTCTATTATTATTTCTTCTTTTTTTCGTTTTTAATTTTTATTTTCTCCTACTTCTTCTTTATAGTCGCCGGCGGGGTTTTTTTTAGTTATTTTAAAATATCTAGTTTAATACTACTTTATTAAAATATAATATTATTAATATTTAGAGAGTAGTATATTTTCTTTTTATTAACTTAATAGTACTTCTTCTTATTATTATATATATATTTATAATACTTTAATTAATTAATTAATTAATTTATATACTTATTTAAATAAAACTACTTCGTTTATAAGAGAGTTCTATAGAATATATATAATACTCGATAGTATTATTAACTAGCCGTTAAAGAAACCTCTTAAAAAGATAAAAACTTTAACTTATTTTTAATCTCGGTTCTAGATATTTTAACCTATTAATTAATAGGCCTTTTTATATACTACTAGTTTTTTTTCTAGGTTTCTTTTTCGCGTAAATTCCTAAAATTAACGATTCTATATTAATTTTAGATTATTTTATTATTTTATCTCTTATATTTACCCGTTCTTTTAAAATTCGTTTTTTATCTCCGTTACGGGCCTAAGCCCTTATAGTATACGTAAATATAACTATAATTAAATATTATATATTTTATTATACTGGTATACTAGCCCTATTATCCCTCCTTATTATTATTTTATACTCTTTCGCCTTTATTTTTAATTATATACACGTAGTTATTTCTTTATTATAATGAATTTTATATCTCGCTAGTACTTTAATATAGTTACCCGGCTATTAAGGTTATAACTCCTATATAAATACTAGTATCTAGAAGTATAAATAAAGGTCCTTTTATTTATATAAATTTTACTTTATATACCTATATTTTATTTATTCGTTAACGGCGGAGGAAAATATTTAGTCCTATAAAATTTTATATAATAATTATTTTATAACTTTTAGGGTAGAGGAACTCTTTTATAATTCGAATATTATTAATATTTAATAGGTAGTTAGACGGGAGCCTTTATTTAAACCTAAAATTTCGGCTTCGTATATATATATTTATTCTATACTCTTTCTTATACGTAGGTATAATAAATATATTCTTTTTATAATTCCTTTTTTCTAATATATCGGGCCGCGACTATATTTATTTTTTTAATCGATTATATTATAGAGGGTTCTTCCTTTATCGCTTTAATTCGTTAAGGAAGAGGGAGGGAGGAGGAGGGAAAAAAAGAAAAAAAAGAATTTCTTTTTATTAATACTATAATTATATTAAGAATATAAATACCGTTACGAGATAAGTTTAACGCGTCGCGATATAAGATCTTTTAGTTTTCTAGACTATTATAAATAGTAATTAAAGATTCGTAACTAGTAGGACGTATACCTAGATCTCGTTACTAACTTTATAATACTTTTAATATTCTAGAATCTCTTTAATTAAAGTTATTTTAGGATCCGTTATATTTAATTCCTCTAAAGTAATAAACTAATAATTTATAGGATTATTCCGATTCTCTATTTTAGAAATAAAGTTATTAATATTAACTCTAATACTAGAATTAATAATAAGAAGAGCGGTAGCGATTAATTATAAAAAAGAAATAATAACGAGTATTTCCCTTTTAATAGCCCCCTAGTCGCTAGCGTCGTCTATAGACTACGGATATTGTCTCGTTAACGTTAATTTACTATAGAATAGAGTCGCCGTTATAGAAACCCGGTAAATAAAGTATCTACGCTTTAGAGTATTATATTTACTAGTTTTTTTAAAATTATTTCTTAAAGACTCGCTTTAATAAGAATAATTCTAAACCGTTAATATTATAACTCTTTAGCTTGTTATATAGAATAATCGCCTTCTTTATCTAATATAATGAAATACGTATTTAATAAAGTACCGTTATAAATTTATCCTTAATAGTAAATATTAATATTTTAATAATAGTAGTAATAGTAACTTTAATAGTAGCCTAAATAATAATAATACTTTAAATAATAATTAATTTAATTATTTTAATAATTATTATTTTATATACTTTACGCGCTTTAGCGGCTTTAATAATAATAAATCTAACTCGTTTAATTTTAATAATAGTTATTTCTCGTTTAAAATTCTTATTCTTATCCTCCTCTTTATTTTTTTTACCGAATAATCTTATTCTCTAAAAAAGTAAATTATTAAAAGATTTAGATAATATTATAAAAGTAAAAGTATTTTTAGCCCGCGTTTTTATAAACTCGCCGAAACTCTTTTAAATTATAAGAGATTTAAGATAAAGAGGAGGCGGTTTTATATATAAATTTAATTAAAATAAAAATAATAATAAAGATCTTAAATCAAATTAAGAGTTATTTAATTATTTATTAAAACTAGGTAAAACTCGACGCCTAGGATTTTTATTACCCTCGGGGTAGATTATTAACTTCAAATATATTAATATCTTAATTTAAATTAAATTATTAATTTTTAAATAACTCGGGGTTTATTATAAACGAGGTTAAAATAACTTTATTTATTAAATAAATAAAGAAGTTATAATAACGGCGTTATTATTAATAATAATATTTTTTAATAATATAGACGAGTGTTATTTTTTAAAAGAGGGTTTTTTTAATAATAATTTCTTATTCTCTTTATTTCCTAGTTATTTAATAGGTATTTTAGCGTTAATAATAATAACTATACTTTTATAAAAACGGGGGAAGAGCGGTTTATATACTATACTATAACTAGGTTTTAGTTTAGCTTTAATTTTACCCGATTATAATATTAATACGGGCCTACTACACGAATAACTCATTATATATATATTCGTTTAAATTTAGTAGTTGCCCCGCCTAAATAAGGTATGCAGGCCATCCGTTTAGCGCCAGCTTCAATGGTTCAGAAATCTACTGTAACCTGCTAGTGAATTAGGCGTATATTATATAGATCGATATTGCCAAGAAGTCGCAAGAGTTTCGTACACCCTAAATTCCTCTCAACGTAACCTCGATTGGCACACGGATCACACTTCAACCATCAACATTCGCCCTCCCTAAATCCCAGCACCTCCACCCACTCGATCCAAAATGCTATTCACCGAAACCCACCACGATGTCTCCACCACTGCCGACGGAAAAGGCAGCATGCGTAAAGCATGCTCACCCTCCTATCTCCACGTACCCAACGAATGACCCCACCCAGGCATATACATATTCCACCCTACCATCCCCTCCTACCCGCGCGCCAAATTTCCCGGCGTGGTCGTCTTCAGCGAGATATACCAAGGCACGTCTCTCCCCCCCTCCTATGCTTCTAGACTTCCCAAGTCACTCCACTATTCGCAGAGATTCCGTTGACGAGTTGTTGTGGATGTAGTCACCGGCCCTGTTGCCCGCTTCGCTCGCCAGATAGCCGGAAATGGCTACATCGTTGCTGCACCGTCTTCCTATCATGAGTTCACGAGCTACGAGCCATTGGCATACGATGGGGCCGGGACTGATACGGGAAATGAGTATAAAGTGAAGAAGGTGCGTCTCCCTATCTCACGCACGCCCAGCGATACGGATATTTGGGCTAACGGACGAATGTCGGATTGCAGAAGCTACATGCCTACGATGAAGACGCTGCACTGTCTGTCACCACGCTACTCGACCTCCCAACCTGCAATGGACGTGTGGGAACTACAGGAATGTGCCTTGGGGGACATCTAGCGTACAGGTGTGCGTTGGATAAGCAGATCAGTGCGGCTGTGTGCTATTTCGCTACAGATATACATTCGAAGAGCTTGGGTGCTGGGGGAGATGATAGCTTGGAGAGGACGGGGGAGATTGCTGGGGAGCTTGTTATGGTGAGCTACGAAGACGGGTCAATCCATGTTACTCTAAGGGGTGCATTGGGGCCCTCGGACTTGGAAGGCTGACGGAAGGGCAGATTTTCGGGAAGAAAGATAATCATGTACCGCCGGAGGGGAGGAGTTTGATACGGAGGACGCTGCATGAGAAAGGAGTTTGCTTTTCGTTCTATGAGGTTGCACATGCTCAGCGTAAGCCCGCGGTCTGCAAGTGAAGCACCCACGATGCTAACATCTCCCAGATGCATTCATACGAGACGAACTCAGCAAAGGCCGCTATGATCCAGCCATTTCTAAGATCTGCTTCGAGATGCTTCTTGAGCTCTTTGGGCGGACGTTGAAGAGTGATCTCGGTGCGAGAGACAGTGGGGAGCAGAAGATTGAGGATATCTGTTAAAAAAGTTTTATAATCAAGTATTGATTTTGCAAGTGTAGCAATACCCAAACTGTCCTTGCTAGGGTATGATGATGTAAAGCGGCTAACCTCGCTGGCTCAAGGCATGGTACATCCTTGTGGCTCTGGAGCATTTGGGTACTTTAAGTGTACCAAGAAACATGAGTGACTTAACGTGTGTTTCTTGCTCTCGCTCTTGCTCTCTTTTATATCGTATATTGATTTTTGATGATCAGCCTGTTTTTTTTGAGTGGCAGATATTGACTTGAGGCGGAGCTTGCAGCAAGGCCAACTTTTTGCAGACTGGCGGCCAAAAGACGCCAATCTTTATTCGCTTCAGTACCGTTACCCTTAGCAGAGAGTTCCCAGACTCGGCTCGCAACCCTCGATGGTTTGCTATCAACTTCTATACTGCAGAGAGCAACTACAACATCGTCGGTTTGAATTGGGTGTTTAACCAACGAAACTTCGATTTATTTCCTTGTTTTCACGACAGACGTAATCCGCTCTCAAGCGTAAGCCGAAAAACTTCCTCTTGGACTATGATGCCATCTTCGATCTCCTGGCCTGCATTCCTGAGGGCAATCATGCCGGATCGATGTTCTTCAGTGATCATGGCACACCTGATGGCTGGATCAACGAACACGGCTACGGATGCCATACTTTTAACTGGGTTAACAAGGAAGGTAATTTCGTCTACATCAAATACCACTTCCTCGCCGAACATGGGCAGAAGCAACTTACCGAGCCCAAGGCGATAAGAGTCTCTGGCCAAGATACTGACTACTTCAAGAGACAGCTCTAGGATGCCATTGAAGCGGGAGAAGAGTTTGTCTGGAAAGCCAAGATCCAGATCATGGATCCCAGTGATACGGATCCCGATCAGCTTGGCTTTGACCCCTTCGATGTGACCAAAGTCTGGCCTCGGAAAGGGTTCCGGTAAGTTAGCCATTGGAGCAGTCGGCTTCATACGATTCTCATTGCCCTGATATACCCAAGATGCACGAGTTCGGCCGTCTCGTCCTGAACAAGGATCCTGAAAACTACCACCGCATCGGCGTCAACCTGCCCCGTCCCCGTCAACTACCCCTTCATGCCAGGCAACTACTCCAGCCTGAACTTCGACGTCCCTATGTGTGTCGATGCCCATCACGCAGGCGATAAGCAATATGTGCCCAACAGCTTCAAGCTCGCTTTTATACCCGCTACTGCCGAGGCGCCGTCTACGAGTACCGTTGCTGATAACGTGGTGAGCAGAAAAGTCATTACGCACGTGAGGGGAAGAGATCGGAGTACGCGCAGACTACAGAGTTTTATAGGAGGGGTGGAGGGTTATGGATGATAAAGTAAGGGCAAATACGCATAGGAATACTGGGAAGATGATGTCGCATACAAATTTCCCATCATCCAGGTAAGAGCTCAACAAAGCTTATCATTGTTTCGAATACCATCGATTACTGGCGCCTGAATAGAAGAAATCCCTGGCCCAGATCTATAATATCGCGCCCGCGTACCCCAAAGCTGTGTATGATCCGCTTACCAAGAACTCGTTTGACTTCTCCGAGGTCGAAGAGATGGCGAACGATGCTCACACCTTGTATAAGGAGTATAAATTCAGGCCATTAGCGTAGACTGATCGGTTGGTCGGTTACCCACCGCCTACTAGCATCTACAACAACTAAGGCGGATGAAGTAAAGACCGGATAGTGGCGTAGGAGAATATTAATGTTTCCCGTTGCTTTCTTCGATCCTCAGCTCTGACGCCTTTTTATTATCTTTTCCTATATCCATGTAGTCCTTCATATCCAGGTAGAAAATTCCCTTCTAACGCTTCTCTATGTTACTACTCTGCGCGGTTTCCGCTCCAACCACGCCTGATGTGCCATCTACAAGATTCTGGACAAGGACAGTGCGTCCGATTCACACATGTTCGACTTGAGCTCCTACTCGTATCAGCTCCTCCACAACTGAACGTGACCCTGCACGCTCCACCACTGTTGCGTTTTGAATTCCTGCGGCTTTTCGGTCCAGTTGCGTGCCGCCTTGCGAGCTCATACATTAGTTCGTCGACCAATTTCTAAATGACAGCTAAATGGATGGTCAGAAATCGGAAAGTAGAGCGGTCAAATTGAAGGGTCCGAGAGTGATCGACAAGATGGTCAGAAAATAGCATGATTATGATGGAGAAGGGTCCGAGAACGATCAACAAAACGGTCAGAAACATCGACAAAATGGTCAGAAACAAGAACCGTTGGCAGAAGCCTTGCCGAAGGATTGTGGTACCCCTGAACTCACCTCTTTCCACATAGAAGCCGCTCGACGGATACACAAGCCTGTTCACGGAGCTGTGACTTACCTAACACTTTCTCTCTACTGCAGCTTCCTCGTGCTTCTGTGAGCTTCACTCGCAATCTTCCCGCGCAACGATAGTGAAGACAAAGGAACCATGCCTTCCTCTTTTAGCCAGGCGTTTCCCCCAGCGCCGTGCTTCACAGAGAAGAATGTCGGCAGTCTCGAGGGCAAGGTAGGAATTGATCCTAATCCCTGAAGGGGAAACCGCCGTTGACCTACTTCAAGGTGTTCATCGTGACCGGTAGCGCATCGGGCGTTGGATACGAACTCGCCAAGCTGCTCTATGGCCAAGGCGGCGACGTCTACATCGCCGCTCGCACATCGGAGAAGGTCAACCGTGCCATAAAGAACATCAAAGCTAGTGCAAAACCTAGCAAAGGCCGTCTATGGCCTCTGGTCCTCGATCTAGCCGACTTCCCAACTATCAAGAAGGCTGTCGACCAATTCCTCGACAGGGAGAATCGTTTAGATGTATTAATTCACAATGCTGGCATTATGACTCCTCCGCCTGGTAGTAAGAGCAAGACGGTGAGCTCCTCCACACTTCGTTCTTGGACTTTGGGCGGTGACTGTTGGCGTCAATCAGGGCCACGATCTCGAGATGGCGACCAATTGCCTGGGTCCCTTCATCTTGAACCACCTTTTGCAGCCAATTTTGATACGAACCGCGCACGCAGAGTCAAGTCCCGATCGCGTGCGTATCGTCTGGCTCTCCTCAATGATAACAGTTTCGGTTCCACCTGGTGGAATCCAATTCGACATGAAGAGCGACAGTCCCAAGGTCTTGAAAAACGCGATGCAGAATTATATGCAGAGTAAGGTTGGCAACGTATTCCTTGCGTCCGAAGCTGCAAAGCGTCTGGGAAGAGACGGTGTCATTAGCATGGTTGGCTGACCACCTCTGTCTGAACTTAAGTACAAGTGTGATTGCTAACCTCGAGACAGAGCGTAAATCCCGGCCTGATGAAGACTGAGCTGCAACGTCATAGCCCCAAAATGCAGGGCGTCATCATGGTACGTCTTCTGCTTTTATCATGCCTCGGTTTTGCCCGCTTTCTAGCTCACCTCTCCCACTAAATCGTCTCTTCTTCAGGGTATCCTCTTCAAACCCCCTCTCTTCGGCGCCTATAGCGAGCTCTTCGCCGCACTCTCACCGCGCGTCACAGCCCAGCGCAACGGCGGCTTCATCATTCCCTGGGGCCGCTTTGGTGACATCCCAGACCACATCGAGCAGGGGCTCAAGTCAGAGGTAGAGGGTGGATCAGGGGCAGCTGAGAAGTTTTGGGGCTGGTGCGAGAGGCAGACAGTGCCTTATTTGTGAGGCGCTGATAGAGGAGAGCTGAAGAATAGGTGAACTTTAGTATGAAGACCAGAAAGAAGAAAGTCGATGGACAGATTGGTAGTTTGGGGTGGGAAGGTGATGAATGGATAGCTCGTGGGCGGCTCATGGGGTCATCTGGCGCCTAATCGTTGAGTCCTTGGCAGTCCCGGGGTGACATGTGCCCGAAGGATCCAGCGCAATGGATGGCTCCTGGGCTCGCTCTGGTGCCCGAGCGAACTTTAAGCTCCTTTGGTCCCAATGTTCATAAAGGAGTTTCCGATATTTGAGATACTAAGGTAATTACCACACGAGACTACAGCGTAAAAAGGCAAGTCGCACATGATGAGCCTGATTTCGTTGCTTCACGCGCGAATAACGATAGAATAGTCTGTTTATTGTCGGGTTCGATCCTTGACTGAGAGGTCTTCCCATCAGGTGCCCCAATCCCTCGGCCTCTCTTTCTTCTTTGGGGGCACTGTGTGTAAGTCGACCAACCTGCTGTGCTACGGTACCAAAGATCCGTTCTAGTCTCTCATTTGCATGGTACAAAGTAAATTTCGTTTTCGTAACTGAAAGCACATATCACTGTGGTCTGCATTGAGGCCTACACCAAACTCCAACTCCACCTATCTTCCTCGGTCCCACTTATGCGCACAACAACCAAATGGTGAAAAAGGTCAAAGTTTGTCCGAGAAGTCGCCTTTCCCTCTATTCCTGGCTCACAATTCTCATCTTGACAACCGACTTTGCCTCATACATCATATTGATAATACCCGTCACCATCTGCGGCTGTACATTCTCGAGAATCAACGTACTGCCAGGTTTTTCCGGCCCCGCTTCCACGCCCATCATCGCATCATCGCCCTTTTGCGCCGGTGGAGAGGACTGTGCCATGTTCCACGGCGTGTCCAGAATAGATGCTTGGTCATTCAGTTTGAGAGAGTTGACGCTTTGAGTGAAGGAGGCGCGATTAAGTGCCTGGTTGTCTGATGCGAAATAATTGTCGTCTTGATTGAAGAAGTTGCTGGATGTGCTGTTGAATAATTGGTTGCTGTCTTGGAAGGCGGGTAGGTGGGCGGTGAATTCATTATCTGTGACAGAGAAACTGCGTGTTGTGGTGAGTGGAGAGAGGTTGTGCGAAGATGGGTAAGATTCTGATGGAGTCAAAGATGGCGCGTGGTGCGAGGGAAACTCGGATCCTGGTGGGGTATGAGAAGACGTGTTGTGCGAGAGGATGCCGGGATTGATTTCTGTGTCTTGGATGTCTTCTCCGTTGTCGTCTGAGAGGTAATCTGTGGATTCGGACTCTTCCATGTCGGCCTCTCTATGTACCGACGCAGATGCCGTACTATCCTTTGAGCCGCTTCCAGTATTTGAGGAGTCGGACGAATGCTGACGTTTTCTATCTATGATGGCGAATCTGTAGTGCAGGTACTAATGTTAGACCGCTTCAATGACAACTGCATCGTCAACTTGCCTGTTCTTCAACTCGGTGGCTGATCTGCCAGGAAATTCCTTTTCGCCTATGCTCTTCCAAACACGGCCATAAGACGCCACAGCTGCAAATAGTCGAGCATCATCACAAGGCACCCATTCACTATGATCGAGGGTTGGATCTAGAGAATGGTGCCACCGTTTCGCACATTCTAGGTCGATTGTCAGTACCAAGTCTTAGGCTCTTTATGCAGGAAAACATTTACGGTCCGCATTTCGGGTCTCTACGCTCTGAGCGACGTGTGTCCAGCTGTGTATTTGGGTCGTGAGCTCCATTCGCCTTGCGTCGTTTCATCTGCGTAAGCTTACCGATATTCAAAAGTCTTGACTGCAAACTTCAATCTCTGATCTTCGGCATTGCTCCAGACGCCTTTCTTTATGTGCCCCGGTATTTTGCTCCATCTTTTGCGGCAATCTTTGTTCGTTCGCCCAGGAAGCTTTGCTGCTATGCGGTTCCAATCATTGAGGCTTCCTTGGCTTACTGAAAGGACCTCGACATTAGTCCTGAACTTGAGATTTGCAAGTCAAAGCTTACGCTGAAAGTCTGCTTCCAATCGAAGTGTTTGGTCCTCTTCGCCTGTCCACCACCTCCGGATTCGAGATGTAGAACTCATTTGCTCTTCTCCCACCGTCAATCAAAGCCAATGGTCAATTGAGGTTGTGCAGTCAATCTGAAAAGGTGCGGGCTGCTTGACGCAATTGTATGTGGGGACGCGTTGTTCATGAACAGAGTCAAAGCCCAAATGGAAATCAAGTCGGATCCAAGCAAGGCTGAGGCATGTGCTAGTTGGAGGCTTGAAGTGGGAAGCGGTGCCGTAAATTCATTGGGTTACATCTGTGACGAAGGATCACCAATGATTTGCATGAGCGAGCATGCCACGGCAACCCTCGATTCTAATTTCGAGCTACGATCGACTCGGCAGCAACTGATGTCCCGGGATGATGCCCGAGGTAAGGCAGTGATCCACGCAGCCTTCGTGGCACGTGGCCAAACTCAAATCCATGGTTGATCCTGTAAGCCTTTACATCGCGAAGTATACTCCGTACCAACAATGCAACATAGATGCTTCGAAAATCATCATGCCACGTTCCTACATTACGAGGAACAAGGCAGGGCTAGAAGTGTCTGATTGAAGTTCGTCGATGGTCGATGGAGTGCAATATAGGCGATTCCTCCAACACAAGGTCGCATTATGCAGCAATGATGATCTAATCATGCAGGTTAAAGCACCAAGCGAAGATAAAGTAGGGTCCAATGTGACAGTAAAAGGGAGAGGACGGCACGGAAGTGCAGTGGTTCCCTTCCTCCCTCCCTCCCTAGTGCAGATTTCATTGGTCTTGGAAACGAGCCGAGGCGTGTCTGGTTCGGAGGTTGCTCCGCCAAGCCAAACATAATCCTCTATCTTTTAATCAATTGCATCCTTCGCGCTGTCAGCGTCCAGGATCATACTTCAAGAGCCTAAAGTAGCTCAAACTGTTTTACCCGCACCAGCTACGTGTCCGCAGGGAAGGGTGTGTCTACGATCCTAATATACGTGGAAAAGTAAAGTTAACGGAGCATCTAGAGGTAGAATCGCGATCTTTCCATAAAGTCTCAAGATTGTGGTATAAGTCTCTCGACATCCAGCCTCCCTCCTCCCTCTACAATGCATTTCAATATTAAATGCGAGAACGCGCGTTGGATGTACGGTTTTTCAGGTCTCCATTCTTACACGATTTTGCAAGCCAGTGTAATTAGCCACTAGTCTTGCATGCAGCTTCTCGAGACGTCATGATGTAAGACGAAGGAAGCTGAGGTCCATTCCTTCACGAACGTGCATTGGGGATGTACCTCCAAATGTCTACAAAATAACGGGAGAAGACAATGTAGTAGAACTACTTTGTAGCATGACAGGCTAATGCGGCGAAAGATGGGGAGGGGGAGAGTTCGATAAGAGAGTCTTGAAACGACACTTGTGTTCCGTACTTTACTTTATTTCAGCGGTCAGTGTCAACACGTGCGATCCGAAAAAACTTAGAAAAGCTTCAAGTACCTTAGTTCTACAGGTCAAAAAAGGCCGAACGTGCCTAGGCGAGGCCTGGCATTCCTTACCCCACTTACCCCAAAAGGGCGAGGGCCAAGATTAAACCCTGAAGATCCCTGGCACGAGTTGCGAGAAAAGTCAGGCGATTCCCGTGTCGATCTACTTCGCCTAATTCTTCGCCCTTGGCCTGTGGCTTTAGCAAGTGGCGCTAATGCTCTACCTTATATAAAGTACCTTACTCGGGTCTCTTGCTCTTACCTACGAGTACGGAGTACCTTGGGACTATCTCACATAAGAAGTGTCTACAATTCTCCTCAGTATAGAGTATTGCCACCACACCAACCACAGACCTAGGAAGCCCACCCTTTTACTACCTCCACACCGCCTAGAACCCCACCCTTCCCCACCCTTTTAGCTTCTCAGCGTCTGGACCCTTCTACCTCCCGCACCGCCTAGGACCCCCACTCTCTTCTCCTCGCCGTATCGAGCTGACCCCACCTCTGCCGAGGCGGACAAAATCACATCTTTTGCTTTGCTCTATGACCCCATAAAGAGAGGAAGAGGCTCAATGCTACAACTTATAACTACCATCGGTCGCAGAAGTACCATGTCCTTGCTTCGCAATCGTGCGAGGTAGACGTGATGCCTGACCTCAGAGAGGCCACTATCCCCCACCAACTATCTTCATCTCTCCCATTCGCCCAACTGCATTGGCACCTCGCTTGCCCCCAACTTGCCCACTAGTCACCGCCCGGCCCCTTCTTCACACGTCCCAAGGTAGGTCTAACCCTGTCCCTCCCGCCTTACCCCCTTTCAATTCCAACAATCAGCAGAACTTTACCAAGACACCATCTATGAGCTTGACCATAGCGGTACGCGATCTGATTGCGCGTGGATTTCTCTACGCTCTCTGCGTATTCGAAAGCTTCACGTCCGTTACCACTGCTGCGCTCCATTACGCGCACGCTCAAAAGACCGACAAAAGGCAGCTAGGCGCGAATTCGCACACTGATTTCGGGCCACTTCTCGGCTACTCCAAGACCAAAATCTGGAGGTCCTCGATACCAACACTGGCACCTTCGTGCCGATAGCCCTCAGTTCAGAGGCAGATGTTGTCTAATTGCACGAGGAACGAGTATAGAAGTGGTGTCCTTGGGGTAATCAATCGGGATCCGGCTGATCGGTATCCCTTCCACTGGTACAGGTTTCGTTATAACGCTGACTCCCGCCGCCAAGCTAAACGAACGCTATTACCACCAGTGGAAGGGATAGTGTGGTATTTATCTTTGGTGGCAATCTGGATTGTCGGCTGTGACCTTGGATAGGTCGGGAGAGAAGGAAGGCGGTGTCCCATCCCAACATGCCTTCTCTTCGACATAATATTCAACCCAGTCTGGTTGATAGATCGCCATCTCTCTGGCCACCATTCCGGGCATCCTGGTTCAGCGAAGGCGAAGCACGAAGCAATACCTCGTGGGCTCTCAGTAAGGATGGTATCAAATTGTAAGTTTTGAGATAGGAGATGTTTTTCGCCGTTGCAGGCGCGGTGGCCAGTCCTGAACTGAAGGGAGATTGGTAGGCGAATACTATCGAGTAGGATGATAGATCGTGCAGACCATGTTTTACTTCAAAAGAACAAGACCCAAGGGAAGAGTCTGCGTATTCGGTGTCCGAAGCGTAGCAATTTCCCATACTTTTAGTTCAGATGGATATCACTAACAGAATGCATGACAAGCAAGGAAGATTCCAGTGCGGGGCGTCTAGTACTTCGCGGAGCAGGGTTCAAGCAAGAAAACACCAGAGACAAAGCGAGGACACGAGCCTGGGAACATTTCCGACTTTCGGGAAAGAAGACAAACCAATACAGCTAGGGTGTTGTGCTACGAAGAGAACCTGTCTGCAGCAAGTGGCCCAGCTGCGCTACGGAGTAGGCTTCCGGCCATCGTATGCTTGGCCCAGACTTCAACTTTGATCAGAAATGTTCAAATTGACATTGCAGGCTCCATACATCTTTCAGACTGATGAAAATCGATGGGCTGCAAGAGGACGAGGGCGCATATTTTGCTCATAAAAGACTTTAGAGGGATAATACAACGGAAGTATAGAACTAAACTCGGCGCGGAGGGTTGTAGGCTTAAAGGGAGCGACTGGAGTTGAACATGTTTTTCCAGGAAATAGTCATGAAGCCGCCGTTAGACAATAGCAGAGTAGTAGTATAGTAAATTTGGTCTTACAATTACCCACGGTACTTGTGGATAATGAACGTCTCTTGCGGCGCTCTGTGCCAAGTTCTGGGACCGTCCCCTCTCCAAGCCGAGGTGACCAGGTCGCGATATATCCGGAACCGGTATCCCAATGTGTGGCTAGCAATGAATGAAGCAGAATTTGCGAGGCATGAGTCGTCGACTATGATTTAAACGCTAAGTTCAACCTATAGACATCTCACGAGCAGGAGCAAAGGGACTCCGGGCGGGCGAAGGCCGCATTGCCTCTTCCTTGATCGAAAATTTCTTGTATTTCCAAGCAATCGCATGTTTGTGCTGGATTGGCCTCACCCTGTTAAATTAGGAGACTAATGTTGCCAAGCCTGCTAAGAGCTAAGACTTGGCGATAGTAACTTCTCAATTTAGAATATAGAAGGGGTCACCCCTGAACCGTCCACTAGTAGGGCTGAAGCCCGGAGACCCCCGAAAGAGCACCCTAGAACCCGTTGCTTATGCGCCAAGACCGGTCCCTAGAAGATTTCGGCTACGTACCCCGAAGACGTATTCTAAGGCGCTCTTTCAGGGAGCTACGGGCGTCAACCCTATTAGTAAATAATTTAATAATTTAAATAATTCAAGGCTAACCCCCTCTAGACCCTAGACTATATTTATACTTTATATTATAAATATATCGCGCTAGTAATATATAGCGTAAAGTATATAGAGTATTAATAACTCCGGAAACCCCGATTTCTATATATTTTATACCGAAAATACGTAAAATATATAAAATACGTATTTATTTAAATAGCGATTAAGTAACTTTTTTTAATTTTAATTTTTAATAATATCTAGATTAGAGTCTTTATATAAGAATCTAAATATTTAACTAAATTTATTTTTAGTCTAGATTCCGAATTTTTAATTAAATTTTTATTAGCGCTACTCTATAGAGTTATAAAATTATTTCAAGAATTAAATTTAATTCTCTCGCGTAGACCTTAACTCTAATTTTAATACCTTAACACTATATTATAATTAATTAACCTAGTCTACTCCGTCTAGAAAATAATTAAATATATTAATATATTCGGAAATTTCAAATTTAATAATATTATATTCTATAAAGTAAAGTAGTAATAATTAAATAATTAAACTTTATTATCGACGAACTAGAATATATAGACTTCGATATTAAGAAACTAGTAAACTAAATATACTAATTTATAAATTATAATAATTATTGGAAAATAAATAAAATTATCGCCCCGATAATATAAAGAAACGATATATAGAGAATATTCTCTTAATCTAAATTTTAATACGTAATTAAATTTATATTATAGAATATTTCTTTTAATTCTAATATTTATCTAGATATATTTTCTTTTAGTTTATATTAAATTAATATTATAAACTACCTATAGATTTCCTAGTATTTATCGATTAATATTATAATATATTATGATTATTTTATTAATATCTCTTTATTGTCTTCCGGTTTATAATTTTTCTAGTATATTAAATATTATATAATAACCTTCTTTGTTTTCTCGAAATAATATTATTACTTTCGTAATAACTTTTTTCTTTCTTATTCTTCTTCGTTATTAACGAATATTATTTATAAAAGTTAGTTATAAGAGTTATAACGGGTTCTAGATATACTATCGAGATAATATTATAAATAGTTATCGTAGGTAAAATATTAAGTCAATATATTAATCTCTTTATTTATTTAATTATTTAGAACGAATTTATATAGTATTTATTAATTTTATTAAATTAAATACTAGTTATTCAATACTATCCCTATTTATCTACAAGATTATAAGATTATTCGATAGCGGCTAACTCGCCTACTATAAACTAGGATATAATAATTAGAAACTAGTATATTAATAATTATATAGCGGTTATATAACGGTTATAAAATAATTAAAAATCTCGATTAACGTTATAACTCCCCTTCTTAAAACTATTAATTATTAATAGTTTAGAGAGAGTAAATAATTAAATAACAATTATAAATAATTAGATAATTGTCGTAAATAGTCGAATAACGGTTATAAAACGGAATTAATCTAGTAAATTATAGAGTTAATAATTATATTATTATATTATTTATATTATTATTTTACTCTTCGTTATCGTTTATAATTACCGGCTAGAATAACTACCGATTATATAAAAGATTTCTATATTATTAAAAATATTATCTTATCGAAGTCTTTCGTCTTTATTATTAAAGTCTTTTACTTATCCCTTTAAAGTCGTTTCGCTAAATATTACTTTATTAAATTATTATCTTTTTACTTTATTACTTTATTATTAGGACTATTATTATTATTTTACTATTTTTTCTCTTTATTAATATATTATCTTATTAATATATTATTTTATTAAAGTACTACTTTATTAAAATATTATTTTATTACTATATTTAACTATTATAAATATACTATCCTCTATATATATTTTATAATATACCGCGCTTTATTAGACTAATCTAGTTTACTAGGAGTATTAATTATATAAACTATTTTATAATAAAGAGTTAGAAGTCTATATATTTATTAGGTCCCTTCGAAATAATATATTAATAATCCTAGTATTAAGTCTAAAATCGGACGATTTAAATTTATTTTATTAATTACCTCTAGATCTTTCCTAGTAGTAGAGTTATAATATATATAATTAAAAAAATATACCTCTTCCAGCGATAGGTGTAATAGAAGTATTATATTAACCTAGCCTTAATATTACTAATAAATAAATAATTATTTATATTATAAATTTAGCGACGATTAATTCTACGGAAGACTTTATTAGTATTTATATAACTCTAGGAACTATAGAAATAACTTCCGGATTTATATAAATAATTCTATAGTACTATTTTAGCGCCTTCTAGCCTAGATTTAATATATATATTCTATATTTTTTTCGATAGGCTATTATTATATACTAAATAAAATTTTATTATAAATTAAATTTTATTAAACTAGCGGATACTTTAATATAAAAGAAAAAGTTTAATTCGAAACTCTTAATTAATAACTATATAGATTTGTATTCGCTGTCGTTAGTTATATTACGGAGACTCTCTTTATTATTTTTAATAATCTACTTCCTTATTAATAAAAAACTTTTTATAAATATTAAATATTATATATCGAGTAACCTAAAGAGTTTTATTATTTCTAGGTAATTATAGTCCTATACCCTTACTAGCCCTAGTTATAGGGATTATTTTTTAATATCTCGAGCGAATAAATATCTTATAAGATTAGGAGGGATAGTAATATTAATTATATCTTTAAAGATTTTAAAGGAATATTAGTCTTAAATAACGAGATAATAATTATTTAAATACTTATACTTTAGCTCGCTAGCTAGGATATTAGAATTTATAATTAAAACGTATTCCTTAATATTTTCCGTAAGGTATAGATACGCTGCGGAATAGGGAAGGGAATTTTGACTTTTTCGAAAATCGAGGAAGGGAATTCAAAAAATTAGGACAAATATTAGTACAAAAAAAATTCCCTTCCCTAAAGAAGGGAAGGGAATAGAGTCAAAAAGGCCGATTCCCTTCCCTGTTCCGCAGCGTAGGTATAGATTTATATAGATATTAAATAATATTAAAAACCGCTAGAATTTATTAATTAAAGGCTTTAATACTTTACCCTTCTTTCGCGCTATAAATAATAGTACTACTTTATCGGAATCGGAGCTAGAATAAATTACCTATAATAAAATATTATTTAAAGTTTTATTTTTATTTTTATTATTACCCTTATTACCGAAGCCTTCTATAAATACTATTATTATAATATATAAAATTAACTTTTAATATACTCGCCGCGCCTTTATTATATATTAATAAAATATATTTAATTCGATATAACGTTAACTATTTATAAATATATTAGATTATATAATTAAATTAAATACCTTAACAATAATTTATATAAATAATAATTTAATAATTATAATATTACCCGTAGCGTAAAGAAATATAAACTAGAAATAATTAATTATAATCTCGCTTCGGAGTATTAAGAGCGTTAATATTATATTTATTAACTTTCGATAAAGACTATAACTAGATATAAAATACCGGACTTTAAATTCGGTTTTAATTTAATAAAAATTAGAAATTCTAGAAGACTTTTATATATATAGTAATACTATATTTACTAAGAATTAATATTATAAAAAAACTTTAGAAGATATATTTAAAACCTCTTTATTTAAAATAAAGAGTATTATAAATTTATATTTAAATAAAATCGAGAGTCAAAATAAACTTCCTAATTAATAATATTTTAAATTTAATACTTATATCCTTAATAAAATTATTAAGATTCTTTACCGTATCGAGGCTTTTTATATACTCTCTTTATTTAATAATCTCTTAATAATATCTTCTATTCCGAGTAATATTATAATTTAGATCTACTCTCTCCTCTTTTAAATAAAAGTATATATAATATCCTCTCTAAATATTATATTATATAAAACTCAAATTATTAACTTACTAGAGTATATCTTTAAAGTATATTATATTATAAATATATACCGATTTTATCTCGCTATTGATTTTTAACTCTAATCTTTAGTCTAGGTCCTAAATAAACCTACGAAAACTTTTAATTATATTACTAATCTTCGTAATATAAGGCCCTAGTATTAATATAAATATATTTACTAATTTCCTACACTCTACGTAATCGAGGTATATAGGGATTAGATAAAAAACCTTAAAAACTCGGTATATATTCCGATATATCCTAAAATTATTAATAAATAATATATATAATAAGGAGATATAATAATTACTAATAGAAGTTTTTAGATATTTACGACTAAAGTAAATTACTTTAAATTTTATACGGGTCTAATATAATTAATATAAAAATCTAGTAATAGATATTTAGAAACTAAGAATCCTCTTAATACAAAAACGATTATTAGAGTAAATAAACTCCTCTTCTTCTTTACTATATTCTCGATTAAGATATATATTAAGATAGTAGTTAATAATATCTAGAGTTTACTTAAATAAGATATTCTTAAATAAAAAGTATCTATAATTATTACTAAAATCTAGTTTAAGAATATATAGTATAAATCGTTCGTATTATTTCTTAGTAATTATTTAGGTTATAATAATAATATCCTCTTTTATTTTAAATATTTATTAATAATCTCGACTAATAAAAGTAATATAATTAATATAGTATAAATATAAACTTTAATACGGAAATATTTTTAGGGAAGATAGATTTATCTATTTATATATAATATATCTCGTTAGAGGTAGTCTTAATCGAAGACCTTTATATATAAAAATACTATAACTCTATAGACTTATTAATATACTCGGTTATATTAAAGAATATCTTTTCACGGAGCTTTATAACAATTAATATAATATAGATTAAATTATAAGAATTATATTAATATTATTATAATATATATTTAATTCTCTAATACTATATTCCTTTCTAATATTACGGAAGAGATAATTACTTTTTAATAATAACGATTAAAGACTTCTATATAATCTTAAATAAAGAAATATAACGTCGAATTTATTATTTTAACGTATCTAACTTTAACGGAAAAATTTATATAAAGTCTAATTCCTTTTATTCGTTATTTATATTCGATATACTTTTACTATTTATAAAAGGCTTCGATAATTTATAAATTTTTATAATTTAATATAGTCGGCCCTAGAATAACTCGACCTCTCGAATTATAAATCTAGTACTAGATATAAAAGTAATAGAAGAGTTTATATTTAATAATAATAGGTTTATTAACTTTTCTAGAGATATAATAAAAAATGATCTTGAAATACGGGTATTATACAACGAGGAAAATTCTACTAGGGGCACGAAATTAGTTAAAATAAAAAGAAATAAAAATAATAGAGATAAAACTCGAGGTACTAGGGTAAAGAGTAGATATAAGTTATTAATATATTTTAATATAACGAAGACGTCGTAATAAATAAAGGGGACGGGTAATCGAATAAAAAAATATAAAAAGAGTATAAAAATATTAGAAGAATTAATAATAATTATAATAAAGGCTATAAAAGATATAGAGTATAAAGAGGTATAATAAATAATATACCGCGGGCTATAATTAATATATATTATATTAAGAATAATTCTTAGTTATATATAAAAATCGGTAGAAGAACGTATATTTTAACTAGCCTAAATAGAGTCGCTGAAATAAAAGATTTAAAAACCTAGGGCGAGGAGTATACCTATATTATTAATATAAAGTTAAATTAATATTACCCGTAGAAATATATTTATCTTATTAAGATATATAGCCGAAATAAACCCCCCTCTCTTTATAGTAGCGACTAGCGCGAAGGCGAAGTAATTAATAATTAAAATAAATAATACTAAGATTAAAGATTAATTTAGGAAGGTAATTAATTCTTAATTAATTAAAATATTCTAGAATAAAGCCTACCCGGTAACGGAGTCGATCGTTAGGGTAAAATAAATAACGAGAAAAAACTTCGTTCCATATTATATAATAATAGAGGTAAAGTAAGAGTTAGAGAAAATAATTAAATAAATAAAGAATATTAACCCCTCGGCGAGAGTATTAAAATAAACCTATATAATAATAATATATAGTATAAAGAAGGAGGTCGTCGATATAAATAATTAAAAAACAATAATAAAGATATTATAAAAGAATAACTATAAGTTATACCCGGGATTAGATATCGTAAATATAAAATAATTAAAATTCGCCTTTAAACTAGACGAATATAGTTATATAAAAAAATTAATACTCCTTCTTAAAATCCCGGACCTAGATATAGTAAATATATTAATAACGGACAAGTTCTTAAAAAGCGAATAATTATTATTATATAAAAAGTAGGAGAGAATAAATAACCCGAGGTAGTATTTTAATTACTAGAGGTATAGTTATATAACCCTAGTTTATAAAAACTAGTTTAAATACGGGATATATATAAAACCGTATTAATTATACGAATATAGTATCAAAAGCCCGAAGGAAAAGCGTTACGCGGTTTATTTTAAATATTATATATCCTAGAGTAGAATATACCTAATTAAATAAAAGGAGATATACCGAATCCGATAAAGATTAAAGAATAAATTTATATAATTCGCGGTATTATCGAGGATAATAACTTTAAACTCCTAGGTATAATTAATTAATAATAAATTTATATTAATACCGGCTAAAGGCGCGAGGAAGAGGAAAATAATAATAAATATAATTAATAAAGTTTAAAACGTTATTACTATATTTAGGAAAATAAAGAGGACGAGATAAAATAATAAATTAATAATAATATTTAAATAAATAATTCTTTAAGTCCTAAATAACTTCCTAAGAATAATATTCGACTAATTAAATAAAAACTAGCTAGAATTAATACTATTAAGTAATTAAGAAATAGATAAGGAATTTATAAATACGATATTAATATATAATAAATTATAGTATTTAATTTAGAGTCGTATAATATAATATTAAAAAGGAATTAAAACTAATAATAAAGTTATTTTAAAATAAGTAAATTAAAGATATTGATATTTTAGTTATTTAAGAGCCTAGTTAAAACCCTACTATTTAGGCGTTATATAACGATAATATTAATTATTTCTATTTAGTATATAAGGGAGGCCTAGAGACCCGTATATATTTTTATATAAATAAAAGAATCGATATAAATAATTAAGAATTAATTTATTATAAAAGCGATTTATACTCTATAAGGATTATATTAAAAAAGCGAAGGAATAAAAAGAAATCTCGATCGGATAAAATCGGGGAGGAGGAGATTATTAATCGAGGAATCCTTTATTATAAAGAGGTATAAATTTATAATATATATAACTTATTATTAATATAGTATATCTCGATTAATAATCCGTTAATATTATTATTACTAAAGAAAGTATTAGCGGAGGAAAGTATATATATTCTTTTAAAAAAATTTAATCTTTATTACACTAACTAAAATAATACTAGGCGATATATATATTATATTATAATTAATTATCTCTTAAAGATAATAAAGTTAAGGGAAATAAAATTAAAGTTATTAAAAGCGTCTATTATATAAAAAGCTCGAGGATAAGAAAATATAATCGATTTATTATTTTTTATAAAAGGAGTATACTAGGTTATAAATAATTTTATAATCCGCGAAGACTTATACTATAACTCCGATTATAAATTAATAGTAACGGAATTCGAGTAGATATAAAAAAGAGTAATATTATATATTTACTATATTTAAAAAAAGATTAAGGATAATATTATTTAAGAGGAAATATAATAAAATATAAAATCTCTTTATTAAATATTAAAGAAACTAAAATTCGAGAGTAATAAAAATATTAATTAATACCTAAATAAAATAATAGGAGGTTTCTAAGAAATTAATAAATTTATAATTTTATAAACCCGTTTATATTAAAAAATTAAATCTTATTAGAACTTTTATTATATTAATATTATATTAAAGGTAAAGGAATATATAAAAAAATATAATTAAAATTAAAATACCTAAATAAGGGAGGCCCTAAATATAATAAATAATAATAAAAAAAAAATTCGAAGAACGAAAACGTTTTTTTAATAGAAAAGTATATATAAAATCTTATTAAAGCCGGCGGGAGTATAAAAGCTCGTAAAATAAAAAAGAGAGAAAAATAACTATTTTAAAGAGCTTTTTTAATTCTTAATTATTAAAAACGATAGAGGAGGAAAAACTAGAGACTTCGAGGGTAAAATAAATTTTTTATAAAGAGTATTATTCCCCCCCCTACCGATAGTAGATTTAAATAATATCGACGGAATAAAATACCCGGAGCCCGTTAGAATAAACTAGGAAATAATTAGAATAGAAATATATAAAATAATATAATATTTAACTATTAATAAGGCGCTAGGAATAACTAGAATCTTAAACTAATTTTTAAAAACTATAATAGAAACGGGAGTAATAAATAATATTATTATTTATTTTTCTAAACCTACTTTAGATAAAGATATTATTTAAAATACTTTAAAAAAATTAATATAATAATTTTTAAGAAATTAAAAAAAAGCGACTATTTAGAGTTAAAATCATATAAATTTATTATACTCCTCGATATACTTAATAAGGCGTTAGAAGTAGTTATCTCTAAAAAGTTAAATAATATAACGGAGGAGTATAAACTATTATTATTATAATAAATAAAAGTTAGATAAAAGCGCTTAATAGAAACCGCGCTAAAGACCTTTATAAATATAGTATATATTATATAAAACTATAGTAAAAACGGGAGGGGAAAGATAATAAACCTATTATTATTAAATATAACGGGAGCGTTTAATAATATCTTATATAAAAGGTTATTATATAATTTACGAATAAAAAATATACTTAATTTAATCGTTAACTAGATAGTAAACTTTCTATTAAATAAAATTATATCCGTAATATTTAAAAAGAAGGACGAGTATAATAAAGGAGGTAATAACGGGTATTTTATAAGAATTATTTATTTTATTAATACTCTTTCTATTTTTTAATATATTATTAATTAAAAAGTACGTTAAGATAAATTTATTAATATAAATTAGAGAATTTATAGACGACGTTTATTTACTTATTTATAACGAGAGTATAAAGAAAAATTATACGAATTTAAAACGGGCCTATAATATTTATTTAAGGTAAATAATTATTTATAAAGTATTATTTACCCTCTAGAAATACGAGCTAGTCTATATATCTCGAATACCGAAGAAGTTTAATATAGAAATAATAATAAATTTTAGGAACGTAATTATCGAACTTAAAGCGAGTATTATTATCTTAAAATTATATATTAATTTAAAGTTAAAATAAGAATTATATCTAGCCTAGATTAAAATAAAAGCGATTAATTAAAGCCGCGCTATAAAGTACCTAATTAATTCGATATAAAGCGCTACCTTCGCGAAGTATAGATTAATATATAATATAATAGTTAAATTAATATTAACGTTTACGACTCCGATATAATATTAATTAAAAAGAACGACGGAGGCTATAAAGGGATATACGAAGAAATTAATAATTATTTAAAATAATTACTTTAGGACGGTTTTAGGAGTATTTAAAACTACCCTAATTCTAATATTTAAAATTAAGTTAGTAATTATATTAATCGACCTCTAGTTAGACCGCCTAGTAATACGATATTAAACTAGTCGAGGGACCTATTTAGTTATAATTATAAAAAATATACGAATCTAGAATAAACTCTAACGTAGAGGAGGTAGGTAATAATAAATACCTCCGATATTATTAATAAAAAAGGAAGCCTAGGTACTTCGTATCCTAGGATTTAAAAAATAATATAAAGTAGCTATAATTATAAAGAGGAGAAAAGATTAAATAAATTTAATCGAAAACGTCGAAGAATATTAAGATATTAAGGTTATTAATTAGGGTAAAAAACTAGGCCCGTTAATAATAACTAAATAAATAGGAGAGTTATAAAATAATAATCTTTATATAAATTATTAACCCGGCTTAAAAGGGAGATTTATTCGAGGATTAATTTAATTATTATAATTAATTAAAAAAGACTAAAAGCTCTATAATAATATAGTTAAAATATAGTAAAATCGGATTAATTAAGTTTTTATATTAAATAAAGATACCTATAATCTATAGCGTTAACTACTAGTATAAATAAAGGAAATAAAGTATAAAGTATATATTATTATTTTACTCGGAACTAGCTAGGGATAAAGCGGAGTTAATAAAATAAATAAATATATACGACTTTAAGAAGATATTAATAAAGGCCTAAAGTATATATATAACCGCGCGGTAAATAATAAAAATAGAATAACTCGGCTAATTCTTTTTTATTAAAGAATAATTAATATAATTTAAACTACCGTTAGGACCTAGCGATATACCTAAATTTATAAAAAAGAGGAAGAAAAGGAAGAAACCGCCGGTTAAAAAACCGTAAATATCGACTATTTAATAAATTTATAATAAAGCGGCTTATAGGTTAATAAAATAAATAAATAAAATCTAAAATTAAAATAAAAAGGAAACGGAGAGAAGGATAAATAATATTTTAAAATAATTATAATTATCGGCTACTAACTAGTAAAAAGAGGAAATAAATTATCGATAAATTAGAGTTTTTAACCGATAAGGTTTTTTTAATAGTTAATAGGCGCCGCTAATAACCCTATTAAAAGAGTATTCGCGGAACTCTCTTATTAATAAAGTAGTTTTACTAGAGTAGGTATATAAATTAATTAATTAATTAATTAATAAAAGAGTTTTTTTACTACTTTACTAAATAACTACTTTATATAAAGATATAAGAGAAGGCGGGGAAAATAACTATATTTTTAAAAATAAAAATAAAAAAGTAATATTAAATATATATATTAAAGTAATAATATTTAATTATTATTATCTTCGCTCTCGTTTTTAAAAATAAAGGTCTTTAAAATATTAGAGGATTATAAAGAGTTAAGGTTTTTAAAGAATATTAATAATATCTTTAATTAACTATAATATAATTAGTATTTAAAATAAATAATAAAAAGTTATTTATAATAAAAGGGTCCTCGTTATCCTTTAAATTATCTTTATTATAAAAGGGTTTATCGCCTAGTCGGCCAGCCCTATAAGGCTACTAGTATATATCTTTTTTTTCTAATCTTTTATTCTAAAAATTAACTCCTTTAATTTTATAATTTACTATTAACGTCTTTATAATCTCCTAGGCCTCTATATCGTCGGAATCTTTATTCCTATCGCTCGAAGATCGTATTAAACTAGACTATAAACGGTAAAAGAAGGTAAAGGGCGCTTTTTTATAATATAAAATTACTCGGTAATATAATATCCCTAGGACCTCCCTATAGAAACCAATTAATAATAGGTAGTTAGTATTAATTCGGTAATAATAATAATAAAAGCTAATACCGGAAGAAAAGATAATATTTCTAAATTAGATTTTATATTTATAAATTTAAGGGTAGCCGCCCCGAGTAAAATAAATATATTAAATAATAAAAAGTTATTTAAAAAAAAGAGGTAATAGTTACCTCTAAATACTATTTACCTATTTTAATTACTTAACGTCGGTATTTTTAGGCCGCTATTAATCGTATATAAAAACTATATTTATCGTATAACACGACTCGGTACTTATTACTCTATTAATAAAGTCGATTTTCTAGAGTTATACTAACTAACTAAACGAGATATAATTATATTTATAAATATTTAGAAAACCTAGGCCGTATTAGGTCTTTTATTATTTAATTCGTAAATAGTATTAAAATATTTTCCTCGTGAGTAGCTATAGGTAGAATAAATTAAATAATATAATATTATTATTCGCCCGACTACGCCGCCCGAAATAACTATTAGTTATATTAATAAATATAGTAAATTTAGGGCTACGGTAATACCCGTAAATCCCTTAAAGATTTACTGGCTACTTTATATAATAATAATAGAAAGAATTAATAAATAAAAGTTTTTAAAAAATTAAATAAAACCGCGTATCTTATAATAACTAAATATACGATTTAAACTACTACTACTACTAAATTAATAAATATAAACACGTGAAAGAAACGGAAAATTAATCGTATTAAAGATAATTAAGGCTATACTAAATATTTAAATAATAAAATTATTAAATAATATAAACTAGATCTTATAGATAAACCTAAAGTAAAGAATATTCAAAAAATATTAAAAGAGTAGAATTAAGAAGTAAAGAGATTAGGAATACTAGGATTAAAGTTTTTTAAAATATTATAAATACCTTAAAAGTATTAAAAAAGTAGGATAAAGAAGTAGAAAAACTAGGAGCGCTAGAGTTAAAAGAATTATAAATACCTACTATATTAAAACGACGTCCTACCGTTATATTAAAATAATTAATTACTCCGTTATTACGTCCTAGGAGCTTTATATAACTTATTTTACTACTCTCTCTATACCGATAATTAATCGTAAAATTATATATTAGGGTAATTATACGGGAATTATAATAATATTATTAATAGAACTAGGAGTAGTAGAGGTATCTATATAAAGAATATAAATAATTAATAAAAAGAGGATTAATTTATTTATATACCTACTCTAGTAAAACTACTTTACTAATAAGAGAGTTCCGCGAATACTCTTTTAATAGAGTTACTAGCGGCGCCTACTAGCCGTTAAAGAAACCTTATCGGTTAAAAACTCTAATTTATTAATAACTTATTTCCTCTTTTTACTAGTTAGTAGCCGATAATTATAATTATTTTAAAATACTATTTATCCTTCCCTCCGTTTCTCTTCTATTTTAGTTTTAGACTTTATTTACTTATCTCGTAGATTTATAGACTATATAAGAAGAGAGTAACGTACTAAAAAGTTTTATAAAATAGTACTATAACTAGTTTATTTAAATAGAATTAATAGGGTAAGAGTAGTCGATTTATATAATTAAAAAAACAATATATATTAGTGGCCTTATAGGGCTAGCCGACTAGGTAGTAAACTCTTCTAATCGTTATTTATATTAACTAGGGTATACGAATTAATACTAGGTAAAGTTATAATTATATTATTTATACTACCTCTAAAAAAAATTTAGTCTCTAATTATAGTTTATTATTATTATTAATCCTACCGGGGCCTTCTATAATTATACTCGTATTTTTAAATAATAGAGAACTAATTTAGAGTACTAGGACTAGCTCCGGTACCTAAGATAATTACTAGAAAAATAATAAATATAAGAATAATAAAGATAAAAGTACTTTTTCGTTAAATACAATATTAATATTCTATATAAATACTACTAGGTAATTAATATTTCGAGGCCGAGAAACTATAATATATATATTATATATATAGCGAGGTATAAAGAAGTAAATAAAAGTATTAAAAACTAGTTATAAATAATTATAATTTAATTAAGAAAGTATATAAATAGTGTTAAAACTTTATAAAATAAACCTAGAGTTAAAATTACCTTAAACTTCTATTTAAAAAGTAATTAAAACTAGGTAAAAAAACTAATATATACTATTTTTATATTATAATAATAGGTTCTAATATCTACAAAAGTGTAGGGTAGGCTCTAAGCGCTATGAGCGCTCGTAAGCCGGTTAAGCTGGTTTAAGCGGGGTAATACTATATCTTAACTCTAGAGCGATATAAGCGCCCCTGAGAATCTAATACGCTCCTAAGAATATTTTTGGCTCGTGAGAATACCTAAATTTAGAATACGCCACTAATATGGCCTTTATATATGGCCCCACTTATGGCTATGGCCCTATTCTATTCATGGCCATGGCGTATTCCATTTATGGCCATGGCGCATTCTATTTATGGCTATGGCGTATTCCATTCATGGCCATAGCCCTATTCCATTTATGGCCATAGCCTTATTCTATTTATGGCCAAGTCCCTTATTCATGGCCAAGGCTCTGTCGCTAGCGCACCATATAACTACACCTGGCAAAACGTCGCCATATATCCGGAGTCGCACAGCCCGGGCGTCACCCCCGCGTAGATTTCGCGCGAATCGATTAAATCCGGGAATCAAAAGTTACTAGCGTTGGGGGTGGTTCCGGGGGGTCGCTGCCGTCGATAGGGGCGATCATAGAACATCATATATACGCGTATGTATAGGCCATAAATGGGGGTATGCGCGCATCTATAGGGGCAAGAATGGCCATATATGCGCATATCTATGGGCCATGTATACGCATATCTATGGCAGCAGTAATGGCCATGTATGCGCATATCTATGGCAGCAGTAGTGGCCATGTATGCGCATATCTATGGCAGCAGCAGTGGCCATGTATGCGCATATCTATGGCAGCAGCAGTGGCCATGTATGCGCATATCTATGGCAGCAGCAGTGGCCATGTATGCGCGTATCTATGGCAGCAGCAATGGCCATGTATGCGCGTATCTAT
>JAABUK010000155.1_pt1 | contig 161628 bp, 18 predicted proteins | sample 5559141 | NCBI WGS metagenome assembly JAABUK01 (sample SAMN10711869, study PRJNA513367) | rock metagenome | isolation source: Antarctica rocks | place: Antarctica: Victoria Land, Pudding Butte nord | collected 2016-01-03
AAATAAAATTAAAGCTATTAGAAATATTTATTATATAAAAAGCCCGAAGATATAAAAGTATAATCGATTTATTATTTTTTATAAAAGAAGCGTACTAGGCTATAAATAACTTTATAATCCGCGAAGATTTATATTATAACTCCGATTATAGATTAATAATAACGAAATTCGAGTAGGCGTAGGAAGAAATAATATTATATATTTATTATACCTAAAAAAAGATTAAGGATAATATTACCCGAGAGGAAATATAATAAAATATAAAATCCCTTTATTAAATACTAAGGAAACTAAAACTTAAGAGTAAAGAAAATATTAATTAATATTTAAATAAGATAATAAGAGGCTTCTAAAAAATTATTAAATTTATAATCTTATAGGCTCGTTTATATTAAAGAGTTAAATTTTACTAGAACTCCTATTATACTAAAATTATATTAAAAGTAAAGGAATATATAAAGGAGTATAAATATAGTTGAAATACCTAAACGGGGGAGGCCCTAGATACGGTAAATAATAAGAGAATATATATAATTCGAAGAACGAAGACGTTCTCTTAACGGGAGAGTATATATAAAGCCTCGTTAAAGCCGACGGGAGTATAAAAACTTATAAAATAAAAAAGGGAGAAAAATAACCGCTTTAAGGAACTCTTTTAATTCTTAATTATTAAAAATAATAAAGGAGGAAAAACTAAAGACTTCGAGGGTAAAATAAAATTTTTATAAAAAGTATTTTTTCCACCCCTACCGACGGTAGACTTAAATAATATCGACGGAATAAAATACCCGGAGCCTATTAAAATAAACTAGGAAATAATTAAAATAAAAGTATATAAAGTAATATAGTACCTAATAGCTAATAAAATACTAGGAATAACCGGAATCCCGAACTAATTCCTAAGAGCTATAATAAAAACGGAAATAATAAACGTTATTATCTATTTATTCTAGGCCTACCTTAGATAAGGATACTACTTAAAATACTTTAAAAAAACTAATATAATAATCCTTAAAAAACCGAAGAAAGGCGATTATTTAAAGCTAAAAATTATATAAATTTATTATACTCCTTAATATACTTAGTAAAGCGCTAGAAATAGTTATCTCTAGAAGATTAAATAATATAACGGAGGAGTACGAATTATTACTATTATAATAAATAGGGGTTAGATAAAAGCGTTTAATAAAAACCGCGCTAAAGACTCTTATAAATATAGTATATACTATATAGAATTATAATAGGAACGGGAGGGGAAAGATAATAAACCTATTATTATTAAATATAACGGGAGCGTTCGATAATATCTTATACTAAAGATTATTATACGACCTACGAATAAAAGGCGTCCCGAGCCTAATTATTAACTAGATAATAAACTTTTTATCGGATAAGATTATATCCGTAATATTTAAAGGAAGAATAAACGTAGTAGAAGAAATAATAACGGGTATTTTATAAAAATCGCCTATTTTACCGGTACTCTTTCTATTCTTTAATATATTATTAATCGAGGAGTATATTAAAATAAACTTATTAATATAGGTCGGAGGATTCGTAAACGACGTCTACCTACTCGCCTATAACGAGAGTATAAAGAAGAATTATATAAATTTAGGACGGGCCTACATCGGCAAATCTCAAAAACTCCTGCCAAAACCCCAGTTGCCGACCGCGCGGATAGGGCTGGCAGCGTCCTGCCAGTAACTTTTACCAAGAAAAGTTACTGACAGGACGCTGCTAGTAGCCCTAATTTACGGATAGGGCTGCCAGCGTCCTGTCAGCAGGTTCAGCAAGTTAGGGGTCCGGGCAGGTAACTTTCAGCAGGTTTAGTAAATCGGGGGTCCGGGCAGTATCCTGTCAGTAACTCCGGGTTAATTTCAGCAGGATTAGCAACATCAGTAACTTATATATACCGTTAGTATACTGACAGTAGCCAGCCCTATCATAGGGCTGAAATAAATAAAGTTCTATGATCGTCGCCATTGACGGTAGCGACCCCCAGCGACGACTACCAACGCCAGCGACCTACCGGGCCCGGAATAATGAGTTTTGGCGAAAGTTCTCGCGGGGGCGTCACCCAGGCACATCCGGGGAGTATGCGCACATGAATACCATGCCATTTCGCATACCATGGCGCATGCCTTGGCGCATGCCATAATTGCGCATACCATGGGGATACCTTTGCGCATGCCATTCGTATGCCATTCGTATGCCATTCAATGGCATGCGCAAGCTGCGCACGCCATTGCGCATGCCATGGGGCATACTATGGCCCATACTATGGCCCATACTATGGCGCATGCCAATGCGTATGCAAATGCGCATGCTATAGGGTATGTAATGGGCCTATCCGTCTGATATTTAAGTTGCTAATTATTTATCGAGTTGCTGAACCTGCTGACAGCAAGTACTATTTGCTGACAGGACCCTGCCCGGACCCCTGACTTGCTGATCCTGCTGAACCTCGGGTCGGCATTTGACATGGAGTTTCAGCGCAAACCCGTAGACGGCTTTCTAACAGGGCTGATAGCGCTTGGAGCATACTGACATTTACTTTTGAGATTTGCCGATGTACGATATTTATTTAAAATAAATAGTTATTTATAACGCGTTATTTACCCCCTAAAAGTATAAATTAATCTATATATCTCGAACGCCGAAGAAGTTTAATATAGAAATAGCGATAAACTTTAAGAACGTAATTATCGAATCTAAAACGAGTATCCGGGTTTTAGGACTATACGTCGATTTAAAACTAAAATAAAAATTATATTTAGCCTAGATTAAGACTAAAGCGATTAATTAAAGCCGCGCTATAAAATACCTAACTAGTTCGATATAAAGCGCTACCTTCGCGAAGTATAGGACGGTATATAATATAATAATTAAATTAATATTAACGTTTACGGCTCCGATATAATATTAATTAAAAGAAACGACGGAGGCTATAAAGGAATATATAAAGAAATTAATAATTATCTAGAATAATTACCTTAGGACGGTTTTAGGAGTATTTAAAACTACCCTAATTCTAATATTTAAAACTAAATTAATAATCGTATTAATTAACCTCTAATTAGACCGCCTAGTAATATAATATTAAATAAATCGAGGGACCTATTTAATTACGATTACGGGAAATATATAGATCTAGAATAAACTCTAACGTAGGGGAGGTAAATAATAATAAATACCTCCGATATTAATAACGGAAAAGAAATCCTAGGCGCTTCGCGCCCTAGGATTTAAAGAATAGTATAAAGTAACAATAATTATAAAGAGGAGAAAAGATTAAATAAACTTAATCGAAGATATCGAAGAATATTAAAATATTAAGGTTATCGACTAAAGGGTAAAAAACTAGGCCTATTAATAATAACTAGATAAATAGGAAAGTTATAAAATAGTAATCTTTATATAAACTACTAACCTAGTTTAAAAGGGAAACTTATTTAAAGATTAGTTCGATTATTATAATTAACTAAGGAAGGTTAAAAACTTTATAATAATATAATTAAAATATAATAGGATCGGATTAAATAAGTTCTTATACCGAATAAAGGTATTTATAATCCGTAGCGTTAACTACCCGTATAAATAAAGGAAATAAAGTATAAAGTATATATTATTATTTTACCCGAAACTAACTAGGGATAGAGCGGAGCTAGTAGAATAAATAGATATCTATAACTTTAGGAAGATATTATCGTAGGTCTAAAATATATATAATTATAACTATCGGCTATTAACTAGTAAAAATAGGAAATAAGTTATTAATAAATTAGAGTTTTTAACCGACGAGGTTTCTTTAGCGGCTAGTAGGCGCCGCTAGTAGCCCTACTAGGAAAGTATTCACGGAACTCCCTTATTAATAAAGTAGTTTTACTAGAGTAGATATATAAATTAATCAATCAATCAAGGCCGAAATTAATTTATTTTTAATTAATAGTACCTAGATACTAGCTAAGTTACCCTATAATCGAAAAATCCTTCGCGGTAAATAAATTTATAAACTTAAATATAATATTATTAGTAAAGTAACTCGCTATAAAGCCCGTTAAATTATACGTAATTTTAAATAACGTTAAGGAATCGATTTTAATAATATATTTACCTTTATAATTAAATCTATAAACTATAAAATATTATTTATTATTATTACGGCGTTCGACCTAGAGCTCGAATAAATAAATATATAAACTATATTTCATTATAACGAGATTAATAATGATAAGATCTATATCGAATAACCTACCAGTTTTAATAATAGTTTAGGTCGTATATACTTATTAATATATACTTTATATAGATTTAAATAATCCTCTTAAGTATAATATACTACCTTTACTACTTTTCTCGCTAAACTAGGTTTTATACTTTTAAATACGGATTTTAATATCTTCTTTAATTATAATACCTAGTTAATCATTACCCTATATATTAATAATATATTAATTATTAATATTGGGAAGGCCGTTATAAATAATAACTAAGCGATAAATATAAGATAATTAATCTCGGGCCTATTACTTATTATTTAGGCCTTAAAGTCGCGCGTGATTATTTTAATTATATATTATCCTTTAGTTAGGAGGTTTACCTAGAAAAGGTATTATCCTACCTATTTATTAAGTTTTAAAACCGTTTTAAAACCGTTTTCGAACCGTTTTTAAACGGTTTTTTAACTATTAATCGACGGTTTCTCAACTAGATAATTACTAATTATACGACGGTTTTAAGATTAATTAACGTCGATACTTCTCTTCTTAAAACTATTAACAGTTTAAAGTTTTATTTATAAAACGGTTTAAGAACGGTTTCAAAACAATTTAGTTCTCGTTTATCAACGGTATATAAACGGTAATTAAGCGGTAGCTAAATATAAATAAAAACCTATAAAATATTCTCTAAGTCCTCTAATACTAGGCCTATATAAGACTAGCTTTATATATATGTTTTTCGCGAAAAGTTCGAAAAAACACTTTTTAAAGTCTTAGTATTAATATTTAACGTAATATATATTAAGCGAGTTTTCAGCCCTAAAGGGAACTTTAAAAATTTTGATATTTTTATTAATAGGGTTATTATAAGTTTTTAGACGGTTAATAAACGGTAAATAAACCGTTACTAAACCGTTACTAAACCGTTAATAAACCGTTAATAATAGTTTTTAACGTTGAGTAGCTAGCTATTTTCTTCGAACGATTAAATAACTATTTAATAGCTAGTACTAAAAAGCTTAACGGTTTTAATAAGTTTCAAGCGGTATATAAGCCGTCCTTTACTCGTAAATATACCGTTCAAAACTTAATACCGTTAAAACACCGTAAGAAAACCAGATTAATACGGTTGAATAACGAGATATAAATTAATTAGAGGGCCTATACTATATTTAAGAATTATAATATATAAAATATTAAGGCTAAAGCTATAAGAGTTTTAATAAACTTAATAATCAAATTTATCTTTATAAATAAAGGTTATTAGGCTAAATCTACCTCTTTAACTATATACTAATTAACTATCGAATCGCTAATATATATAATAATAAATACATAATCTAATATCGCCTTCGCGGTTTTAATAATAAGTCGTTATATTTTTAACCCCGATAAGATTTATTAGGTTGTAATTAAATATATATTTCGTTACCTACGCGGTATACTATACCTGAAACTTATATTCTAGGGTTAACTCGCCCTATTAGAGGGTTATATTAATACTAATTAGGTTAATAACTATAATACGCGACGCTCTGCCTCTAGTTATACGTTTAGTCTCGGTAGTACGATTACTAGCTAGTAATCTAAGTGCTAATTAATTATTACTTTATTATCTTATAAAGCCGAATATACTAACTAAATATAAACTATTAAGGAATTTATTTAGCTTAAACGGTTATTAAAATAATTAATACCTATTACCCCTATACCTTATTCTAGGGGGAAATCTAAAGACTATATATTAATATTACTCGTTAATGTACCGTATATATTTATTACCTTTTCAGCGATACCTATATACTTCGCGCTTATTATAGTTATCTTTTATAATAACTAAGGTATTATAGCCTTAATTAAGAACCTCTAAAATTATAATTATACTAAATATATTAACTTATAGTACTACTTCTAACGCGAAAAGATTATATTAAGTAAAATTAAATTCCGTTATATCTCTATAGTAGATTAAATCATTAATAGGTTTATTAACGCCCTTTTTAAAATTAAATTGGATATCTTTCGGGCTATTTTAGGCCTCTAATAATTTATTTAAAAGCCTATTAATACTCTTATAAAAGTATTTTGAACCTCTATATACTAAAAATACGACTCTACGGGTATACTCGAAGAGCTATATTTAAAACTTACTATATATTTAGCGCCTTCCTATTAAATTAAAAATTAATATTTAATTTAATACTAATTAATAACTACTCTATAAATTACGGTTAAATCTTTAAGGCCTTATCTAAGGCTCTTATAAAATATACTCTCCAAGTCTCAGCTAAATCACGTCCGTATATATAGCGGTATATCGTAAATTACTCTAGGTACTTTTAGGTTATATACGGCGACGATAAAACCATTTAATAATTTATCGTTCTTATTTATCCCTTTTATAACCTTTATTAATAAATATATACGTCGCTAGAATATTCCCTAAATATCCGTTATAGTTATATATTATTATACCCGTAGTATTTAATACGGTCCCCGTAGTATCCTAGATAGTCTTTATACCCTTAATAGTCGCTTCCCCGTAGAATCCTATAATATCCGACTATTTTTAATAATATTCTCGTAGTATTTATATCGTTTATTAATATTCCGACTTAATTAATACCTAAATTTAGCGTGTATAGGTTAACTATTAAATAAAAAAATTAAAATACTGTATTTTATTAAAAAACGGAATTTTTTCTCCTTTAACCCTCACCGACGTAACTTAACCTTATAACTTAACCTCTACCGACGTAGCTTAACCCTATAGTTTAGTCTCTACCGATTATAACTTAGACTTATAACTTAACCCCACTAATTATAGCTTAAGCCTATAGTTTAGCCTCTATAAACTATAGTTTTGGCCTTTATAGCCTATTATAACGACCCTAAAATAAAGGGAATACGGGGCTATTTTAGAGACTTCTTAATAAAGAATTTCGTTCGAGTAGGAGTATTAAAATATAGGAGTATAGGACTATTTGATAACTATTTAGTAAATAGATACTTAGCAATACTTAATATTAGGGTCTTATATATATATTCGCTTTTATCCTCTATAGATAACTAATTAAGAAGTGTTTCTACCTACTATAGTTCAATAATTTATATATTATAATATAGTAGTTATTAAGCTCCGTAGGAGTAAATTAAATTATAAACCTCGCTATTAATAATACTATAGATAGACAGGTATACTGGTTAAATATAAGGTATTTATACTCTAGAATAATCGCTATATAACCTAGGCTCATAACTTATTAAAATTATAGAAGAATATTTAATTATTCTATAAAACTATAAGAATACGCAAGACTATATATTATAGAGGATCTATATATAGATCCTAGATCACGTGACTAAGTCACGTGATATATTAAGTCTTAATATATTTCAATAGGTACGACTAGCCCTAACGCGAATCACACTTTAATACTAAATCGATTTTGCGCCTAAAAGTCGAATATTTAATAATTTATATAATAACCGTCTCTATATATAATACTAAAATAATTTCCTATATTAAACTTATTTATATTATCCTCTTAATAATATAATATAAAGTTCGTACTATAACAATTAAATAGAGAATACAAGAATAATTAATATCGCGCTAGTAAAATTAAATATCTTTCGTATCTTTCGTATTATAATATTTTTAATTAAAAATATTATTTAGGTCTATAACTTATAGTTAGATATTACCGTATTTATAATATTAATTTATATCGTGGCTATTATATATATATTGGAATATTCGACTTTTAGGCGTAATATCGATTTAGTATTAAAACGTAATTCGCGTTAAGACTAACTACACCGACTTCGCGAAGTACCCGTATAATTAATAAAGATTTACTTTATGTAATTTTTTTTTACCGAGGATTAAATTAAAATTAGACTTTTTTAATTTAAATTCTTATTAACTAGTTCTTATATAAAAGAATTTCTTATCTATTTATTTAGGATTATTAGAAAGTAAAGTATATTCCGCTTTTAAATCTTTATTTAGGTCTCGCTTTCGTCGACGAGCGTTATAGTTAAATATAGTTCCAGTTAATTTATTTCTTAATTTCAGGTCTCCCTTTCGTCGACGGGCGTTATAGTTAAATATAGTTCTAGTTAACTCATTTCTTAATTTCCTATTTTTAGATATAATTAGTTTATTAGGTATAAATATTCTAATTTATTATTTAAAAAAATTCTTCCTAGGTATTAGGACTTTAAAAGGCTTCGATATAAAAGTAGTTTTCTAAAATCAGCTTTTAACTATAAATATCGTATAATTAAAATAACTTTACGATAATAAATAAAATAGAGACTTAGTATAAAAGATAAAAAAGTAGAATAAATAAAGAGCTAGATAATAAATATAATATCCGATCCTATAATAAATATAATAGGCGCGGGTTATTCCGTTATTATATACTAGTATAGATTTAATATAATATATAGTAATATTTATACTATTTTAATATTTTTATAGGTATATAAAAGTCTTATTTTATTAAAAGAGTATATCGTTACTTTATTATTAAATATAAGGTAGAAATATATAAACCCAAAATTTTTATTAAAATATATATATTTTCTACGGTCTTCTAGTAATTAATTATTATTTTCGATTATTTACTTCGTATTATTATAATTCATTAATATTTATTACCTCGCTAAGGCCCGTATACCCTTTAATTTCTTATATCTCTTCATTTTCCTCTAAAAACTCCGATATTCTTAAACTTCACTATAGCTCCTATTCTAATATAATATACGAAAGACCTTATTAATTATCTCTTCTTTTAGTACTAGTAACCTTATTAAAATATTAATTATTAAAGACTTTATTTATATTTTGCCCCAAACTTAATACTATTAAAGACTTTAATTATATCTTATTTAATAATTAAAGATATTACCGTAAATCTTTAATTATATTTTACTTATTAATTAATAATATTACTAGAAGTTTTTAGTTATACTTTACCCTTAGTTTATCGAAGGTTATTATTTATAACTTTTCGTAATTATACCTATCTTAGTTAAAGACGCTAATAAACGTATATTAATATTACGAAAACCGGACGCGTTAAGACGCGAATTAGAATTTACGATAATAAAGAAGATAAAAGAATTTATTAAGAGTAAATATTTTAGACTCTTTATAAACGAGTATATAAAAACTTAGATCTATTTATAATAAATATATATAAAGTAGTTCGGTAAAGATAAAGTATAATAAGTCGGTTTAAAGTATATAAAAATAAGATTTATTAACGGTAAAAGAGTTAGTAATAATAAGTTTTCTAATAAATACCTAGATAAGAACTTTTAGGATAATATCGATTATTATATTATAATATTATTCGATATCCGAGAGGTTAATCTAAAGAGTATTTAAGATTTATTCTATAAAAAGGGCTTTTTAAAAGCGAAAATATATATTAGAATCTAAATTTTTATTAAATATTAAGAATATAACTCCGTATTTTCATCGGTAAAGCGGGAGACTATATAAGAAAATCGAGGTACTAAATGCGCTTTTTGCTACTTTAGGCGGAAAAATAACAAAAAGAGAACGTTATTCCAAAAAAAATAAAAAATAATTTTAAATAAAAAACCTAAAAATAGTAACTTCGGATTTAAGATTTTAAATCCGTGATTTTCTACTAGCGCCGGGTAGCTCGCTAAGACTATATAGAGCGCTATAACTACGCTAATTTAATTTAGATTTTAAATTACGTCCATTCACGAAAATTATATACGCGTATAATACCCCCTAAGCTAGCGCGGTATTATAGACTATATAATTTATTTATAACTATATATATCTAACTATCTACCGGTACTACTTAGACTAGCTTATTCTAATTTATTCAAAATTATTCAAAATAAGTCGAGGTACTAAATGCGCATTTAGTAACTCGGGTGTTAAATCGATCTCTAGGGCTAACACATGAGCTAAACAGATCTAAGCGCCTTTTCCGTCTTTTTCGGTAGAATACGGGCTCACCGCTTTATCGATATTACGAAGATTAAAGACTTCAAAATTTATAGTATTTATTAAATAAACCTACTTTTATTATCGGTAAAGATAAAGAGTAGTATTTTAAAGAAGATTAACTTATATTTAATATTGATTTATTTTTATTAAAGATTAGAAGTAAAATAAAAAGAATACTTTTCGACCGCTATAAGATTTCGATATTAAAGATATTATCCAGAATATTAGTATTAAGGTTAATTTAAAATATCTAGAAGATAAATAATAAATAATTATATTACCTTATTTTTTATCTTTTAATTATAACTATTTTTTATTAATTTATACTCTATCTAATACCGAGTATATATATATTAAGAATAATAATAAGAACTTCGATATCTTTAAGAGATTTAAGAAAGTTTAATTAATATATTTAATATAATATATTATAATATTATTTAAGCCTTTAAGGAGAAGTTAGTTTTTAATATTAATCTTATTAACTTAATATTAAAAGAATAATTTAATATTTTTAAAAAACTAATTCAAAATCTTAACGAAGATTTATTAATTTATAATAATTTCGATAACGTAGCTAGAGATAACTTCGATGAATAAAAAAAATAATTGAATAATATTAACTTTTAGCGGGAAGAAGTTTAAGTAATATAGAAATTATTAAAAATATTTTAAAAAGAGTCTACGATAATCTTTTATATACCGGGTATATCGTTATTATAAATACTCGAATTCTAGTAGTTAATAACCGTTAAAGCGATTATTAATTTCTATAATAATTAATTAAAGAGGTTATATTTTAATAGATATAAGAAGACTAAATAAAACCTAGATTATTATATACTTTTTATTATTTATAAGCTCTTAACTAATTCTTTACGTAAGGTTTTATATTTTATTTATATTATATTTTATCGAAGCCTTCCGCGGGGCCCTTAATTAACTCTATAAAATCTTTCGCTAATAATATTTAATAGAGAGGATAATAATAAAGATCGGATATATTATTATTAAATTAATCCTTATCCTTATACCTAAGAAATTTATTATTTAGTAGATTATATAAATTAAATTTATAGCCTTAAGAAAGTTCAGGCTCTATAAATATTATAATAATATAAAAAGATAAAAATTAACGCTAGGCGATAGGGCTATAAAGGGTAGATTTATATAAAAGTATTTCATTTTTAATAAAGAGCTTAAGAATTATCGTATTATTATTATAAATTTATATAGTACCTTTATCGCCCGTTATAGGCCAAATATATAATATTTATAGTATATTAATTTAAAAAGTTAGACGAAGATAAAGGTAAATATTCGGATAAACGAGTTAAATAAATAATAGCCCGATTACCTTAATCATTACTTTAGGTATATAATAATAAATAAAATTTATTTAATTAAATAACTCTCGAGTAAAAGATTTACTATTATTAAATAAATAAAAGTAGATTTCTATATTTTTATAATTACTACTCTAATCCCGAATAATATTAATAATTAATATAGTTATATATTATTTCTTAACGTTAAAGATATTAATACCTAGTAAAAAGAATAATCCCTTCGAGAAATAAACTATAAAGAGGACTTAAATTTATATAAATTTAATAATAACTATTTAACCGCGAATTTATAAATAATTTTAAGAATATTAAAAAATTAAGTTTATATAATAAAGATTACGCCGGTTAAAAAGAATCTTTATATAACTAATATCTAAAAGAATTATATAATATATCGGATTTACTTAAATTAAATATTATTTAAAGAAGGTATAATAATTACCTCGCGGTTACCGAAAGTATATAAAATATATTCATTAACTATATATATAACGTAGAAGAAAAGGAGAAATATAAAGTTATAAAAAAATAAATTACTAGAGAATCTAATTATAACCGGATCCGGGAAAATAAAGTCTAAATAATTACTAGCCGTTTATAAAAAGTTTTCTATATTTAGAATATTATTATTACTATCGTTACTCGACGATATATATAATCTTAAGGCGATAAACCTGAAGAAAATATTCGATAACTAATTATTCTACTTATAATAGTTCTTAGATATAAATATAAACACCGATATTGAAAAACCTACTACTATACTATACGTATTATATTAAAGCGCGCTTAAGATTAGGGTACTTTTACGGAATATTCGAAACTAGGTAAATACCCGCGTAGAGGTTTTATATCTTATTTATTTATTAAAGGCTTTAGTAGATATTAATCTAAAATTATAAATTATTAAAAATTAAGAGAATATATTAATATTTTATTAATTACTTATAATAACTACGCTCTTATTTATAATATATCGACTACTATAATTAGAAGTAATAACTATTACTATATTTTATTTAGATTAAGAAAGTTAGATTATTATTAATTAATTAAATTAAAATCGTTATAAAGTTCAAATTCTAATTATAATCTTCGTTGTTAAAATTACAGGTTTTAACCTCGAAAGTATATATTAAAGAATATATATTATCGAGGGAACGACTAATCTCGGTATATAAAATTACATTATTAATCGGGTTAAACGATTAAGTAATCCGAATAAAATAGTATATATCTACGAGTATTATACTAGTAATACGTTTAACGATTAATAAATTATATAGAATATTAAGAAAATAATCCTAAAGGCTATAATTACCCTTAATCGGATAATTTCTAATAAAGAAAATAATAATCTCGCTACTATAAATATCGGAGACTAATATATTATAAATATATAGTTTATCCGCTATAAGAATATAAACCTAATAATTTATTATTTTTAGTAGTTAGAGATTCTATTCACGAATAACTTTTTTAAATTTATACTACTCCGTACTAAAGACTAGTATATAATAATATAAATAAATAATCTCTACTCTTAGGCTTAAAGACTTTAAATCTAATATTATTTATAGTATATATATATATAATAGCCCTAGTATATATATAAGTTTATAGAAGCCTTTTATAATATTTATAATATTTAATAACTCTAGCGTTAAAGCTTTTCGTATATATATAGCTCTAGATTTCCGCGTATCAAACTAACTTGATAAAAATAAAAATATCTATATAATAATTAGTTTCTCTAAAAACTATAGAGTATATTAACTACTAATTTATTTAATAATTTCTATATAGTCCTATAAAGACCCCGGTATATATATATCTCTATAGAATCTTTCCGCGATATATATTATAATTAATAGTTATATATAAAATAAAAGTTTACGATACTCTAACGCTAAAACCTCTAGTTACGAAGGTTTTTTATTTTATTTTATTCTCTTGATAGTTTTAATACTACCTCCGGGTAGGTAAACCTAATTATTAGATAAATAATAATATCTCCTTTATATATATATTTAATAGTATCCTAGAATATTAATACCCTAATCTTATTTATTAAATATTATAATATATATTAAATTAAATCTATTTAATAAAAATATGATTTATATATTAAAGTCTTTTAATTTTCTAGGCTACGAAATAGTAATTTAATATTATATTTCGGTTATATAATTATTAACCTATTAATAACTAGTTACCTAAATTCTTCTAAATTTTTAGTAAGTTAAAAGGATACTAATAAATACTTATAGTTTAAATCTTAATATCGTACGACTTTTACGTATTAATTATTATAAAAGTTATACTTCCGTACGCTAGCCCTGATAATATAATATCTAGGCCGAAATATTATTTAATATTTATAATAATTTTATTCTTTTAGTCTAAACTACCTCTTTATAACTTTTTATATATCTAGAACCTACCGTCATAATATAAGAGTAATATATATTAATTTTCTTATTTATTTTAAATTTTTTGGATAGAAGTTTAAATAATTTTAACTCTCGGCCCGTCCCGTAGAGTTTTAACTTTAAATATTTAAATACTTTCCTAATTAGGTTATAGTTATTTATAATTAATCTCTAATACTCCTATTTATTTATTTATACCTCATTATATATATTTAAATAAATTTATATTTATTATAACGAAATTTACGTATAGCTTCTAGTATCTTTATTTTAATTTATTTAATAAAACGATTTATTTATTTAGAGCTAGGGATAGTATATATTAATATATTAATATTAATATTTAGTTTATTCGAGAAATATTCAAAGATTACTTCTTTATAATATAAAAATATAAACTTTTATACTTTCTCTTCGTCGTATTATTTAACTATATCGTTAACGCGATCCTTAAAATCGAAAATATTTATATATAGTATATCTTTTTAAGGTAAATATATTATTCTTTATATCAATTTTTAAAATCGAAGAATTTAATCTCTTCGAATTTTAGTTTATTTTATTCGCTTATTTTAATTTTATTATTATTATTAATTAATTTAATAATTCTCCTCTACTAGGTTTTAGTTTTATCGGGCCTATTTTTATTTTAATTACTAACTTATTAATAACGATCTAAATCTCTAGCGATTCTTTAAAGTCTATTATTTATTCGGGATTCATAATTAAATACTCGAGAGGAATTATATTTTCTTTATTTTCGTCTTCGTCTTCTAAAGATTATTTCTTTTATAGGTATTAAATAAAATAATTTCATATTCCTTCGGAATATACTAATAAATAATTATATAAATAATTATTTAAATTTAATATACTCTAAAAAGTCGTTATTAGATTACTTCGTTTTCCGGCCCCTATTTAACGAATATTAAAGAGGTACCTTAGTAGGAGGATTAGAAAATTATATAATTATCTAGATAATTACTCGTCTAATATTAAAAATAACTTTTAATTTTTTTAAGATATATTTATATAAGAGTAGAAATTCTTATAAATAGAAAATAAAATCAAATATAATTAAATACAATTAAGTTTCTTTTAGGGTAATAACTAGAGTAATAATTAATAATAATAGGTTTTTCTATAATAAAAGTATAAAAGATATAATTAATAATATATTTATTAGGCTCGATATTTACCTAATAAGTAATTTATTAAAATAAATAACTATATTAATAAAAGAGAATTTAATAGAGGGAAGTTTTTAAATATTTAAATTAATATTTATTATAAATACCCTAAATAAAAAGGGTATTAAATGAATGATTTTAATAACTTAATAAAGAGTTTAGAGATATTTATTTAAAGTAGTATAGTATAGTATAAAAGTATTAAATATAAATAATATAAATAGAACTCGCTATCGATACGGAGTAAATTATATTAAATATAGTAATTAATAGGGAGTATATTAGCCGCTTTAGGAATTTATTTTACTATTTATAACTAGTATAATCATTCTTACTAGTATAGAAGAAGTATAGTTTTATATTAATATTATAGTTACTACTATTAAATAAGGAGTTAATATAATAATATATAGTATAAAAGATATTAATTATTCTATAAAGAATTTGACTTTAATATATTAGAATCTTAATATTACTTTAGTCTCGATAAAGCTAGTAATAGAATTCAGCCCGTCGTTTTAGTAAATATTTATAATAATACTCCTACTAAAGTCTACCCCGTAATTTTTTTTAACTTCTTTAATTTCTCTTTAATCAAGTATTCTTTATTAATAGATAATTTCTAGTCTTTGAGATATTATTTAGGGTTAAGAAAACAATATTTATTTATTTTATAATTAATACAATTATAGTAAATATACCTCTCTTTCTTTTTATTCTTCTTTTTATTATTAATAATAAGAAATATAGTAGGAGGATTCTCTTTACTCAATTTATCCTATTTACTAAATTTAGTTATAAAAGTATATTAATTTTCTTCCTTATCTCTAATTATCTAGTTATATTAACTATATATTATTATTATATTATAAATACTAGATTCTTTGAAACTCTTAGTGAATTAAATTAAATTAAATAATAAAAGCGCTATATTCTCTTTAAGTCTTATTCGGAAAAATATATTAAATATTTATTTAATTAGTAATAACCTTATTTTAAATAAAATCTAATTATCTTCTTTAATAATAATAAATACGTATATATTAATAATAATGTATTTTAACGAGTAGGTTTTTAAAATTTCAAATACTATTTTATCTCTAGTACCTAGATTACTCTCATTATATAACTTTAAAAATATAATTTATTAATTTATAATTAAGTCGATTTCTTTAATATATTTTTATAAATATTCTTTAATATAGAATATTATCTCATCGGTAAATTTTAAAAGTAAATGTTAGTATACTCCAAGCGCTATCAGCCCTGTCAGAAAGCCGTTTACGGGTTTGCGCTGAAACTCTATATTAAATACCGAGCCGAGGTTCAGTAGGATTAGTAAGTCGGGGGCCCGGGCAGGGTCTTATTAGTAAATAGTATTTACTATTAGTAGGTTCAGTAACTCGGTAAACCGTTAATAACTTAAATAACGGACGAAAGCCCTTATTATATACTTAATGATATATATATAATATACGCTATAGTATACGCTATAATATAAGCTATAATATAAGTAAATATATACGTAATTATATACGTAATAGTATAAATAATAGTATAAATAATAGTATACGTAATTATGGTATACGTAATTATAGTATACGGAATGGTATACATAAAGGTATGCGCTATAATGTAGAATATATATACGCGTTTTCCCTAGATATACCTACGTGACGCCCCCGCGAGAACTTTAGTTAAAACTTATTATTCCGGGCCCGGTAGGTCGCTGGCGTTAATAGTCGTCGCTAGGGGTCGCTATCGTTAATAACGACGATTATAAAACTTTATTTATTTTAGCCCTATAATAGGGCTAGCTACTATTAGTATATTAACGGTATATATAAATTACTAAAGTTATTAATCCTATTAAAATTAACCTAAAGTTATTAATAGGATACTACCCGGAACCCCGATTTACTAAACTTATTAAAAGTTACCTACCCGGACCCCTAATTTATTAAACCTACTTATAAGACGCTGGTAGCCCTATCCGTAAATTAGGGCTACTAGTAGTATCCTATCAATAACTTTTCTTGGTAAAAGTTACTGACAGGACGCTACCAGCCCTATCCGCGCGGGCGGTAACTCAGGTTTTAGTAGGAGTTTTTGAGATTTGCCGATACTTAATTATAACTCTAGTATTCTTTTTATCTCAGGTCTTAACTATCTTTTATTATTATATTAACTCTTTTATATAATTCTTTTTTTCTTTTCTAATAGGGGGCTCTTATATTCCCTAAATAAATTTTACAAAAATAATAAATCGAAGTTCTTTACTTTATATTATTTGATTAATATTATTAAAGACGTATTTACTTATTATTTTATATTAATAATATAGGTTAATTCTTTAATTTATTTACTTTCTTAATTTTAAACTCTAAATAATCCGTTATAATTACTAATTATTATTATAAAAGTAAATCTAGCGGTATTATTAAAATTATTATATACGCGATTTAAATACTTCTTTAAATATATTTATTAAAGAGTAGTAAATATTAGATCTAGGTTTATATTAAAATATAGTTACTTTAATAGTAAAAATATTAATAGTATAAAAGATGTTAATTATATATAGAGGATTTGGCCCTAATATACTAGAATCTAGCCAAGGCGCTAGTCCTAATATAGAAATACCGAGGTTTAGTTAATAATATTATACTAGAGTCTACTCCGTAATAAAATACCTCTATTAAAAAAAGACGTTAATGTCCTCGTTAATACACGGTCATAAGGTATCGTAAATAATAACGTAAATAACGTCTATATATAGAAAATTAATAGAGTAAATAAATATACTAATATATCCCTAGTTTTTAAATAGTCGGTATAGGGTAATTACGAGAGTATTATAGAGTTTTAAAATTCAGTGTATAGTCTTAAAATTGAATATTATATCGCGATAACGAGGTAAAACGATAAGAAGGTATAGAGATAACGTAAATAACTAATAATATAAAACTATAGTATAGATAAATTAGAGGTATATATATTTAATATTATAAAAATATTAATACTAAAGAACTAGGGCCCTAAGTAATTAATTTCTTTATATATAAATATAAGGTTTTAATATAGTTTTTAAATATCTAGTAATTTTTAAAAATAGTCGTTTATTATATATTTAAATATTAAAACTATTTTAGTATAAAGTTTAGTCCCAATTAAGCTAGCGGTCTATTTTTAAAAAATATTAATATACGTCTTTATCTTTAAAGGTAGAGTTAGTTAAATATATTATATTATATAATTTCTTCGCCTACTATTATCGTCGTAGTTTCTATTAAGGGACGGGATTAATATCTAGAGATTTATTAAATTAACGGCTAGGTTTATTAAACTATAACCTAGTTATAGTATAAGAGTAGGCTAAGATAAAAGATAAAGGACGAAAATTAAGGTAAAGCTAGCTACTATTTAAATAAGAGTTAATATATAAAGTATTTATTTATTTCTTATCCCGACTATATTAGGATAGAAATAGGGAAACTAGTTTAGACTTAAATTAAATTTAAGATAAATTAAATTAAATTAAAGTAGGTAAGGTTATATTATAATAATAACCCCTTTTTTAAGGTCGAGCTCCTACGAGATAAATAAACGATTAATTCGATTAATTAGATTTCGTAACCCTAATTCTTATTTAGGGTTGTGAAATAATTAAAATAAAAGCGCGTTAAAGTATTCGAGTTATCGATAATAATAAATAAGGGATAGGACGGGGAATAAGCGGCGGTATATAAATAAAATTAATCGTTAGCGTTATTATCTATAAACGATAACGGCGGGGCTAGGCTATAAGGTACTATTTATTTATATAATAATATAAAATATCGGTCGAAGCCGATACGGAACGATAACCGAGGGGATAATAACGGATAAGGAATAAACTATAATATAGGCGGGGGTTAACTTTTTAAAAATCGGATTAAAATAAAAATAATAGAGGTTCCTTATACTAGTACCTCTAAATAATATACGATAATTCGTAAAGGCTAGCGGCGCTAGGATTCGAGATATAATATTTATTAATAAACTATTAATAACGGGTAAAGTAATAAAAGGGTTTTTATATAATAACGTAACCTTCTTAATTAACGTAGTATTTTAATAAAGATAGATTATAACGGCGATTATATTTAGAATTTAAAATACCGTTAATATATTACTTTCGTTAGTTATCTTCGGTAATTATAGGTTCTCGGATAGACTAGATTTATCTAGGTAAAGAGTTATTAACTATTAATTATAATAGGCTAATATAGAAGACGGGGTAAACTTTTATTAAATACGAAAGATCTAACTAGATTATAAAAGGATTATCGAAAACCTTAAAGATTCGGAAGGGGCCGATATTATAATCGTCGAGTTTAACTAAAAAGTATATAATATTTAAATTCTTAATATTTAGCTATATTTAGTCGTTTATTAAATATATTAAATATAGGCGCCTTCGTTAGTTAACCGAGGATTTAAAAATAATTTAAATAATAAATATCTTATCGCGGAGGTAATTATTTAAGGCTTTTATTTATATTACGAATTTATCGGTAGCGATTAAATAAATATATATTTAGGCGGTAAGATCTTAAAATAAAGACTCGGTAAACTCGAAACCGATATATAAATATTAATTATAATTAGTTAAAAAAGACGAGGCTAGAGTATTAGAAGAATTAATATTATTATTAAAAAACTCCGCTCTAAAGAGCTATTTCACCTAATTATCCTATATATAATTAATATATATACGGAGGTAGTATTTTATTATAATATTAAACCGTTTAGTTCAATTATCCGTCTAAGGATAATACCCGGTAAATATATATTAATCGATTTTAAGGCGTTTATATAAGGCCTTTTAAAACTCCGATATAAATTAAAATTCTTAATCCGAAATAAAGATATCTAGTAGCCTATAGAGCTTCTATATATTCTAATAAAAAGCGTCGTAGACTTCGTCTACTTCTATCGATATAATTAATATTAAGTACCGTATCTTAATTAAGCGGTCTACGAAAATTAGGATATACCGATAAATAATTCCTATAAAGGTATAAAGCGGTAGAGGATTTATATAGTCTATCGAGATATCTCTCTAACGTTGTTACGGGGGCGGTAATAAACGTAGTTATTTTTAAATATATTAGCGGGAAGGCTTAATTCTTCGGTATATATAATAATTCCTAATAAATCGTTAAATAATAATATAGATATTAGGCTACTAATAGGCCCGACTAATTAATTCGTAATATTTAATACGACCTAGGTAATTACCCGCGATATTATTATAAATTAACTAGATTAGACGAAGGCGTAATTTATTAGAATTCGGAATATATCTTTTTCCTCGGAAGTAGAGAACTTTATTCTTATCTTTATATTCAGCGAGAGGAATTCCGCTATAATAACGCGTTTTAGAATATAATATTTCTAGGACTTTAAGGGCGAATTAATCGGTTTAACTAGTTATATTCTATAATTAATAGGTCGGGGTATTATATAGGTCTTTATTTAAATCGATAAATTAATCTTTATCGAGTTTAAGCTCGTAAGATATAAGCGGGGTCTATAATTCCGGATTAATATTTATATCGAGGTTTATAGCGGTCGTATAAATTAATATAAAGTATAATTAAAAGGGTTAAATAAGAATCTTTTAATTTATTATTAATATAACTAAAGTAACTAGGACTAAGGCTAGGGTCGTTATATTTAATAATATATTATAAATATAGTCTTTAAGGATTTCTAAGGTTAGGTTTTTTCTTTTTAATATTATTTAATATTAATATTAATATTTAGGGTCTAATTTATCCCCCTTTTTAAAGAGGTCTCTTAACCGATATATTAATATATTAAATTTACTATCTTCTTTACTAGGCTAGTAAATAATCTTATAATTAGAATAAGATAAAAACTCGCTTTATCTTATTTAACGGCGAGATAATACTTTAGATAAGATAAAATATTTAAAAACCTTATAATCCGATATTACCTCGATAGGGAGAGTAGATCCCTCTAGTTTAAGGCGTTATTCCTCGAATATACGGATAATTACTATAAACTCTTTATTATAAATCTCGTAATTATACTCGGTAGGGTTATACTTCTTTAAAAAATAAATAATAGGACGAAGGATATTTTAATCGTCGTATTATAATAAGACCCCTTTAGATATATAATTAGACGTATTTATTTCTACTATAATTTTATAGTTAGGGTCGAAATAAACTAGAATAATATCGGAGGTGAAAGCCTTCTTTAAGGTATTAAAAGTTATTTAATATCGAGTACTCTACTCGAAGACGGTACCTTTCTTAATTAAGGCTATAAATAATATAACGAGTTTAGTACTAAACCTATAAATAAAACGCCGATAGAAATTAATAAATTTTAGGAAACTTTAAATATCCTTAATATTAATTAGCTATAATTAATTTAGGATAATATCGATTTTCTTTAAATTTATTTTAATCTCTTTAATAATAATAATTAATCCTAGGTATATAATTTCCTTAATATAAAAATTATATTTAATAATATTTATTTAGAACCCCGCCTTACGGAGCTTCTAAAGAATATATTTAATATAAATTTTATACTCTTCTTTAATATCGCTATAAATTAGAATATCGTTAAGGTATATAATATAAATCTTATCGAGAAATTTATAAAGAGTATTATTAATATAATATTAGAATAAAGTAGGGTTATTATATAATTTAAATAATATAATAAGATATTCGAATAGGCCGAATCGGGTATAGAATATTATAAGTTCTTTATCGCCCTCCTTAACGCGGAGGCGATTAAAAATAAATATAATATTTAATTTAAAAAATACCTTAATATAATTTAATCGATTTAAGGTTTCTAAAATTAAAGGTAAAAAGTATTTATTCTTTATAATAATAATATTAAACCCTCGGTAATTAATATAGAAACGTAGGCCTCCGCTAGGTTTCTTTATAAATAAAATAAAGAATACGGCGTAAGACCGATTAACTCGAATAAAATCTTTATTAAAATTTTTATCTAAATAACGGCGGAGTTCTAAGATCTTATTACGGTTTATATTATATAAATTAAATAACGGAGGTTATAACCCTTCTTTAAATTTAATAATATAATTATATAATTAATATAGGGGTAAGGTATTAACGTCTTTTCTCGAAAAAATATTTAAGAATTCATAGTACCGTATAAATAAAACTATAGTTAGGTTAATATTCTTATTATCTCGGTAAACTTAAAACTCTTTTTAAATAACGGCGGCGGCGAGGTAAAACTCCCTATTTATTTTAAATATAACTCGGTTTTAGGTTTAATTATAACTATTTAGTTTAAGGTTTTAATTAAGGCGGGGTTTAGGTTTATAATATTTAGATTCTTAATAAAACTAGGTATTTAAGGTCGAGATTTCTTCTAGAATACCTAAAAATCGATCGATTTCTATAAATAATAAACTAAACACGGTTTACTCGTTAAGTATAACGAGCCGGGTAAATAATCGAGATTTTATCTTATATATATTAAAAGTAACTAGGTACTAGGTTCGTTATTTTTAATATTAAAATTTAGAATAAAGCGAGGCTACTAGGCTATAATACCTAATTTTAAATATTTTTCCTTATTTAATAGTAGTAATAATACGGTTATATTCGTTATTATAGCTAGTTCCTATAGGAATAAATAATTAGGACTAAGGCGGGGAAGACTCCTCTTAAATTTAGATTTATTATTAATAAACCTAGAATTAAAGTAACTCCTTTTAAATCCTAGGTTACTTTATACGAGTATTAAATTAAATTAAAGACTAGGTTTACTTCTAGTAAACCTAGGACTAGGTTAACTTTTTTTAAATCGAGGTTTATTTTTTATAAGCCTAGGATTAAGTATATTATTAACGAGCCTAAAACTAAAGTAACTTCTCTCGAGTCGGAATTAATTATTTAATAATAATATTATCGTTTATAAATAATAACGGCTCTTTATATATTAATAACTCCTTTTAAGTCGGGGCTTACCCTATATAAATATTAAATAAAGTTAGGGATTAAGATTCTTAGGTCTAGAAACTTTCTTAGGGTATTAAAAAGAATTTATTTTCCGCGAAGACTTTTACGGGACTAGGGGTATAGTTTTTTAAATAAAAATATAAAGCGAAGGTTAAGGAATTATCTAAAAAACCGGTAGTAACTTTATAACGATAAAGATATAGTAGGCCGATTACGACGGGGTATTAATTAAATTTAGTAATAAAAAAAACTATTCGTTCCTAATAATTATAAATATTTAAAATTACTTCTACGATATAAGTAATACGTCCTATAACGATAGCTACACTATTAAAGGGTCGGATAATACGAGGATAATAAAGAAGGCGAAGGGGTAAACGATAAATATATATAAAATCATAATCGATAAAAAGATAACTAGATATACTAGTATTAATTAAGGCTTTAATTTAAATTCGGGACTAGTTATTCCGTAGTTAATAAGAAATAACTATATATTTATTACGAAAAGTAGGGTCGGTCTTAAAAAAACTATATAATAAACTATAACGAAAACTTAATTAATAACGAAGGTAAATTAAACGATATAGCCGATAAATAAAAAGGTATATATAGGGTTCTAAATATTTATAGTCTTAATACGCGATTTTATACCGAGACTATTCTTTTCCCGCGTTTAAAGTAACTCCTCCTATAACGCTCTCGTTATCGTCGATAATAATTATAATACTAGATCGGAGGCTAGCTAGCTTAATAAGGTAGACTCTTATATTATATTTAAACGATTTATAATAAAAGTAAAGCCTCTACTTCTCGTAGATAACTTTAATAACCGGGGTTCTCGTTAATTTATCTTTAATAATAGTTTAAGCCGAATTAAGGTCTATTAACTCTTTAAATAAAATAATAAAAATTAATCCGATAACGGGGATAAAAATACTTATTAAATTATAGCGAGTTATAAGGGTAGAAGTTAGTAGAGATATAGTAGGCCTCCTCGAGGTTTATCCTAATCTAATAAGAGTAGTACTTTAGCGAGATAGACGGTATTTAATCTACTAAAGTTCTTAATCGATTTCGGAGTATATACGGACGTATTTATCGAAGGTATATAATCGTTAATTATTAACTTTCCTTTAAGAGATAGAGGCCTATTAAGTAGTATAATTAATATTTTATTTTATAGCGTTAATTAAGGATTCGTTTTTTATTCGAGAACGTTTCTTCTTCTAAAAAACGAGGTTAAAATATTTATTAAAAAGTATAAAGCTTTATTTAAATTCCCGGATATAATTCCGAGTATCTTTTTATTTAAACGGGTTATTATATACTTTTTATAATTTCTTTCGTTAATTAATAAAGCTAGTTAAAGTATAGAGACCCTCTTTTCGGTAACGGTTTATTAAGTTAGAGGCCTTTTTACCGATAATTAATTTAAACTCTATATAAACGATTTTATTACTATCGGTAGAGTAACGGTTATAATTTATATATATCCGCTATATTAACGTTTACTTTTAAATATTTAATTTATCCTAGTCCTCTTTATATTCCGAGATATCTAGAAGCTTTTCGGATCTAGGAGATATTCGAGATCGTAAAGGGGTAAATTATTAGGTATTTAAAGGGGAAGACGAGCGTAGGCCTATAATAATAATATTATTAAGGGTGTTTCTATCGAATACCTAGAGCGGAGGCTAAGGTATAGTTTAGGTTATAATAGGTACGACCTAGGTTATTACCTAAACGATAATATAAACTAGGGATTACGTATTTAATATAAAAGAAAGAGGAGGCGTAAATAAGGATAAAATATTTAATAAAGAACTATTCTCGATTTAAATATATAAATAATCGAAGGTATTAAAGAAGCTAATAGGGTTATTCTAAATTTCGGTAAGAAATTATTATACGCGGTCTTCGGGGTTAAGGGGTTAATCCTTTATAATAATTATCCTAATATTAAAGAGTATTAATTAAATAATTAATCTTTTATAATATTAAAGGACGGGATTAATATCTAGAGATTCATTAAATTAACGGCTAGGTTTATTAAATTATAGCCTAGTTATAATATAAGAGTAGGCTAAGATAAAAGATAAAGGACGAAAATTAGGGTAGGGTTAACTACTATCTAAATAAAAACTAGTATATAAAGTATTTCTTTATTTTCTATCCCGATTATATTAAAATAAAAATAGAGAAACTAGTTTAGACCTAAATTAAATCTAAAATAAATTAGGCTAGGTTAAGGTAAGTAAAACTATATTATAATAATTTCTAATATTCTAGATCGTTTTTCTTCTTTTAAATAACGAGGTCTACTACGTAGGCGGTTATTTAATTATTATAATTATAAAGATTATAAAGTTTATAAAACTTGTTATTAAATAATTTATTATTTTATATTTATTATTAAACGACTTATTATTAAACGGTTTATTATTAATTTACTTCTATTAAAATTGAAAATAAAGTAATTTTTAAGGAAGTATAAAACCGCGTATTATAAATTCCTTCTAAATTAATAATTTACTATAGATATTTTCTAGGAATTAATTTAAAATTATATTTACTTTAGGCTTAATAATATCTCGATATATATTTATATAAAATATATTCTAAATAGTTAAAAGTTAGGAGTATATTAAGGTAATATTTATAAATTTAACGAGCTAGAGTATATTTTGAATAAATATATAAAGATAAATCTCTTTCGGGTATATATATAAAAGTAGCGGTCTTAGTTATTATTATTAATATTCGGATATCAAAACGATTAATTAGAGTTATATATTACTATTATAAATCGGTAGTAATATTATATAGTAGGTTCTTTTTAAACTCTATTAACTCGATTCAATACTATATTAAAACTAAATTATATAAATATATAGGAATAATATTCTTAATAGTAGTATAAATATTAAATTTAGTATTTATTATATCCTTGAATTTATCTATAAAAATATAAATATCTAGATAGTAAACGTATTTACCGTTATTTAAAACTAGGGTATTATTTCTAGGTTTATATTAAAAGTCAAAAAACTAACGTTTTTTATTTTTTATTTATTACTCTTATTATTAATATTAGAACTAGTTTAAGATTTAGATATTTCTTATTTTAACGAGTAAACTTAAATAGATTTTTATTACTATTATTATTAAATATTAAATTACTATTATATTTAGTTTTATTAAATCTATATTTAATATAAATACTTTAAAAGATCTCTTATTATATTACTAAAAGTAGTTATATTTATTTTAGGGTATTTTAGTATTATTTAATAAAGAATTTTTCTAGGAGCGAGTATTAAGACCGGTAGTTAATTTATTCGAGTTATTTAATATACTAGTAGTGAAATCGACGGGCCTAGTAAAAGAGTCGGAAATTAAATTTAAATATAATAAAAGAGTCTAAATAAAGAGGGTATTTAATATTAATAAATGAATTAATTTTAAATATTAAATTATATTAAGGTCTTGAAGGGAGCTATAAGTAAACTAGTATATATACGGAAATATCTTAATAAATAAACTAATCGGTATATATTATTACTATTATTTATTAAAATATATTTACTTTAATAACAAAAATATTAATAATATAAAAGATCTTAATTATTTATAGAGGATTTGGCCTTAATATACTAGAATCTAGTTAAAATACTAGCCCTAATATAGAAGTATAGAGATTTAATTTAATAATATTATACTAGGGTCTACCCCGTAATAATTTATAACTCTTTAAAATATATATCTAATTATAGATAATAATAGAGATTGAATAATTTAATTATTTTTTATAATATTATTATTATTATATATTTAATACGTAAGGCTAGTTTATTAAATAACGTTAAATCTAATTAAATTAAATTATAGTAGAGATTTTAGTACCTAGATTCTATCTAGATATTAATAAAATCTATTATCTCTAATTAATTATTAATTATAAAATTTATATAATCGAGTAGGATATAAATATATCCGATCTTTTAACGTAGAGATAACCGAGTAGTATATATATTATAAATATAAATATAAATAGACTCGGCCTACGTCGGCGTTAGTATCTTTAATACTATAATAATTCGTAGCGATATCGAAGCGGTTAGTCGACTAGTATAGTTAAGGACTATTTAATAAAAGAATCTTTATTTATTACTATTATCTTAAATTATTAATAATTTAAATAATTATCGATCCTAGTTAAATATTTTAACTATATAGATTATTAGGGTCTTTGAGGTTTAATATATATAATTATAAATAAAGAATATACTATTTTATTAACTATTTTATAAATTAGTAAAGAGTTCGTTTATAGAGTTAAATTATCTATAAAAGTATAGGGTAGGCTTTAAGCGTTATAAGTATATATAAACCGATTAAGTTTAGTTAAGCGGGGTAATATTATATCCTAACTCTCGAGCGTTATTAGTCCCTGTAAGCGCTCCTAAGAATCTAGCGCGCTCCTGAGAATGTTTTTGGCTCGTGAGAATGCTTAAATTTAGAATACGCCACCAATATGGCCCCCATGCATGGCCCCACTTATGGCCATGGCCCCATTCCATTCATGGCCATGGCGCATTCCACCCATGGCCAAGGCCCTGTCGCTGTCGCACCATATAACTGCACCTGGCAAAACATCGCCATATATCCGGTGTCGCATAGCTCGGGCGTTACCCCCGCGTAGATTTCGCGCGAATCGATCGAATCCGGGAATCAAAAGTTACTGGCGTTGGGGGTAGTTCCGGGGGGTCGCTGCCGTCGATAGGGGCGATCATGGAACATCATACATACGCGTATGTATAGGCCATAAATGGGGGTATGCGCGCATCTATGGGGGCAAGAATGGCCATATATGCGCATATCTATGGCAGCAGTAATGGCCATGTATGCGCATATCTATGGCCATGTATGCGCATATCTATGGGCCATGTATGCGCGTATCTATGGGCCATGTATGCGCATATCTATGGCAGCAGCAATGGCCATATATGCGCGCATCTATAGGGGCAGCAGTAATGGCCATGTAAACAAATAATCCTGAGCGGCCCTGAGCGGCCCTGAGAATTTCCCTTTCACCCTGCCGGAGCGACAGTCCTCGCTTGGGCCCCCGGTCTAGCGTCGGGGCTAAGCCGCCACCGAGCTTGGTACCGCCCGCGTAAACGCGAACCACGAGAAAGACGTGCGTATACTATTAAACCACCGGTAAATATAACGAAGTAGAGGTAATACCCCGAGGAAAGATTTAAATATTATATATTAAGATAATAAAATAATAATTTTATAATAACTTCTATAAATTATAAATATAATAATAATATAATATAATTAAGGCCCTTAATTATCGTTATTTATATTATAAAAGTTTTATATTATTATAGAAAATAATAATCTTAAAGAGAATCCTTAATAAAATTTAAAGATTATTTTTTAATAAAATAAACTAAATCTTTAAACTAGCGGGTTCTTTTTAAATTATTATTTTATATTCGCGAAGTTAGCTTCTTTTTTATAGGGGAATTTTTATAATAATCTTTATAATTATTTTCTTAAATATAGAGCGATAGTTTAAAGATTTAGAAAAATCGGCCGTAGGCCGAGCGAAATTTTTATAGTATAATTATTAATCTAAGTTATAATTATCGGTTTTTAAGATAATTTAAATAGAAAATTCTTATAAATTATTTTTCTCGAAAGACTATAATCTAAATACGAATATAAATAGGATATTACGAGAAATATAATTAAGATAAAAGTCTTAATTAAGGGTTTATTTAAATATCTTTTATTTTTATTAAATCTTTTATAAAATTATTTAAATTCTTATTTTATATTATCGGTCGCCGTTATAATTATCGATATTTACGCGTAATATCCGGGGACTTCGTTATTATCTTTATTTTACTACTCTTTATATATAAGAAATATATTATTTATTACTCGTTTTAATACTTTATTTTTATTTTCCTAATATTTTCCTTATTAAATACCTTTCGTTTTTTACGGATTATTTTAATTAACTCGGTTTAAATTTATTAATAATTCGCTTTTTTTTTAAATATTAAAGACGGTATATAACACCTAGAAAGTATCTTTATTTACGAAGTTTTAAAGATTTTATATAATTATCTAAATATATCGTTATTATTAATATTCGATCGAAGTATTATCTAGAATAACGTACTTTTTATTTTTAAAAGGATTTTTTTAAAATATCCTATACTATAAAGTAATATTTATAATATAATTATCTTAAATAATATAAAGATACCGGTATACCCTTTAATAAAAACTAGTTTAAATTATTTTATTATCGAAATAAAAGGGGAATATTCTTTAAAAAGCTCGCTACTTTTAGATTAAAAAGAAGATCGTCGTTAATAAATTCGACTTTAATATTATTAAGGATAATTTATTATTTTCGAAGACGATTTTATTAAGAAATAATCGATAAAGATAACCTTAGAGGCTTTAATTATTTAAGAATTTTAATAGTTTTAATAATAATTAATTAAACGGTTTTATAAATAATATATTTAATATTAAAACTAGACTTCTCGTAAAACGAGAAGATATAATAATATTCGTAGCGATTTTTAATAATAACGTTATTCTTCTTTAATTTTAATAATATAATAGGATTCGATAAAGAGGTATTATTTATAATAAAATAATAAAATTACGATATTAAAGTCGTTAATAGAGGAGGGAGGAATTTATTATCCGTAAGAATTTATTTAGGTAGAGGTTTATAATATAAAGATATTAATCTCTTTTAAAATAAAATAAATTATTATATTAAATTTTATTTTAATACTTAAAGAGTCTAAAAAGATTAAATAATTTCTTCGGGGGTTTTTTCTTTAATAGTTTAATATTCGTCCGCTTAAATTAATAATATATTTCGTTTCTTTAGAAGTCGCCGATTTAAAAAAGAAACGGCGTTATTAACGAAATATTATTGAATAAATATTATAGATTAAGTTTATTATTATCTTTAATTAATTTTCTATCTTTTCGAGGTTAATAGTATAATAATTAAAGTATAAATAATTATAAAAAATAAGGATAACTTTAAATATTTTTAGAAAATTATAATTAACTAAATACCTCCGCCTATCCGCCTATATAGATTATTTATTATTTATATTTATTATATACTCTTTTAATCTTATTTAAAAATAATAGATATAAATAATAATATCGTTTTTAATATCTTCCGTTAGATTATAAAATCTTAATCTAACTAGATCGTTAATAACGAAGACCTTATTAAATTTAAATTATTCGATATTAAAAAGGATATATAGGACTATAAAATAGAATTCGAAATAATAAAGGATACTATAAAAAATACTTTAAAAAATACGTATATAAAAAGAAGTTAGGATAATTATCGAGGGTATTCTATTATATTAATTCGCTGAGTTTTATTAGTAATAACGATAAAATATAAATAAATCGCTTTATTTAAAGACTTCCTTTATCGTTATATTTTTACCGATAAAAAGATCGAAAATCTTAATACCCGAATCCCCGAATATATCGTTTTTTAAATATATAAAGCCTATAAAAAACCTAATCTAAACTCGAAATTAAAGGAATTTTATAAAACGAAGAATTAAAACTTTTCCTATATTTATAAAATACGTATTATAATTAATTATTATTATAATAATATTCTTAAACGAGGATTTAAACTTTTTTATAATATAATATTTAAGGCCGCTAGCGCAGAGCTAGCGGCTTAGTAATAATATAAAAGATATAAAATAGTTACGGGGTTTATTATTAAATAGTTTTTAAATCCTAGATTTTATAATAGAATTAATCTTTAAGGATTTTAATAAAACGGGGGAATATTAACTCGATATAAAATTATTAAGAGTTAGAACCCCGCGATACTAAAACTAAAACCCCGTATCGATAAATAATAATATTATAGAGGTAGCGGAGCGTAGGTATATATAACGTACTAGCGCCTTTAACGGGGCGTAGGTATATATAATATATAATTATTTTATAATTACCTCCTCTTTTAGGCCTTAATCCCTAGGTATTTAAATATTTTAATTAAGAAATATTTATTAAAAAACCTTTAAACCCCCTAAGGGAAATAAAGGAAAAGAGTTATTTAATATAACGGCGTTACTATATAGTAATTTAAGTATAAGATTATATACTTAATTCTTTAATACCTATAGTACTAGTTACGGAATAATATTTAATTAATTAGTCGAAATTTATTAAAAAAACCTTTAAAACCCCTTAAGAGAAATAAGGGAAAAAAGTCTTCTAGTTTATATTATCGGTCCTATAGCGTTGTTATATAATACTAGTCGCGGAGTAATACGAAACTATTTTCTATAATATTATTATATAATACTAGTAAAGGAAGAGTAATACTATTAAACTACCTTTATTATATAGTAGTACTAGTAGTAAATAAATAGTATATTTATAAAATTATCCCTATAGCGCTAATATATAGTAATAGTAATTAATTAAGTAATATTTCTTTCGTCTCTATAATATTATTATATATAATAATAATAGAGCGAAATAGTATATACTATCGTTTTTATAATACTTATAGTACTTATAGTAAATATAGTATATTAAATTATTCCTATAATATTTATAGTATTAATAACGGAATAATAGTAGCTACTTTTACTATATACTCCTACTATACTATAAAAATACTAGTAGTAAGATATTATATATAAACGGTATAGCCTTAATATTATACTAGGAGATTAATAATAATATAATTATTATAATAACGATTATATCTATTAATAAAAATAAGGTAACGGAGCGGAGGCGCGTATTAACGTATTATAATAATAAAATATTTAGCGCGACGGTTTATTATTAAAATAAACTCGCTCGTTTATTTATTTTCTCTTTTTATAATTCCTTTAACCTTTTTTATATATTATTACTCTAACTTTATAATAATATTTTAGTATTATAATTAATATATAAATAATATTTTTATTATATATAACTTTCTTCTAACTCTATAAATAACTTTTATTTACCGATAATATTAATTTATTTATATTAATTATTTTAGTTATAAATATACTAGTAAATATAACTAGTCCGCTATTAACGCGACTACGTAATATTAATTATAATAATAGTTTATTATACTTTATAGTTTCTTTACTAGGTTTATTTCTATTAATTTAATAATAATTATATTCGAGGTACGTCCTCTTTTCATATACTTTATTATATTAATTACTACGGAATCGATTATTATATAAAAATAAATTATAATTATAAACTTTAAAGTAATATATATTAATAATAATAAATCTCTAAATCTTTCCGAAGGAAAGTAAGGAGGTTTATATATTAATATATTTATATTAGTAATAAGACTCCTAAAGAAGAATATAAATATAATTTAATAAATAAAAAAATTATTTAATAGTATAAAGTATATAATAAAATAATAATAATTAGTAGGTAAATCTTTATTATAATTATTAATTTATAGAATTAATTAACGGCGGCGAACTAGTATATTAAGGAATTAAAGGCGATAAATAAAGTTCTCGAAGAAAAGATCGAGAATTTCCGTTAATATAAACGGGATTTAAAGAGTCCCGAGGAAGATAATATCTTTAAGAATTATACTAAAAAGATTATATCTTCTTTTAATAATTCCGATAATAATTAAATCTTTCGTATAATATAATAATAATAACGAATTCTTTTTTTCTTAAATCGGCGCTAGTTAAACTTATTTAAATATATTATTTAATAATATATTCTAGGTATTTATATAGACTATATTTAAAATAAAAATATTATTATAAATATAATATCTTATCGTTATCGTATATAAATAATTTAATAATAAATTTAATTTAATTATACCTTAAAACCGTATAATAAAATTATAAATATAGAGGAGAATATCCGTTATATAAATATTAATATAAAAGTAGTAATATTTATTTTTAATATCGGCTCCGTTTACTCCGTTTTATTATTTTATATAATTAAATAACCTCTTTAATTATATTTATATATTTATATTTACTACCCGTTTATTTAAAGATTTTAATTAGTTTATTAATACTAATAAACTCTTTATTTAATAATTATTAATTATATTCTTCGCCTTAACTAGTTTATTTAACTTTATATTAGATATTTTCTTTATTTTTAACTTTATTAATTACCTCTTCTACCTCTTATAATTTATTATTAATAATAAATTCGGGGGCTTATATAAAAGATTATATTATATTAATATAATCGCGAAGATAATATAATTTAAATAACGATATATAAAAGGTATTATAGATTCTATACGCGGAAAGTAGTAGTAAATAATAAATTTATACTTTTATTTTATTAATAATCTTAAAGGGCCTTATAAATTTATAGGATAATTTCTTATTTAAGCGCTTTTACTTTAGGTTCTTTATTATTAATATAATTAAATTATTAATTTTATAATTTTATAATTTATATATTTTATTATACTATTTAGTTTAATACTCGGTAACGCTTTAAAAATACTCCGTAATTTTATTCTTTAAAGTTTATAATTATCGTACCCTATTATTTATAATTAATATTCTTTTTTTTTAAAGTCGTCCTCGACCTCTTAACGAATTTTAAGATAATAATTATATATATAAAAAAACGATATCGTTCCGGCGGTACTCTAATTATTATTTATTAAGAATTTTATTATAAATAATAATCTAGCCTAATTAATTTATTTATTATTAATAAATATACGTAAATAACATTTTAGTATTTAATCTTAATACTTTATTTACTTATTTATTTAAAGGTAAAAAATAGTATTTAGGCGTCGTTTAATTTTCGAATAAAAATATATAATTAATTAGAAAGCGCTTATAAAAATAGAGCCTTTATCGTTAATAATATTATTAAATATATTATAGCGGTAAATAATCTTAAAATAAAATACTTCCGTTAATTAAGCGGTATCGATTTTGATAATTATAAATATATATTTAATTATTTTAGTAAATCGATTTATAATAATAAAAATAATATTATAAATAGTATCTTTATATTTACTAGGCGGTAAATTAATTATAAAATCTATAGAAATCTCTTATTAAGGTTAAATAGTAATAAAAAACGAATTTAATTTATTATATAAATAATATCGCGGCGCCTTCGTCCGTTAATATATATCGTAAATTTTAATATAATTCGTAATTTACTTTAAATTACCCTCCTAGAAAAAATTTCGGGTAAATAATTTATATAACTTTATAACGCTAAAATAATTTATTAGAGAATTATTATAATATCTTTTTATAAACTCTTCTTTTAAAGCTTTATCCTTTAATATATAAAAATAATCGTTATATTTTAATAATTCTTTAGAGTTTATAACCTATACCTTATTCTTTATATAACGACGGTCCTTTAATATATTCGCTTTAGTTCGAAAAGAATTTATTTAATTATTATAAATTTATAATTCCCGAATTAACGTTTTAGTAAGTTTTTTAGGATTATTATACATAGTTTTAAATATTATTATAATATCTCGCTTTAGAAATTACTACTCTTAACTTTATAATTTAAAAAGTAAGAGTTATAATTTTTTTTATTTTTTTATTTTCTTCCGATAATTAACTATTAGTCTAAAGAGTAAATTTATTTTAAAGTATTAATAATAATTTAATATTTAACGGCGATACTCCCTCGTAATTAAGGCGTCGTAATAATATATTAATAAAATTTAATTTCCTAGCCCGATAAAAGATTTTAAAGTTATAAATAATTAATTTAAATATTTAACGGGCTTACTTAAAATTTAATTCCTTTTATTTTATAAAACTCTTTAAGTTATTATAATTAATTTAAATTTTAATATAATAAAAACTACTTTCTAGGTAGTATCGTTATTATTTTATTACTATTATAATAATAAGTAATTCTTAATTATAAGTCTTATAGTTTTATTTTAGGGGATTTAATTTTTATAACTAGAATATTATAAAACGCTAATAATTATCCTTATTTTATTATAATAATATAGAGTTAAGGTTAAAATTAGAAGTATCCGTTTTTATATATAATTATTTAATTAAATCGTAATAACGTAGAAAAGGCGCGTTTACGAATATATTTTATAAAATTTAAAACGCTTCCGTAGCGCCGTTTATTTATTTTAATAGATTTATTTTCTTATTTATCTTACTACCCTTAAATAAATTAATAAACGACGTAGTTATATTAGAATAATTATAGATAAACCGTTTATAGAAGTTAATAAAACTTAAAAAGATTTATACCTCCCGATATATTTTTAGTTAAAGTTATTTCTTAATAGTTTTAATATATTCCGGGTTTATAACTACCTTATTAATAAATATAATAAAATTAAAAAACTCGATTATTTCGGTATTAAATTAATATTTCTTAAAATTAATAAATAACTAGAACTAATATAATTATTTAAATATTTATTTAATATACTATTAATACTCCGCTAGATTAATACTATAAATTAGGATATTATCTAGATATATTATATATATTATATTTACTAAATCTATAAATATACGGTTAATATAAATTTAAAATATCGCCGGTATATTAACGAGCCTAAAAGGTATAACTAAATATTCGAAATAATTATAACGAGTTCGGAAAATAATTTTCTATTTATCGCCTTTTTTAATCCGGATTTTATAATAAGTATCCTTTAAATCTAATTTCGTAAAGATTTTAAAACCGTATAAACGGTTTAATATCTCGGTAATTAAGAGTAATAAATATTAATTCTTAATAATTACTATATTTAAACCTTAGTAATTAATATAAAGATATAACCTACTATCCTTTTTAAATATGGAAAGAATAAATATTTTAATTAAAAATATTAAATAACGGATCTAGCTTTTATAGAATAAGGATTCTAAATAACGTCGTAACTCCGATAATTTAGTTTAAAATAAATTATAAAGAGGTTTATAAGGCGGTTTTTTATTAACCTTTATTTTAATAATATAATCCCTTTATTTAAAAATAAATAAGGTACTCGTCTTTTTATTAGAAAAAATATTATAAAACTTTATAAGTTCCTTAGGAATCTTTAAATTAAGAAGTTCTTTTTATTTACTTTATACTACCGTAGCGTATACGACCGCGAATATATTCGGTTTATTTTTAAAACTATTAGTAAACTTAGCTAGTTTCTTAATTTATAAATTACTAGAATTAATTTTAAACCGCTATTAATCCGCTTTAGAATTAATTAATATCTTTAATTAATATAATTTATATATATTTAGAATAATATCTAAATCTTTAAAATTTATAGTGTAGAATAAAGTATTCAATATTTATATTTTTAACCTTAATTATCGACTATTTAATAATCTAATTAATATATATTATAGTAATATATACTTTACCCGCTAATTACTTTAGCTAGTAATAAAATAATATTATAAAATTCTAAATTATTTTTAATAACGAACCGTTATAAAATTAAATTAATCTACGCTTTAAAGTTAATTAAAGTAATAAATTATTTAATTTTATCTTAAAGAGTAATCTAATCTTTAGAAAGAATAAAAAAGTATATTTTTATTAATCGTTTTTCTTACTTTTCTTCCGAGGTATAAATTAGACTTAATTATTTTTTACCGATACCGTATTAATATTTATAATTAATTTATCTATATCGGGATATTTTAATTTAATATAATTTTCTATTTTATAATAATAATAAATAATCTTATTATATAAAGAATCGGTAGTATTAATTTCATATTTATTACCCTTCTCTTTTAAATATACCTATTTAATATTATCGCCGGTATTAAATTTAATAATTCGGTTTATTATAAATTTTCCTTTATTAGGGTTCTTTAACTAGGAACCCGAATTAAAATTAAAATTATTTATTAATTATATATACTCTAGATTCTTTTTTTATATAATAACCTAGGTAAGAATTTCTTCCCTTTAAATAAATATACTACCGGTATTAAGAATCTTATTTTTAAATTTAAGTTTAAATTTAATTAAAAAGAAATTTATTTTATATTTCTTTAAAAATAAAAATAATTAGGTTTTTATTTCTTTAAAATAAACCTTAAATAATAATATCTTTTAATAAAATTATTATTTAACTTCCTCCTACTTCTCGTAAACGAGGAGATAATAATTAATTAAATCCGTTATTAAATTAAAAAGAAACTTTTTAAAAAAACTAAATATAATATTAATTAAATTATATAAATCGTAGTATTTATACTACTACGTTAAAGGGTTACCTTCTAACGAGTTTATATAATAGATAATCTTTAAATAGTCGATAGTGAAATATTTAAAACTAATTAAAAATTTAATATTTATATCGCGGAATTAACGTAAATATTTATCTTCGCTTATACTTTTATAAGAACGTATTTTATTAAGGCGTAGTATTTTCGCCCTAATAAAGATATTCCTATTAAATATAATTAAACTTATTATTATTCCACCGGTAAATGTAATAATTAGGGGATTTTTATTATAAATAATAAATTCTATTAATACTCCGCTAGCGAGTATAGAAATAATAAGATTATATAATCTTTAATTTTAAATTTATAATACTCTTAATTTTTATTATTATTTAAGACGACGGTTTTCTTCCTTAATAATTTTAAACTATATATCCAAAATCTTTTTAAGGGTAATAATACCTTCGAATTTATTATTATCTTTATAACGGGGGTTATTAGAGAGGGCTTAATTAATATTATTATTATTAAATTCTTCTAAACGTCCCGAGGTTAAACCCGATATTATAATAATAATAAATCTTTTTTTAGAAAGATTTAAAAGATTAGAATTATAATATTTAAGGCCGCTAGCGTAGAGTTAATAATTTAATAATAATATAAAAAATGTAAAATAATTACGGGGTTTATTATTAAATAGTTTTTAAATCCTAGATTTTATAATAAAACTAATCTCTAAGGATTCTAATAAAACGGGGGAATATTAACTCGATATAAAATTATTAAAAATTAAAACCCCGCGATACTAAGGCTAGAACCCTATATCGATAAATAATAATATTATAAAGATAGCGGAGCGTAGGCGTATATAATATACTAGCGCCTTTAACGGGGCGTAAGTATATATAATATACTACTACTTTACACGTAAAGAGAAAAACGATATTTATAACGGGAATCCCTCGTTATTATAATAAATATTACGATATATAAAAAGCCTTTAATATCGTAAAATATATTAATACTACTTTAATCTTTTATATAAAATAATAATTTTATTAATTTTATCTAGATATAATTTAATAAAATTTTATAAAGTATATAAATAATAACTGAACCTCTCCTTTAACGATTATACCTTTATAATAAATCGATTCTAAAGATATAAATCCTTTAATTTATAAGGAAAGACGAGAATAAACTAAAAATCTAGAGTAAATATAATTAATATATTATAATATAAATTATTTATATAATCTCGTTTTTATATCTTCTTTACTTTAACGAAGTTTTAAAAATTAAATATTATTATATTAAAGTCCTTAAAGAACGCGGTATAATCGAGTTAATTTTATTATTCCGAAAGATATATTAATTAAGGAGTAAACCGTTAAATTATCAATATTTTTAATAATTTATTAATAAATTTTTAGAGATTAAACTTTTTATATTATATTTTAATTATGAAAACTCTTACTTTAATTATATTTACCTACTACTCCGCTAGATTATAGTATCTCGGATTTTAAGCGGATTTCTTTTTCGATTTTTTAATACCTATAATAATCCGTCTATATATAATTATAAACTATTAATAAATATTAAAACTAGTTATTTTTATCGTTTTTAATAATAATTTTATAGGTACCTAGTGTTTTCCTTAAGAGTTTTCGAAATAATCTTCTTAATATCGGCGTTGCTTTTAAATTATATAAGATTTATTCTTTTTAAAGAGGGGGGGTCTAGTATTTATCGAGTAAAAAATAATAAAATCTTTAAAAACTATATAATTAAGGGGGCTAGAGCGTCGCTTTTAATTTATTAACGATTATACGTTATTTAATCGGTTAAAATAATAAACTAATAAGAAAATAAAAGGATTTTATAAATCCTAATATTTAGAAAGAACGCGTATACTTTAGATATAGGCGAAGTTACGATTATATATAGTAATTTAGGTAGAATTATTATATAAAGCTATAATATTTAGGTGAATTACGATTTAGAACGAGGGTTTTATATTAATATAAATAATTTTAATATTATATAATAATAAATATATTTAGAAAATCGAATTAAATAGATTCTATAAATATAAGGAATAATTATAAATAGATTTAATTAATAAATTTAGTTAATAAATTTAAGAAGTTATATTAATAAATTTAATAAATAAAATTACTAAATAAATCTAATTAATACCTAGGATTAATAAATGAATTTAGTAAATAAATTTAATAATTAAATTACGTAGAATAAATTAAATAAATCAAATAAATAAATTAAATAAATAAACTACGTAAAATAAATTAAGTAAATAAATCAAATAAATAAATTAAATAAATAAATCAAATAAATAAATCGAATAATAAATAAATTAAATAAATCGACTAAATAGATAAATTAAATAAACAAATTTAATAAATAGAAAAATCTAATTAATAGATTTATTAGATAGATTTATTAAATTTACTTTAATTATATTAAAGTTTTTAAATTTTTTAAATTTACTTTAATTAAATTAATATAGAGAATTTAGAAATTTAATTAAAAGGAGTTTATAAATATATTTTAATTTAATAAATCAATTTAAAGAATTAAATAATAATCAAAGTTTATAAATATAACTTTATAGAATTTATTTAAATAGTTTTAATAATTCGTTTTTTGAAATAAATATAAAAGATTAATATTTATAAATTTAATAACTATATTTAATAACTATATTTAGAGAAGTAAATTTAATAAATTTAATAATCTATATAGAAGATTATTAAATAAAGTAACTATAATATTAAATATATTTAATAAATAAATTTAGGAATTAAAGATAAATTTAATAAATTTAATAAATAATATTAATAAATAAGTTCAAAGAATAAAATTAAATAATTAGATTAATAGATTATATATATATAATTAGAGAAGTAAATTATTAAGGTTTAATAACTAAATTTAAGAGATCTAAATATATAAATTTTAAATATATATAAAATTAATAAATATTAATATTAAATTTAAGAAATAAATTTTGAAGATAAAATTAAATAATTTTAATAAATAAATCTAGTTATTAAATTTATAATTAGATTTAGTGAACTAGATTAAATAAATTTGATAAATAATATAGATATATATATTAGGAATTTAAATATATAGATTTAATACTTAAATTATAGAAATAAAATTATATAAATTTAATAAATATATTTATATAATAAAATTAAATATAAAAAGATCTATAAATTAAAATTATTAAATTAAATTAGTGGATTAATATATATATAGGATCTATATATCTAATTTATATATATATAAATCGAATATCTATAAATCTTTATATAAATCTAATATATATAAAGGAATATATATTTATAAATCGAAGATATATGATTAAATATATATATATATATAAATATATATATCGAAAATATATAAATCGATTTAGTAAATTTATTTATAAATTTATAATTTTTAACTAAAAATTTAAGAAGGAAAAAAGAGTTTAATTTAAATTATCGGTATTACCGACTTATTCTAGTAAAATATATCGATATAATCGACCTTTTTTAATATATACTATCTAAGATACTCTCGCTATTATCGATAATTATTTTATTAATCCTCGTTTTTAGTAATTAATATCCTCGTTATAATCGACGATTTTATACCGTTTTATTAATATCTATAAACTTTTTAACCTTATTAACGCGAACGCGGGAATTCGTTATTTTATTAAATATTTATACTAGTAAAATACGACGATTTAATATTAAATTATTAATAAAAATAATCGAAGAAAAAGAGGATTAAATATACGACCGAACTAGAACTCGAAGAGTTTAAAGATTATAAGAGAGTATTAATTAAAAGTAATATTACTAGATTCGTTATTCGGCTAGATTAAAACGAGGATTAATAATAATATTATTATTAAATAAAATAATTAATATACTTTTTTTAAAATACCCCCTTTCTTTCCGAAATATATTTTAAATATAATACTCTTTAAAATCGAGGATTAAAAACTAAATCGTCGTAAATAACGAGGATATCTAACTTTATAACTATAATTATAAAATAAAAAATCTTCGTTATCCTCCCTAGAAATTATATTATTCCCTTTTAATATATTTTAATTATTATTTTTAATTAGGATTTTAGGGAAGATTATTATTTTTTATTTTATTACCTTTAATATAAATATAATAACGAGGTAATTTTCTTTTAATATAAAAAAATTACGTATTAAAAATTATCGTTAAAAATAATAATTTAGAGATAAATCGTAGTATTAACCGAGTCTTCTCCTTTTTATTAATTATATTTCTAGTAAACTTAATATTAACGCCCTAGCGATTAAAATAGGCTTTACGACAACGAGTTTTTAAAAAACGAGGATTAACTAGTTAATTATAAATAAAAATAGTAAAGAAAAATCGATATTTTTTATATAATCCTCGAGAAAAACGGGGACTATAACGATTAAAACCTTATTTTAAACTTATTAAAATTAATAAAATTAATTAAAATTAATTAACTTAACGTAAATAACGACGATTTAAAACCTTACTTTAAACTTATTAAATTTAATAAAATTAATTAAAATTAATTTAATTTAACGTAGATAACGACGATTTAAAACCTTATTTTAAATTTATTAAATTTAATAAATTAATTAAAATCAATTAATTTAATATAAATAACGACGATTTAAAACTTTACTTTTAACTTATTATTTATTTATATACCTCGTCTTTTTCTTCTTTATAATAATAAATCGTAGTTTCTTAACTAGGTATAACGAGGATTAAAATAAAAATAAAAATTATTTAAAAAGATTTAGAAGAGGAAAAATAAAAATATCGTCGAATATATCGACGAATTTAACGATTAAAAGATTTAACAGTTATTATATAAGGGTAGAAATTTTTAGTAGCGGAAAGCCTAAAATATCTACTCGGGCGCTAGTGGTCTACGCTAAACTATAAACGGTAAAGCGGCTATTTCTGCCCGCCGGTCCTCGCTTAGGACTGTCGCTCTACGCTAAGAATATTTAGCCGGTACTAAGAATATTAAGCCGGTATTAAGCGGCTTTAAGAATCCTAAATAGCTCTAAACGCTCCGAGCGCTCGCGAGCGGGCCTAAGCGCTCCGAGTAAATCAAGATTCTTAGAGTCGCTTATACTTTTATAGATAATCCGATTACTAAATTAAACGAATTTAATTATTATAGATACTAGTATATAATAAAAACTTATAAATTATTTAATTAAATATAAACTAGATTCCTCTTCTTTATAAAAAGTATAAATTCTTTTCCCTCTATAAATAAATAACTATTTTATAATTATAATTTATATAAATACTCTAGTTATATCTAAATTATCTAAAATTAAATAACGCGAGTACGAGACTTTTAAAAAAATTTAACTTTTATAAACCGTCGCGATAAAAAGTAAAAAAGTATTAGAAAATATCTATAAAGAGAAAGATATACTAGAGAGTACTATTAAATATTAATATAAAGAGGAGCGATAGTTAGGAAATAACGTCGTAGTATAATAAACCCGGAAATTATTTATATATATTAGGCGACTAGTAAAGTTATTTAACGAGTAATTTAATTAGTTTTTAAATATCGAAAATCTAGTATATAGCGAGTATTATAATTATTAAATTAAAATCTTTAAATTATATTTTAATTTAAAAATACTATAACGCGCTCTAAAAAATCGTTATCGGAATACGAAATTTTATAAATATATAAAAGTTAAAGCGACCTATTAAGAAAATAAGAATAAAATATTATAATTATTATAATAATAAATTTATTTTATTAACGAGATTTATATCGACTCTTTAATATAATTAACCGGCCGGATTTTTTAAGAAATAAATATATATTATAAATTAGAAAATCTAACTAAATTTCTATAATTAAAAGAAGTTATATTTTATATCGTCGTTTTATATTTATAATAATATAAATATAAATTAATCTTTTATAACGACGAGTATAATAAATAATTCGAAATTAAACTCTCGAAAACTCGGAAATTATAATAACGAAAATAAGAGACTAAAAAGAAATATAATTAATATTTCGCTAAATATAAATTTTTAAAAGTCTATAAATTTAACGCGAAAAAACCGGGTAATTCGATAATATAATTTTATTATATAGAAAAGTTATTTCTCGTTTATATAAATTTTATTTAAAAAATTAAACTAGGCGACGAGTTATACCTTTAAAAATTATAAAAAAATAATAATCTTAACTATAATACCCGGAAGCCGGGCCTCGCGTAGTATTATAAAATAAATAAAATTAATATAAAGTAAAAAATTATTAAGATTTAAAATAATATTAATATGAATAAAATATATAGCTAGATCGCCGATATATTATAATAATATAGAATTCTATATAATAATAAGAGTAAAGCAAATAAATTAGGTAAATAGTAGAAATTTAGAGTAATAAAAGTTATTAGTATACTAGTTTATATACGATTACCTAAATAGGTTAGATAGCTCATGAGTTTTGTTATATACTAGTGCCGGTTCATGGGATACGTAAAGCACGATTGTAATACAGCGTAATAAATTAAATTAAAGCTTAGATGCGGTCCGATACGCCTGATCCAATAATTAAATTTTCTGTTAGAGGGGAAGGTCCTATCTAATCGAATCTCACTCCTTCACCTTCCACCTCTATTTGGCTGTTGTCACATTTTCCTCTCCTCCATTTCTTTGCCGAAATATGCTTGACATTGTGAAGAGCCTCGTCGACTGATCCTTTCGATCACTTGTCGACTGTGGACGAAAAAGAAATCGAGAAGCGTTCTGGAGCAGTCTCTGAGGCCAATTCTTAGTTCTTTTGGTGGAAGTGGAGCTTCTGGCTCGGTCCCTTTATAGCTGCCTTGCCTACTCAACACCTATATTAGATTGTTCATGCTGGTTAGCGTATTAGGATGCTCCTTGCCCAGTACTGTCTCCCTCAACGCGAGCGCTTGTCGATGTATTCGCTCGGCCTCGTCGTATTTGCCTTGACTGCTCAACACTAATACCAGATTGTTTATGCTCGTCAGCGTATCAGGATATTCCTTGCCCAGCATCTTCTCGATTTTTCTGAAATGGAATACTTGCATCTCGCAGGCCTCGGACCACCGTCCTGTCCTGTACAGGAAGTCTTCCATCCTATCGATTATGGCGAGTCGACCCATTGCAAGCTCGTCCAGTGGTTCATACAGGAGAAAAAACACACTAAAACTAGCCGTCACATATGGCACCAACCGGAGTTGACGGCTTGGGTCGAGCCTATCCTGGGCGCTGGCATCCGCCATAAGCTCGAGGGCGAGACCGCTCAGCTGCCGTTGCCTGTCCGCCTCCAGTCGATCCTGCCCCCACGCATGCACGAGCCGGTTTCCACTGAATCAGCGAATAAGAAATAAGCGTCTCGAACGCCGACTCCAGGTCGTATACTGTCCACTTCTGTCCGTAGAAGAGGAATGCCCGCCACGTCTCACTCTCATCAGGCAATGTCGTGGCCTCGGATAGTTCCGCAACACAAGTGGGGGCGCTGGCGAGGACACCAGCGCTATCTCCATCGAAGAGACCTATGAAGATGTCCTCAAAGTTCACACCACAACGGGCAACCTCTACTTCCCGTTCTTGCTGCTCTTTCTACTCTCGTTCCTGTCCACGTTAAGCAGCAGGATCCTGCCTGGAAAGTACTTTATTCCAAGCCGCACGAGCACGCGGAGTAGCAGCAGAATTCACATTCTGGCCACTTGACCCGGCTGCGTCGAAAGCATTACTGCCTCGCGATAGAAGCGGTAGCGACGAAGGTATAGTACGCCCGTCCCTAGCACGGCGATACTGCTTCTCTTGCTCCCGTCTTATCTTTTGCTGCTCATCCTACTGCGGTCTTATCTAGTCGCAATTGCTCCTCAACGTCAACCTCTTCCTCCGATGACGTTATTGCTTCATCGGCACGCCTAATCTGTTCTCTAGGATGTTCCTCATCAGCACGTTTATCCTATTCTACTCGCTCCAGCTCTTCCTATTCTTTCTGCTCTTTGCGCTGCTGCTGAAGACGCGCCCGTTCAATCTGCTTCATTGCGCGCAGTTGAGACACGGGGAGTATTCTCGCGTTCGTGGCGCTGTTGTAGCTGTGCCTTCCGTTGACGTTGTTCAAGCTGGGCATGAGCAGACGGCTTTCTATTCCGAGCAGGAGGAGACTTGGGGTCGGTGAGGGGCTCGTTTCGACTGCGGCGACCGGAAGACCTAAAAGGGCGATTTTTATTTTTATTTCAGTGGTTGTTGATATCTCTGCCTATTTGTAGTAACCATGGGCCAATTGCGCGGAGAAAAATGTCAAGGATTCCATAGCTTTATGCACACGCTAAACCAAGATCTGGCTAATTATAGATCGAGTATCGCCCGAAAACTCCGTGATTTAGTTCGAGTCCAGACCTTCTACACCTCTTCTCCTTATCAAATTTTCCCAATCAGAATTCATCTTGTTTATCTTATTCGAATACTGGATAGGGCTAGCGGTCTATATCGTGGAACATGCTTCGCTCTAACATGGTCCTCTGTTACTACTCATACCTGTGCTGGATAAGCTTTGGTTTACGTGGGCCAGATAGCGTATTCTACTGGTGAAGGTCCGAAAACCACTTTTTCCAAAGTTCTTAAGGATATAGGACGACGCTGTGGCAGATAGGACGATTTACTTCATTGGTGTAATAGTTTCATTGTTGCTCGTCAAATCATTTTCGATATACAGAGCTTCCTATGGGTGTAGCTGCTTAATCAGGCAGTGTAGTACTAACCCGTTTCACTATATCAACGGCTCTAGATAACGTTGACTGGACACAATCTTAAATTAGTTCGTGGGGTACTTTATTCACGGTAAGTCTACTAGCCTCTATACACGATATATCTACGCCATGAGATATTATCCTACCTCCAAGACGACACTAGGGAAGGTAATTGATCCAAGCCCAGTTCTGGCCATTACCAGTAATAAGATTCGTTTGATAGAGGCGAATATTGAATATTGTCGGTCCCGGCTTCCAGTCTTACCACGACTACTGAATCGTCGACGCTCTGAAGCTTCCTGTAGATTTTTGACCATGTGCAGCATTATCCTTCGTCGCTTCTGTCAGGTTATTGATAAGTATAGCCTATATAAAGGTAAACGATGTCAGCCTTGCCAATTATGAGGCGGTAGGAATACGGGGACAGATTAGGTTCCTTTCCGAGGAATGCCCTCTGTCGTTCTGAGACATGTATAATGTCTTACCTGTAGAAACCCTTGTATTAAGGAGCGTCTAAGACTTGCTCCGCCTGATTTGACAAGTTATTTCCGTATCCGCGTCCTCCTGACACCCACAGAGTTTTCTTTCTATCTTCTACCGGATTACAGGCACGCCTCTATGATCTCTATCCAACGATTATTCGATAATCCATAGATTGACAAAGGAAAACCTTGATACTCAAGCTTGATATCTTCTCAGAGCCTCCCAGTCCCTCCCCCGGAGATGTCCTCTTCTAGGGACCAATATCAAAATTATCCATGGACCGTACCGCTCTCCAGCGCTCCTGATAGCGGCTTACTACACTCCGACTCCGAACCTCTGAGTACTCCCAACACGTTGGAAACATCTTACGTCAGCTCCTCCCCCCCCATATGTATCAGGCCAAGCAGCACGTTAACATCGCTCACCATCACCAGTATCCCTGTTGCCCCCTCCCCAACGTCGTGCCAGAGGTTCTCAGCGCCCAGGTTGTCTGCCTAGCCGCCGAAGAAGAAGCGGTGCGAGTGACTCAATTATGGGAGTCGGCGGCGCAAGACGCACGAATGGATAGAGAGATCAAGGCAACGAAGGGGAAGACAGATGGTTCAAAGACGGATGTCGAGGATTCACACGGAAAAAGGCAGGAGACACATGTCTGTCATTGTTTAGCAGAAGCTGCGAAGGCCGGAGAAGAGTATATACGTATTCCCTTACCAGAGGAGGCTGGTCCTATTATTTCGGACGTTGGCTATTTTGGAGTTCCGATTGGTGGTGTTTGTTGATATGCTTAAGTACAGTATTTATGCAGTTGGATCTGGTGGTGCTAAAGATAGTCTTGTGAGCGAAGGGAATGCTTAGGGAAGAGGGGATGAAGGGAAGAGAAAAGGAGGCAGGGTTACCGGCACAGGTCGTGAACTTGATTTGAAGCTGTCGGAAATCATTAAAGGATGCGATACAACTACGTAAACGAAGCGGAAGGCGCGAACGGTAGAAAGGATTAACGGGAAACCTTGTTGGGTGATTGAGTATAGTGGCTCGAAGGGGTAAAGGGGAAGTCGAAGGATAGGGAGGGAAAGGTGGATTGACGCGAGGGAAAACTGAGGTGTTTTGCGGGGAACGAGTGTTGGGTGACTAATACACGTCAATTCGAAGGGGCACATTAATTCACTCAACGATGATAACAATGTTCGTTGGTCAGCTGAAGTGCGTTTTGGTTTTGATAGTCTGATGCAGCTATGTCTCTATTGTTTTAATCAGCGACGATAATGCTATATTAGTTGAGACGCACTAAAGGGAGATCTAAGCCCCGTGCCTCTGAACAATTGATGATATTGCTGTTCTTGCCATCTTTTATCTCTACGCGTATTCACCGAATTAGGTTATTTATCTCGTGTCCTCGAACCTCTGTCTCCTAACTGTATACCCCAGTCGTATCCAGTTCAGGATCCCTAGCTGTGTCACCTAGATTATATCGTCCATCGTGTCCTCCGGCTTATGACCTCCATTTTATACACTCCGTCTCGTTCTCTCCAGCACTCCGATCTTAAGCATTACCCCACTGTATACCATATTTCTAGGACATACCTCGGAGCTTGCGCCTGACTCATCGATTGTAGCTGTATGCCCGAATATCGACGCTCTTCGGCCTGGGTCTACTCCTGTTGCCTCGCTATCTATAACGTTAGTACTTTCTATATATGTTCTAAGTCAAGAGAAGAACCCTTCGGACTGTAGTAACACTTACCTTTGGACCCTACTAGATTTCTTAGCCTGCTTGTTCATGCCCGTCTTTAAGTATTGAGAGTTTATTTGATATATTATGCCTTCTTGGGTTTTTAAATCCCTGTGACACTGAGTGTTTAAAGTCCGCCTCTATGTCGAAGCCACGTTCCCAGGTAATGGATTTTGAGGTGTCGTCGGCGACTGATTGATAGGATACTAGAAACGCCAGAATTCAAACCGTTCACTTGGACAAGGTTAAAGGCCGGAATCATCTAATCTCTTAGCAACAGTCTCAATCTAATACGAAATCCGTACATCCTCTTGCTAAGGCTCAAGGCATGGTCCGTTCGTATCCGCTCAGCTCTAGACCTTCTCAAGTAATAGGACAATGGTTAACAGTAGACCGACGTGACAGAAATTTGAATTTGTAAGCAAACGTTCAAACGGCCTATTAAAGGCTTACGTAGCAAGACATTTACGGCAAAGCTTCGGTATTGAATCAATTATTGAGATCTTCCTAGAATATATCTTAACGGTCACCTCCATATTTGATTAAAGGCTCTTCTCTATCTAGACCTCTAACGTGATGTTTGGTCCTTGGATTATAGTTAAATTATCTATTCATTCCCTGACTACCCGTCAAGAACCAGTGAGCTAGCCCTCTCTCTTGTAAAATCCCACACTGATATATCGGGGGTTTACTCGATTTTCTATAAACATCCTCGTAAGTACTAATATCCAAAGCCTCGCTTATTTTATCGGGACTATCTCACATGGAGAAAGGTAAGGAAGGAAGAACCTTCAAATCTCTATGGGTTCATCATTCATCATGAAAGCCCATGACACCATCATGTACAACTCGAAGCTGCTAGACCGAGTATACGGATCTAGATCCAAGGCGTCGAATACGCAGTCATGCAGCCGTTTGGAGTACCGCCCATCCAGAGGTATCGGGTTTCTGGCTTCCCCGCATAGCTCCCATGCCAGTCGATTTTGATAGGTATCCTGTGAGTGGGTAGGTAGAGGATCAATTGGAGCCTTCCCGTTGTGTGCCATAGCGTGTATGGCAGCACCGACAGCCCATACATCTGCGCCCTTCGAAGTCACCGGTAACTCGGGAGGCTGCCATCTATAGGTACCAGCTTGTCGTGAGGAGGTAAGAGAAGCTGATCCAAAATCTCCTAAGACGAGAGTTGGATAGTTGTGTGATGATTTGGATATTTCAGATGGATAACGAGTGAAAACGTTTTCCGGCTTGATGTCCCCGTGAATAACGGGAGTCCAGGCACATGATGTCTTGACATTCGACCACTTTTCGTAGCCGTTGTGAATGAAACACAGTGCTTCGATTAATTGAAGAAAACAATGTCGAAGGAGCGATTCAGGTATAAGGAGTAGGTCATTGTTGTACTTCTTAATAAGATGAGAAAGGTCTCCGCCCGAGTGATAGTCAAAGTAAAGCTGAAATGTTCCGGGTTTGATAATCAGGTCGTGGAGCTGAACAATACGATCATGACAGAGAAGAATTTTAAGGAGGATCATGGCTTCTTGGGGCTCCTTTTCGTGGAATCGACGGATGACCTTGCAGACCCATAGAGCTTGGTCCGAATTTCATTTGAGCAAAAAGCAGTTGCCGTTTCCACCGTGACCAAGAGGTTGCAGTTCTTCGTAGCTGTCAATTTCATCAAAGCGGGATCTCTTCAATTTCTGGATTGAGTGGACGTCATCGTATGTAGATTGGAGAAGTAAATCAGGTACTGTTAACATGCCTGAAGACTTATTTAAAGCTGAACCAGAGGTCGTAAGTACTTCCATAGTCAGGCAAGTATTATTACAGTGGTTGATATTGGTGATCCTACGTGTCAGGAGAGCATTGGTAGTTCTCCATACGTATTTACATATGGAACGCTTCGTCAGGGTATAAACAAAGCAACGATGGGCATTAGCAAATCAATATGAATGAATGAACCGAAAAGGGAAATCCATTGAAGAACGTACGGAATTGGTAGTCGCCCCTAAGAATGTAGGAGGACCTAACATCTTTATTCAGTCACTCTCATGTTGCGTAGAAGAATAATTTCAGGACACTAAGAAAGGCTGCACTTTTGTAGACCCATTCGTGCCAGTACTCAAAGGGATGCTTCATCGTCCCTATATCATCGTGATATTACTTTAGACTAATGTTGCTTGACTTCTCTATTCTAGCGTTCAGTTCAATAAATCACATGTTATCCATAATCGTTTAAAGCAAGCTGATTAAGATCTCAGGGATTGACATGATTAAATGACTATGAAAATGACTTCAGACAGTAATGACAGACTTGGAAAATAAAGTCAACCCTCCAGAGACCCTTAGACAAACGTTTTCGTATCGAAGATAAATCCCTGGTATCAGTATCCTTGGATGATAAGACACATGCGAAATGTGCGACCTGAAGCTGACGCTATCGCTCCGAGGTCAGCTTACGCCAAATCTTGATCGCTCATGGCCGAGCTCGCATCTGCAGGATTGGTGGCTTGAAAGGCTATGTCCTGAGGATCAAATGCAGACCATAGAACATATTGCGAATCACCAAAGTTGCTGCCCTGAGGCTGGAAAGGCTGTTGAAGCTGCCAGGGTTCCAGAGGTTCTGAAAAGAGACCTCCGTCGAAGGGTTCAGAGGTAGGCCACGGGGAGTCTCGCAAATTACTGGAATTGCTGTTTTGAGGCTGGAAAGGTCCTTGAGCCTGGAAAGGCCCTTGAGGCTGGAAAGACCCTTGAGGCTGCCAAGGTCCCAGAGGCTCTGAAAAGAAATCTCCATCGAAGGGATCAGAGGTAGGCCACAGGAAGTCGCGGTCTCCTCGTCTATAAAAGAGTTAAGATAGTCCCAGCGTTTCGCCTCGCAGAACGCCTCGCCTTTGATGGTGCATGGCTCAGCCCCGGCACAGCTGAGACCATCACCGCCACGAGCTCGAAACCTGGCACTGTAACTGGCACGGGTGAAGAGAGCTCGGCTGAAGGATACATGGAAGCGTCACACCTCCAGGAGCCTGATCGCTGATCCAGGCATCACAGGGCAGTGCATGTGTATGTCCTCGTAATCGAGCCGCTGCCACGTCAGCACCAACAGATGCCTGAAACTCCAGCTGAGCTGACCTCGGCTTAGCTATCCAAGCAGCCTGGGTTGGATCCATGCAGGAGGTGTCACCAGACCGCTTTCAAGGGTTCAGCGCCGACCGTACGTTGGCGGCGGAGTAGAAAGGAACCTGAGGGGAACGTGAGGCATATATTCGATTATTCCAGGCCATGGGAACGCCGTGTCCATTGCGCTGGTACCTTCGTCATAGCCACGCCGATCCTCAAGGCAACCAAAGCCAAAGCCCAGTAGGAAGCGGCGGTGGTAGCTGCAAGTTGTGGGAGGGCCAACAAGGGAGATGGAGGAAGAGAAGGCGTTCTCGAGGCGACAGTATTCGAGGGACTATAGGAAGAGAAGAGAAGAGTTCTGTAGACAGGTAGATAGGCCTGATCGAGTTTCCAACCTCAGCGATGAGAGGACAGATGAAGTCCAGCTCTACAAAGAATCAAGATCGTAGTGAAAAGGTCAGGTTCGACAGGGGCGTGTTGGGAATGAGTGCAAGTATGGTGTGTGTGGGTGGTGGTCCGAGCGCGAGGAGGATGTGGACTTATGACATATTTGGAAAGTCATCCTTTGACCATGCACGAGACCGTGAACCATAAGCTGTGCCATTTATGACGAACGACCTCCATATCCCACCACAATCAAAGATAGCGCGGTTGGCAACTGGGTTACCACATGAAACTGACAATCCTTTTGCAGTTGGAACTTGATACACTGTCATTAGCTGTATACAACTATACATCCCTCAAAAAGTGAAAAAGAGGAAGTCCTACCTCGAAAGATTCAATTCATGCCCCGCTAAGTAAATGGTCCTTTGACGTCAGTGAGCGTGACTTGCACACCCATTCTCTCCAGTCCCGGCGCAGTCATACAGGTCCTCATTTCAGTTACACTCGGCTTCTCGTAATAATTCACCCTACCACATGAAACTGACAATCCTTTTGCAGTTGGAACTTGATACACTGTCATTAGCTGTATACAACTATACATCCCTCAAAAAGTGAAAAAGAGGAAGTCCTAATTCGAAAGATTCAATTCATGCCCCTGACGTCAGTGAGCGTGACTCGCACACCCTTCTCTCCACTCCCGGCGCAGTCATACAGGTCCTCATTTCAGTCACACTCGGCTTCTCGTAATAATTCACCCTACCACACGGAGACAACAAGCTACGCCGTAAGTCGTTATTACAGTCGTTATTACAGTACGGCTGCTGTGGAAATTCGCCAAATCACATTCCTGATCACACGGTGTCCTGAGTGGATGTGAACAGCGCTTCATTCTCAATCCAACACATACACTCATCAATACTTTCATCATCCCAATGAGCGAGCAAATGTCTACTTCGAGGCAACAGCCATCAGAATCCAGTGCTAGTGGCAAGCCCTCGCACGTATCGAAGAGCGAAGAGAAGAGGTACGTTTGCGGTCTCTTCACATCTGTCTCCGTGGCATTGAATTGCTCTTCTTGTTTACACTCGGTTTTTCAGCAAGCTCCCACTGCGCCTCCTTGACTTGGAATATCAAACTCCTTCTATCGCCTTACCAAGCCCTTGTCCAACCTTGAAGGATGAAACTCGCAGAGCCTTCATCGCCCCTCGAGTACTGCCTCCGGTGAGATCAATGTTGGAAAAGAATGGATTTCCTCATGCTCTGCAACCTGTTGCGAGCACTGCCCCTCTCTGTATGGCAACTATCAGCTCCTTCAATCCGTATTCGACCGTCGTCAGATATAAAAAGGAGCAACGATTCGCTCTCCCATTCTTCTGCATCAAATCATCTCTGATTTCAACTTACATTTAACGTCGCCCGCTACTGAATCTCCCATTTGAATCTTTCAAGCATTGCTTAACAATCTGCCAGAACCGTTCTCGTCTCCGAGATGCGTACGCTTTCAATCGTTGGCCTCGCCGCTGGTCTTCTTGCCTCCCTCAGTATAGAAGCTAATGTGAACCCTGCCAGCCATGTTCTTGTCAAAAGAGATGCCCCAGAGCGAATAGCCTTTCCAAAAGATGGCAAGAACAAAGACGCAATCAAGAAGTCGGAGCAAGCTATCTTAGATGCAACTGGACTCAAGGAGGTCTATTCGTTCACGACTTCCGAAGATGATGAATTCCTTCATTGGGTGTTCAAGGCAGAAGGTAAGCCCTGTCACACAGATACGACGAGCCTGCACCCCGCACTATACTCGTTCCCAACAATAGGGTTCCCAATATATTCCATGCGATCCATCTTTAACGAGCATTCATCTCAAAACTTTAGAATCAACAATTGTTTGACTAATTCATATCATTAAAAGATCCGGTAGTCGAGAAGATCAAAAACGATCCCGGTATAGAGGCTGTCGAGGACAATGACGAAGATGCAGTTGGAGCTGCATTCCCTCAACCAGCTCCGACGTCTAGGCTGCCCCCGAACAAGGTCAAACGAGCGCTCGAATATGCTACGACTAAGGCCAACCCAGATCTGGTTTTCATCAGTCAGCCAAAAACAGGTGCGTCTTTATGCGCTGTCGGGGACATTTGTGGCCATACTGACGCTCTGATTGTTTTGCAGTGAAAAAACTCGACGATTTGGAGAATTATGTTTATGAAAAAAAGGGTGGTAAAGGCATCCGCATCTACCATGTCGAGCTTGGGGTTACGAGAAAGTCCGCTACTCAAAGAGCCGTGCGTTGTGTGCTTTGCATGAGTGGATTTCTATGCTGACGTTTATGAGGAATTGTCCACAGATCGGTGGGCAACTATGCAGACTAAAAAGTCTAAGGATGAGAAGCAACCCCTAAATGAAGAGAATCCACTCACACTAGGTCACGGCACAGCTACATTCTCCAAAATTGTGGGTAACACCTATGGTTCTAATAGGGGATCAAAAGCCATTGTTGTGAAAATGGCGAGCGGCGCACTGTCTGAGCAGATAGAAGTTTGGGATCAGATCTGGAGTGACATCAATTCAACGCCGGAGCGCAAGAAGAAAAGTATAGTCACCTATTCTATGTATTCCCAAAACAAACCTATCGACCCCAACAAACTACCCATCCGACGTCAACAGCAGAAGGCACAGATGAAAAAGTTGATGGATCATGATGTGCCAATCGTAGGCATTGCTGGCAACGACGCGAAGCAACCGGGTAGGGCTAATGTCGATACCGCACCTGGAGTCTTTGTGGGCCCCAACTTTCCCTTGATCTTGACAGGTGCAACAGACAATGCGGGTAAGAAGGCGCCCTTTTCACAAAGTGGTAATCTTGTCACCCTTCTGGCACCTGGAGTTCAAGTCCCTTGTCTCGATTACAAAGAAGACTCTACCAAACCTGTTTTGGAAGATGGAACTTCCTTCGGTAAGTCCTACCTTTTCTGATTCAAAATGACATTGATCGTATTAATCGTTGCTGACCGTCAACTAGCCGCTCCTAAAGTAGCAGGCGTACTAGCCACGTTCATGGCTTACGATACGGTGCCATTCGACTTGGCAGATGGAAAGGTGGCAGCAAATGCAAAGGCCTTCCTTCAGAACAAAGCCAATTGGGAGCGTCAGACGGGTGTCAAAGCCATCTGGAATCTTGTGGAGGAAAAAGACAACAAGCCGAAGGGTGGTGCCGCCGTCCAGCCTGCCACGCCTGTGGTGGCACCAGTTGATCCTCCCTCGGACCCCAAGTGCGTCGAGAAGACCAAAACTAGGGACGCTCATGACTATCATGAGACGCCAGCGGTGAACTTCTTCTGCGGAAAATACGCCAAGGACACTGTCGAGCCGAAGCCGGACATCCACCAAGCAGTAACATGGGACGTTATAGCTTCAGGTGGTTACACATCGGAGATCTCTGGGAAAGACTACGATGGCGATGGCAAGACTGAGAAGGATGATGTGTACGACGTTAGTCTCACGGCTGTTGATAATTGCACGCCTGATGGTGGCAAGTATAACCTTGCAGAGCCATTGAAGGGTCATTTTTGCGGTGATATCCTGTGGGATGCGTGGAAGAAGTGTGAGTTGAAAGCTTTTGCCCCAACATTTGTGAAGCGCTCTCTGCTAATGATCTTCGCAGGTAACAACGAAGGAAGGGGCGGTGCCATTACGGCCGGATGCTTAGTGTACAGTGTCGAGACGCGGTGGTAGATATTGTATCATTTGGCTATGGAAAAGGCTGCGACCTGTCCAAACACATCAAGCAGGGACAAAGAGCTTCTTTGCGTCCTTTTACCGTGGAAGCTTGGTGCTCGCAATTCAGATTTTATGTTAACCATAACAGATCAATTGTTATATCAACGTTCTTTACCAAGCCTTGGAGGCTTACCACCGACAGAGGATGACGGATTTTCTGTTGAGATCGCGGCGGTTCTTGCATTTCAGTGGTGTATTGTTAGCTCATTGTTGGGATTACGAGAGGAGCATCTTCACTTATATAAAATCATATTCTCATTTGATCATCACGGCGATGAAAAATCATTCTGCGTTCTCTGTTCTCACCCTTACGCTGAACGCTTGGACGTTAGAAGTCCCAATACTGGGATAAGAACCGGCATGGCTAGCTGTCCCACAGCCATTCAACGCCTGTCCCTCCTTGTCCGAACCAGTTGCAACCACCAACATGGCCAAAGTAAGGGCAGCTTCCATCCTGCTGCGGAGCTGGGCAACTCGAAGCCAAGGTTTTCCAGTCACAATAGTAATAGATTGGTAGCGATGATATACACCCCACATTGAGTGAACCATCATGGTTGACGCCAATTACCTGATCTTTACCGCGTTCCCTGTAGAGGTACAATTTACGGCACCATCGAACAGAACCTCCATGTTAGCCCACCCATAAGCGCCGAACATCTTCAAGATCTCGCTACTCTCTTGGCCATTGTCTGATTTGCCACCACGCTTGTAATTCAGCTCGTACACTTGGCCCGTAGCGTTGCTCCTGAACATGTTTTGCAGTATCTGACCGTCTGGTATCTCTCCATTAAGGTGACGTCCTTTGATGCTTGGTATCCAGTCTTTTAGGATGTTCCCGCTCTGACCACCAGTATTCCACCACTCCTGGTCAACCACGGCCACAGCTCGGCCCCAGTAGTGATTCGCCTTAAGTGACTCCGATGAGATGTGTGTTTTGAGCATCCAATCGAAATGCTTGATATTATCGGCATAGTCCGCCGTTATCTGACCTGACCATGCGCCTGTCGATGCAAAAGACACGAATTGCCCGACGTCAGTCATTAATTGTTTCATAAGCCGGTCAAACCCTTCCTTAAGATCCGTAGTTATGCGTTCCAGCATCGTCGACAGGTCGCCGATCTGGTGTACTTGCGAAGCAGGTGAACCAAGCGGTAGGAATGATTTGATGAGTGAGGGCGATTGTGTGGCTCCGACAAGAAAACCTTGAACAAGGACTCGTACTGATACAAGCTAAATTGCGAGGGTCCCTGCGGCAAGCTCCGGCGCCTGCATTCGATCAGTACCCAAGCTGTCCAATCTTCGTGCCTCGTAGCACTTGACGTGATCTGCAGTTACCAAAAGAAAAGCCAGCCCTAGACCAAGCATCGAGACGATGTTAAGCAAGCTGACAGGCGTGCCTTTGATAGGATTCAGTGACGAGGTTAGGGAACCAATATCTAGAGATGTGGTAGACATTGAAGAGTCGATGGCTATTAGTGGTGTCAGTCTTATTTCTTCCCTAGAATGGCTGGATCGGATTGGAGATGGCGCGCATACCGTTGAAGTGATTAGAGAAAAAGTTATTGATTTCATGAATGTTCTTCTCAACGTATCGTACTTGATGATGAGTACTGACAATCAGTTCCGGCGCAAGTTTTATGTCGCTCGTACATTTCTGGTCGTCGATTACTGAACAATCCTGATCATTCGAACCTCGCGCCAGACGGAGAAAACATTTAGCCCAGGCTTCCTCAGGATTACAGCATCCAGACCCGTCCATCCTAGGGTCTGCTGCAACACCGTTGCAAGGCGGAGTTGTTGTTACCCAGTGTGGAAGATAATTTGAGAGGTCCAATGTGTTCCAGCAGGATGAATCGTAATTAGCAAGATCGTCTTCGCAATTCACCCACTGTCTGGAGCTGATCTCAGCAGGCTCTGGCAGACTACGCGGCGGTTTTGTGTCCGCTGACAGCAGTACATAGTCTGTAGTCCCAATTGGTGTTCCATAAGCCTGCAAAGCCTGCAAGCCAAGAAGCATCAAGATCGGATGCGAAAGCATCCGTGTCAGTCTCATGTGGGTGCAAGACTAATGAAGCACAAGGATAGTAATGTAGCTGTCTCCATGACATTTTCAAAGCGCTCCACGCAGCTGGACTTTCCAACCGGACACCATCGGCTCTATACTGTCGCAGCGGTCAGCAATGCCGGGAAGGATGACCGAGAGCGTATTTAGAACTAGTCAAGAAGGAGTCACGAAGGATCTTGACATCAGCGCCACGGCGCCCTTGCACGTAATTCCGAGCCTTGTCGTCTTTCTGCGCCAATGACAAAATCGCCTCCTCGGGTACGTCGCGATTATCGATCAATCAAATGAGTCTAGCGTTTCAAACATAACGCGCGTACTCGGCACTCGACTTGAAGGTAAATCTGCAGGTTTCTTTTTGTGACCATAGGACTCCAGGACCAGTGAGCGCGCGGCACAGACAAAAGGTGGAATCGCTCCTCGGGCGTTTCAACACATAATTGAGGGCTTAGGAAAAAGCCGCAACCCCACGCGGGTCGCAGAACGCCATTATCCGGCAGACTGTGGAGTCTAAACCTTCGGATTTTTCGTCCTTCTGCATCCAATATCTGGCCATAAATGATAAGTAAGATCCTCTCACAAAAGGGTGATTCCTACGTCGTGATTGGGTCTCAGAAAGACCATTAAACGTGGATTGCTAAGTTCTAGCCTAAATATTTGTGCTTCACTCTAGATTCTCATACCTTGAGCAACAGGAGAGCATTTGTCCTCTACTTTGTGAGAGACGAGCGCTTTGAGGGATAATGTCATTTCATTGCTAAACGAATGTGTAAGTACTGGGACCCGTGCTTCAATCACCATGGCGAGCACGCTCTTCGAACAAGTAGAATGACGGAAAAAGAGCGGGGAGAAACGTGAATAAAGACTTCCAAATGCACCCGAACGGCTTTCTCCCTCGGAGTAAATCGGCCTTAAACATGCTCAAAGCTTCCTGCGCAGACACTTAGCGAACATCACTGAGCTGGCGAAAATGGGTGCCTGAAGAGCAGAGCGAATTTGGCACTGCGCTTCAGCTTCCTCGGTCCGGTAGTTGGTTGGTAGCCACGGCCTCCATTACAAGCGTTCCTGTCACACAGCCGAGCCGACTTGGAGCGTGGCTTTTACAGCACGGGCCGGATTATCAGCCGCAGCGCGGTCTATCATGCTGATGATGGTGTCAGCGTCAGACTTTTGGTCAGAGCAATCTTTCGCATTGGGCTGGCCGGTTGTCAAGATTGATAAGACCCCACCACCGTAACTGGAGATGGTACCGCCGACTATCTCAATGATATAGGGGTGAGTGAAGAAGCCCCAGAGATCTTGGCTTGTAGTTTGCGCTAAGGCTCGAATAGCACGAGCAATGGCTTCCCTAATGGTTGCCTGGACCGAGAATGCTGCAAGCGCCGCGGTGTGACCGGTAGCCAAGAGGCAATTGGCCGCAACCGCACAGACCCCAAAGAGAAAATTGCGTCTCTCCAGTTCATCCTTATCTAGGAGCATAAGGTCTGTTGACTGAGAGCGTACGTTATGTTTTGACATTTTCTCCGAAGACGTTGTAGTCGAGTCGGGTAAAGAAAAGTGGTCTTCATCATTCTTCACGTGAATATTGTCATCCCATTCCTCAAGATTGATACCTCTCACCTCCCCTTTGCCTAGTTGGTGCCATTTGTACATTTTGCCACCATAAGCCGAGACTTCGCCATGCTCACGCATTTTAGTGTCCCCGGAGTGATCATCTCGTCTTCGGTTGTCATTTTTAATTTCGGAGGTCCTTTTGAGAATGTTTGAGGGCAATGTCTGAGCTTGCTGGTTGCCTGAACTATCGCTAACGCCACCTGCTGATCTGATAACGTTGAATGACCTATACGAGGCGGAAAAGTCATCGATGGCGATTTCTCCGGTGTCTCCCTCAGCAACGGCAGTGCTCAAATCACAAGTATCAGATGAATAGAAAGCAACGACGGTGTCATCCACGGAGCCAGTACTTTGGACGATCGCGCACTCTGCTACGCCTACGAAGAGTTTCTGGCAGCCTTGGTCAGGACCTCCGGTCCAGTGGCCGAGTATCTCGCCGGCACAATTGTCCTCATTGTAGAAACTTAGGTGAAAGGCATGGGCTTCTGAGGTGAGCAGCGTAAGGGCTGGAAGCCAGACAAGGGTCTTCATTGTCTGCTTAGTACGTGTCTTTTCACCTGGGTAATTGATGCGGTGATCTGCGGACAGCAGCTTAAAATTTGGCTTGCTTCTGTCGACGACGACGACGCGCTCGCATGCCTGCCTAAGGTACCTTACCTTGATAAGCTCAAAAATCTTGGCGAAGCTCTTCGAATGCCCGCATTCCATGTTATCAGCATCAGATAGCGACTACCGTCTCGTCATCATCGATTTTACCTCCTCCGCAGCGACTGATCATTCAGATCATATCGTCTCTTCACAAGATGGTGAGAGCGCTCTCGCAACCGACATCGGCAGAACTCTCCAAGGTCGTCCAAGTGGCCAGGGTCGAAGAACGTGATGATTTGGTGCGATGATAATAACATATGCTGAAACGGCGGCAATGCGACAACTTGGGTTGCCGTCAGAGTAGCGATCAAATGGGGTTTGCGCCACACTGCGGGAGAGCACCCATGGCTTTTGAGATCCATTCCTCATGACGGCGGATGTCGACATCGACTAAGGCGCAAGCGAACCACTTGGAGGTAGCCCCGCACGTGGTGGAAATGCGCCGGTTGACGACGATGCGGGTTGATGTACGTTTAATTGACGCCGGGGTCGGCTACGTACGCTCGTCGTGGGAGCCTAAGATCTCGAGGCGCTCAAGGAAATCACGAGGGATGGTGTACCTCTAGTTCTGGAGGTGGGAGGCATGCGAGGCACATGTCCAGGCACAGGCACGCGTTCGAGCGCACAATGGCGGTTTGACGGATGCTGAAGGGATTTACTACGACCCCACGAGGTGAAATGCGTATTAGCCCGACAATAAGAAACGAGATCCTGGCCAAAGACTTGAAAGATGAGGTCAAGACCAAGTTCTAATCACCAGGGCCTCCTTATCAGCGTACCATCACCCACGCCAAAGACCGCTGCGAAGAAGGACGAGAAAGAGGAGAAGATCAATGCGACCGGAAAAGTGACGTGGTCCAAGAGAAGCAGTGGCCCGAGGAGTGGTTCCAAGGTCACCAATGACCTACGCCTAGTGGATAAGCTCCACAGGCTCGCTTGCGACGACGGGATGATCGAATCACCGACTGGTCTTCTATGACTTTGCCCTTTGGCAACGCCATTCGCCCTCATTGCCTAATCTTGCGATCCGACCGCTCCCTCGTTTTCGACGTTCCCATGTTGATTTCTTGGTTGGGAACATCGCGTGAAATGGAAGTAGCTGGAGTGGTCCGACAGGCACAGGTGCTCGTCTACAATTCCAATTGTCTTGATGGGGGATACGAAGACAAGCCAAGAGCAGGATTACATTGGGAGGGATGACACGGGCTCTATCGTGCCCTTGGAAGCGGCCTACGCCTCTTTCTTCGACTTTGAAAAGTACTGCATCAGCACCGGCGCATATGTGGAGATGGTTAGGAATACGCTAACGCTATCATTTGCGTCATATTCGCAATCGTTTCTTAAGGGCATGAGGACGAAAATGGCCAGAATCCAGTTCAATCGTCAGTAGCGGACCCATCAGTCGCGAAGACTTTTTGAGCAACATTAGGCATACGTACATGCAAGGAACGATGGACGTGGTCAGGCACTTGAAGACGATGAGGTCAGGCGAAAGATTCAACGCTATCACGAAAGGCCTGATGGCGGCCGGGCGTAGACTTGTACCTGTACAAGCAAGACGTCCTCACACCGATCGCCACGTTCCTCGTGTATAAGCTTACGCGCTTAGCGTCCGGAATTGAGTCGGCTGTGAAGATAAGGACCAGTGCCATGATCAGGCTTGGGACGCACTTCACCAATGCATCCAATGATGAGAGAGTCATCATGCTCGCTACACTGCTCAAGCGATCGTACCTGTGCTCGACTGTGGGTGTGGCGTTCACTAACTGCGTACCCGTGCCCGTAGACAATATGGCGAAGAGTATCAGCTGCGCCTCACTCTTTTCAGATTGGCTGGGAAAGGTGATCAAGATCCACAACTCATTCGGCTTCAAGAATAGCCACGGGCGCGTTCTCGGCGGACATGGTACTGATAACATGATGAGCAGGTAATGTGGCACGAATGTCTCCGAGCATTGAAGTATCTAGAAGTGACTTGCTAATACAGGTATATCAAAGCGAGCATTGGCACTACTTGTCAAGTAAATTATATCAGTCTTAGTACCATACCGTACATTTCAAGCATCCTCAACTCCGTACAACTTGGTCTTGGACTCGGCGTGGCTTCAATAGAACATGGTCCGGAATCCTGACCTAGTTTGTCTGTATCTTGTTTTTCCAACTAATCATTGTGTATGCAGAAAAGAATCGGCACGAGACTGTATCATAAGTCCATTAGCAGCGTATAGGTAAAGCCAAGGGAGCCAGTACCTAAAATGAAGGTCAAGGAAGATTTCGAGATAGTCGCCCCGTACGAAGTGCCAGCTCATATTGAATGACCACCCGCCAAACATTATCACATAGTTGATTTGTATCAACTTTTGTTTTTTCTTCCCCCGGACGCACATGCTATTGTGACAAGAAAGGCGAGTAAATAAAGTGTTAAGAAGCCCTAGAATGAAATCCATTATATCAGTAAGACCGCTTGATTCGTAGTGAATTGACCTTACCAGGAGACCGCTATACGACTTGTACAGAGGGGAAACGTTCCCCTGATTTATAATTGTCACCATTTTAAATAACTCCTTAAAAGACCGGCATACTATCAAGTAAAAGCAAGATGCACGTTCCCTTATATTAGTAGAAATTAACGGAAACTTTAAATAATTCTAATATATATATACTTTTTACGATCTTAACTCGTTAAATACGTATATTATATTAAATTAAATTCTTTTTTTCTTTAAAATAAATATATCTAAAGTAATAAATAATCCGTTTTTATTAATAATATAAAAAATATTATAATATTCTTTAATATATCTTTATAAGTTAGTAAAATAATAATTTATATAATTATTATAATCAAGGTTCGCTAAGAACCTTAGTAGACTTAGTATATTTAGTATATTAAGGGACTATTTACTACTCGACGTAGTATATAGATTAATAAATAGGTAAGCGCTTAATCGTTTATCTAAATACTCGATACTAGAATAAACGAGTAAATAAATAAATAGCGTAGTTTCGTTCTTCTATATAAACTACGTATTTTCTTAATAAATAAAAGCTTCGTACTTAACTTCTCTTAAAACTTTTAATTATAAATTCTAAATATAGGCGTTTATTAAACTATTAATTAAATTTATTAAATTTATCTAGTTTTATTTTATATTAATACGAAGCCTATTATTCTTTAATCTTTAATACTTCTCTCTACGAGTACTAACCTAGGTCCTATTAATATTATATTAAAATATTAAATAAAGAGCCTTAATACTTTAAATACTCTTAGGATAAATATTTTAGAATTAATAAAGACCCTAGCCCTAAATACCTAAAATGGTACTAGAAAACGTAATATTATAGAGGAAAGAGATTATATTAAGATTACCCGATTAAATTACTACTATAAAGAGCGTAAAAAGCTTAACGATTAACTATTATAACTCTAATTATTTTTCGTATTTAACGAGAATATTATACTAATTATTAAATAGATAATCTTTATAATAACCTATATAAAAGATAATATATAGAAATAAATTAAACTATTCTTAAAATACTATATAAAAATAATAAACGATACCGATAATTTATTAATAAAGTTTTAAATAGAGAACTTCTCTAGGTTTAAAACCGAGATTCGCTATATATTTAGACTATTTAACGAAAGTAGTATAATAATTCGTATAATATAATATTTAGTATAACGAAGATCTACGTCCGATTACTTAGTATAATTTTAATATTATATAATACTCACGGACTAGGACGATATTACTTTTATAATAATATATCGATAAAGACTAAAAGATAATATAAAAAATAAATTTATATAAATAGGAGCCGTTATAAAGGACCTCGATATATTTATAAAATAAGTAATTAAAATTAATAATAAGCTATATAAACGTATAATAGAGAAATACTATAACGGAGGAGTTAACGGACGAGAACGATTAAGAGTTTATAATAACGGATATAATTCGGCTAGTTATTACCGTTATAAGAAATCTAACCCGTATAATTATATTTTAATAAAACTCGATTTTACTAAAAAGAGACTTATAAAAGAATTCTAGAAAAAGAGTAAATAATAATAAAAGGGTAAAAAAATAATAAATTACTATAATTATAATAAGCCGGGCTATATCGCTAGGAATTATTATTCGAAAAATATAATAAATCGATAATAATTAAATATATTTAAGAAAGAGATACCGGATAATATAGTTAAGTCACCTAAAGATTTAATATAAGACGATACTATATTTAATAATTTATTTAAAAAGTAAAGAGAGATTAAAGAAAAAATCGCTTAAAGAATTCGAGAGCTCGAAGAACTAAATAATAATAATAATAATAAAACTCTAAAGGAGGATTTAAAGAAAGGATAAAAATAAGAATAAAGTATAATAAATTCTAAAGAATAATTTTAGATAATAGATTACCTCGATAACTCCCGAATTTAATTTATCGTATTAAAAGAAAAACCCGAAGATAAAAAGAAGGAAAAAAGATAACCCTCTAAAATTAATTATATTTAAAATAAATATTACCTACGATATAAAGAGATATACTAGTTAATATATATAAACGAATATTATAAATACTATTATAATAGTTTAAGGGAGCGAAAGTATATCGTAAAACTAAAATATAATTATAATTAGTAGAATAACTATTTAAAAGATAATTATCCGTAGTATTTAATTAAGAAAAGGGAGAACTAAGTCTTCTTAGACTATAATAAAGAATAATAATTATAATTACGAAACTAGATAGGAAGTAGTAAAGAAACGAAATACTATAACTAGGACGAATAATACTATTATTTAACCGAAGATTATAAAAGGTACTTCGAATCTAAAGAGTACTATAGATTTTTATCTTCGTCGGGAAAAAACTAGTCCCTTATATTAAAGAAAAATATAAGAAGATTAACGTATTAACTTTAGAATAATATCTATATTTAGTTTAGTATAATATATATATACGGATACCGGTAAGAGTTAACGGATATAAAGTCGTTATAATAATAGATTTAAAAATAATTAATAATTTTATATCTCGAATAATAATTTAGGTAATTAACTTATTAACTCGAGAAAAAAAGAAATAATATAAACTTTAATTAACCGACGGGTCGAAGCTATTAATAGGAAGAATAAATAAAAAGATATTCCCGTTATTAATTATTATTTAACGCTATTATAAAGAAATTACCTTCGAGATAATAAAAATAACTATTTATTATATTATTTTAAGAATACCTTAATTAAAGAAATATAATTTAATAATAAATTAGACGAGAGGAGTATTTATATTTCCGTGTACTAGAGACGTCGCTAGTATAATATTTATACGCCTATAAAGAATAGCTATAAATAAAAAATCGAACTATAATTTAATCGAAGTTTATAATATTTTATCTTCGTATAAAGATAACTTTATAATAGGATCCGACTCGATATATACTAGCTAAAGAGGTTAGTAGGGCGAATAAATTAAAGTTTTTAAAAATAAAAACGAACCTCCTAATATCCTTAAAAAATATTAACGATAAAAATATCTTTTTTAAGAAGAAATAACTATAAAAGTATTACCTAAATATTAATTATAAGATTATAAAATCGAACTCGAATTTAGTAAAATACCGATATTTAGACCTATTTATACTTTATTAGAAAAAGAACTCGGAGTATTTCGCGGGTATATCGACGAGAATTTTAAAAAAATAATTATTCGAGAATCTAAATTATTAATAGGTTATCTAATCCTCTTTATAATAAAGAAGAATAGAAGTCTATAACTTTATATAAATTATCGAAAATTAAACGATATTATAATAAAGAATTAATACTCTTTATTAAATATTAACGAGTTATAAAATCGGTTTATAATAATAAAAATCTTTATATAACTAGATCTTCGAGGCGCGTATAATCTAATTCGAATAAAAGAAGACGAGGAGTAGAAGATTACCTTTAGAATTAAATATAGTTATTACGAATATTTAATAATACCCTTCGGATTTATTAACGCACTAGTAACCTATTAAATATTAATTAATAATATTATATAAGTATACCTAGATATAATAGTAATTATATACCTCGATAATATATTAATTTACTCTATTAATAAAGAAGAATATATTTAATATATATAGGATATCCTAATTTATTTATTACTAGCTAGACTTCTCCTTAAACTAGAAAAATATAAATTTCATAAAGAATTAATTAAATTCCTTAGTTTATAATTAATATTAAAGGTATTTATATAAGCCTTAAAAAGATTAGGAGTATTAAGGAATAATTTATATTATATAATATTAAGACGGTATAAAGTTTCTTAGGATTTACGAACTTTAATAGAAGGTTTATTAAAGATTATTTTAAAAAAACCTTACTATTAACGGATATTATAAAGAAGGATATCGCTTTTTAATAAAGGAAAGAATAATAATAATTTTTCGAGGCGTTTAAGGAGGCCTATAAGAAACCGCCGGTACTATATTCCTTTTAAAATAACGAACTAGCTCGAATCGAAACCGACGCTTCGGATCTAGTAATAAATATTTATATACTCTAATAGAGAGAAAATAAATAATACCCTATTATATATTATTCTAGGAAAATATTATTAGTAGAGTAGAACTATAATATCTACGATAAAGAATTACTAGTAGTAGTATCCGTATTAGAATAATAGCGGGTATATATAGAAAGTTACTCGGACCTTATTATTTTTATAAACTATAAGAATCTTCTTAATTTTACGACGATAAAATAATTAAACCGAAGATAAATTAGATAGTTAAAACTATTAGGGTAATATAAATTTAAGATCTTCTATACCCTAAAAAAGAATAATAGTCGCGCCGATATATTTAATAAGCGAGAGGACTATATAGAGGAAAAAAATATAATAATATAACTAGTTCTTATTTAGTAATAAGATAGATCGCTAGTACTAGTACGATAACTAATAGCGACGTTATATATCTTTATTCTCAGAATTATTAATAATATTTAGAAGGAATACGAAAACGATACCTTAACTACTATATTAAGAAATTAGTAATTATAGGTTAAACTATTAAAATATAATAAAAAAACTTATCTTCCTAAAGGATATCTTAAAGAAATTATTCGCGATTATTATAATAATCCGGTTTAAGGATACCCTAGAGTTATTAAGACTATAAAATTTATTTATAAAAATACGATACGCCGGGATTAAAATTATATATCGAGAAATATATTAAAGAATATATCGAGTACTAGTAGAATAAGTTTATAAAGTATATTAAATATAGTTAAATCTAATTCGCCTTAATACCGGAAATACTATAGGACGATATTATAATAGATTTCGTTATTAAATTACTAAAATCAAAGGACCCTATTATATCGGAAATCTTTAACTCTATAATAATAATCTATAATAAATTTAGTAAATACGTAATAATAATATTAATTAAGGAAATTTATAAGGCCGAATAAATCGCCTTTATATTATTAAATCGATTTATTAAAGATTATAAAATACCTAGGTCGATTACTTTTAACCGAGATAAATAATTTAACTTTAATTATTAGAAGATATTAATTAATACTATCGGAACTAAGTTATAAATATTAACTATATATTACCTATAGACGGATAGGTAGATAAAGCGGATAAATTAAATAATAAAAATATATTTACGATATTATATAAATAAGAAATAGAATAATTAAATAAGACTTCTACCTATAGTTTAACTAGCGTTTAATAATATATAGTTTAATATAACGAAACTTATATTATTCTTCGTAAACTATAGTAAATATATTAATATATTTCTAAGCTTAAAATAGGGACCTAACGCGTATAGGGCGCTAGTTTATATAGTTTATATAAAGATATTATATAACGATATATAAGCCTAGATCGAATTAACGAATACTCGAATATATTTAATAATAGATAAATATCGAAAAGAGTATCCTTAGTTAAAGGAGGGGGATAAGATATATCTCTTAATAAAAAATATAAAGAATAAAAAACTAAATAAGAAACTAGATTATATTAAAATCGGATTATTTTCGATTAAGAAGAGTAAAGGATTAGTTAATTATAAACTAAATCTTCTAGCCGATACTAAAGTATATTTAATATTCTACGTCTCTCGATTAAAGTTAATAGATTTTAATATATCCTAATAGGATATTTTTTATTTCTAGATTAAAAAAGAAACGGAGTTCGAGGTAAAAGAGATTCTAGATAAAAAAGATTAAAACTATCTCGTTAAGTAGAAGGGTTATAACGGGTCGGAAGATATTTAAGAATTATTAATAAATCTAATTAACTATCGAGAACTTTTAAAAAAGTTCCGGGGATAACGATATAAAAAAGTTAATCGAGAGTCCCTAACGAAAAGGATTTTAAGAATATAAAGTTATTAAGGTATAGAGCTAAAGCCGCCGCGCGCTTTATTTTACCGAACTTTTCTAATTCTTCTAGGCGCTCTAACTCTTTTATATCTATAAAATCTTTATTAAATATCTTCTATTTACGCTCCTTTAGGAATTTCTTTTATTAATAAAATCTCTTTAACTTCGTATTCTTTTAGTTAACGACTTCGTTCGCCGCTTCCTATATAATCTTAATTTTTTCTTCTTTACGTTCTAAGCGCTCTAGAGCTTTATTAATTCCTAAGAAATTAATAATAAACTTTAAGGGCTCGTATTTTTTCCTAGTTTTAATATACTCCCCGTACTTCGACGATAACGAGGATAATCGATATTCGGTTTAATATATCGCGTAATATATATATATAATTATAGTTATAAAACCTTTAGAAATAACTTATTCTTATAGTTTATTACGTTATTTTATTTAACGAGAAGATATAAAATTATCTTTAAGAATAAAGAAGATTAAAAGAGAGAGATAATATTACGATTAAGGTTCGCTAAAAACCTTAATAGGTTTAGTATATTTAGTATATTAAAGGACTATTTACTACTCGATGTAATATATAGACTAACAAGTAGGTAAGCGCTTAACCGTTTATTTACTCGATATTAGAATAAACGAGTAAATAAATAAATAGCGTAGTTTCGTTTTTTTATATAGACTACGTATTTTCTTAATAGATAGGAGCTTCGTATTTAAATTCCTTTAAAACTTTTAATTATAGATTCTAAATATAAGCGTTTATTAAACTATTTATTAAATTTATTAAATTTATCTAGTTTTATCTTATATTAATACGAAGCCTATTATCCTTTAATTCTTAATACTCCTCTCTACGAGTACTAACCTAAGTCTTATCGACGTTATATTAAAGTATTGAACGGAGAGCCTTAATAATAATATATATTACTAATAGTAAAAAACTAAGTATTTATTTATTTATTAAAGATTCGAGAGCGGTACACTTTCGAGACGTTATAAATTATATTATTTCGCGAAATATTCGTTTATAATATTTATTTCCGTTCTATAATTTATATAAAACTTTATTTTATATTCTTTAAATTTAATATTCTTGGAATTAAATTAAATTATTCCTTTTATTATTATACTCCGCGAAATAAATACTTTTTATTCTTTCTTTAATATGAAGACTTCTTTAAAGAATTTTCTTTTTCCGAATTAATAACGATATAATTTTTAATCTAATTAATTATCTCTAATATTTTTTATATATAATTAGTTAAATAGTATATATATTTTTAATTTCGTATATACGACGCCGATAATTTATTTATATAATAATACCCTAGAAAATTTCATTTTTAATTATTTTAACTAGATTTTCTCTTCTTTTAATCTTTACTTTTCGACTTTTTCCTCGACTTTTTATAAGATTTTAAGTAATTAGTCTAATTATTATATATTACGAGGTAGATTTAAATATAGTATTATTAAACTAAATCTTAATACTTTTATATTAAAATTAGTATTTTAACTAGATTCTAGTATATTAGGGCTAAATCCTCTATATATAATTAATATCTTTTATATTATTAATATTTTACTATTAAAGTAAATATATTTTAATAAATAATAATAATAATATATATCGATTACTTTATATATTAAGATATTTCTATATATATACTAGTTTATTTATAGCTTCTCTTTAGATTTTAAATAAATATCTTCTTTATTTAAACTCTCTTACTACGCCTAAATTTTACTTCTAACTCTTTTACTAGACTAGTAGATTTTATTACTAATATATTAAATAATTTAAATAAACTAGTTATCGGCGCTAGTATTTACTCCTAGAAAAATCTTTTAATAATACTAGAATACTCTAAAATAGATATAACTACTCTTAATAATATAATAGGAGATCTTTTAGAATATTTATACTAGATATAAATTTAATAGAACTAAATATAATAGTAGTAATAATAGAAAATTACTTTATTTTACTCGTTAATACGAGAGATATCCAAGTTTTAAACTAGCTCTAATATTAATAATAAGAGTAATAAATTAAAAGTAGAAGATATTAGTTTCTTTAACTCTTAATATAAACCTAGAAATAATACTCTAGTTCTAAATACTAGTAAATACGTTTACTACTAAATTATTTACATTTTTATAAATAAATTTAAAGATATAGTAAATATTTAGCCTAATATTATAATATAGTAATATAATATTTAATATATAGTAAAAGAGTTTATATTTACTAGTTTTAAATTTATATATTTAAGATATTTATACTAGTTATATATAATCTAATAAAAGTAGTTTATTAAAAAACTATAATATTATATTATAGATAAAAGAAAGTCTATAACGTTCTTATTAATTTTATAATAAAATTAGGAATTTAAATACTAAAACTTATTATAATAATTATAATAATAGTATTATTTCTATAATAACTTAATATACTAGATTAATACCTGATTTTTAATTACGCCTAGGAATAATTATAATTAATATCTTCGATTCTCTTTTAGTAGGTATTAACGTAGTAGATATTTACTAAAGAATTCGGCGAGGTATTATAAATATTAACGATATCGAAGATCTTATCGTCGATATTTTATTTTTATAGTTATCGATAAGTTCCTAAATATTATTAAAGTACTTAATATTATATTATTAATTAAATTTAAAGTTATAATTTATTTATTATATTAAATACTTTATTAATATTTCTTTACCGCGGCGAAGAACTCTTTTATTAAATAGGCGCTTAACGACCTAGGATTTATATTTATTAATATTATTATTAATATAAACCGTATTAAATTACTTTAATAAAAGATAGTTAAAAGAGTTTAATATAATAAATTAAAACTTTAATTATATTACCGAGAGTATTAAGTAAACTCTTTAGTAATTTAGTATCTTTAAATAATAAATTTATTTATTTATTCGCTTTAAGATCTTAAAAGACCCGATATATTATTAATTTAATTTATAGACCTTCGTAGTTATAATAACCTACGGGATAAAGTAATCTTTATATAAATATAATAAAGTCTTTTTACTCTTTTTGTAATATATTAACTAGTAACTACGATTATAGTAATATTTCTAACTTATCTATATAAAACTAATAATATCGGTTATTTTTATACGAATATAAATTTATTATAGTAGTAGTATACCTAAACTTAGTAAATTAAAAAATCGGTTTAAAATAAAGCCGTAAAAGACTTTATTTAATATTTTCGATATTATCGTAGAGTGTAAATTATTTAATAAACTCTAAATTCGAGGTAGTACCGTAGGCTAGAGTATTAAGTCGTAGAGTATATATATATAAAACCGTAGCGTTATTTTAGTAGTTTAGTTAATATATTTACTACTTTTATTTATTTAAGAGTAGTAGGCCGTAGAGTATAATAAACTAATTTTAAAATATTTAAATATAGTTTTCTATAAATCGTTAAGGAATTTAGGGTCTTTATTTAATAATAATATTTTAAATATATTTAAATCGCCGATATTAAAGTAGTTTAATAATATAATAATTTAATTACTAGTATTCTAGGTAGATTTACCTAGTATATATATAATATATTTAATAAATTTATAAATAATAATTATAGTATAATCGAAGTCTTTCGTAATTATAAATATAACTAGGATTTAGTCGAGTATAAATATATAGAACGAGATAAATAGGCTTTTAATTAATTATATAATATTCTATAAATAATATCGACGAGTCTATAATACTAGGTAGTTAGGGTAGTATCTAATATAAATATAAAGTTATTTTATAAACCTATAAATATACTAGGATTTAGATATTATCTCGAAGTATTTATTAAAACCTAGGTAACTAGTATCGTAAACTATATCTAATACTTCCTTTATAAGAAGTTAAGGAATATAAAAATACTCTAAATTAATAAATTTATTAACGTAGAAGAATAAACTAAAGGTATTACGAATAAAAGAAAATATAATAACCGCGTTAAAATTAGAGTCTACTTCTATAATAAAGAAGAATTTTAATAACGTAACTAGAATAAAAATTATTAAATCTATTTATTTAAATCGTCTTTTAATATTAGTATTAATTAATTTAATAATTTTTATTTAATATAGGTCGTTCGCGTAGCTTTTTATTAAACGCGAATAAGTTTTTAAAATATATAATATTTATACTTAATTTAATATACTATATATATACTTCGGATTAGCGTAGGGATCTTTAGAGAGAATATTAAAGTAAAATAAAATAGGGTAAGGTATAGAGTAAAAATCGCGGTTCGATCCCTACCCTAAATTAGGGTAGGGTAGGGTAGGGATTTACCGAGGAATCTCTACTATACTAAGATAATAACCTTAGGGACGTATTACAACTACTATTATTTTTATAAATATACGTACTCATAGCTACTATTACCCTTATAGATATATGTATTTATAACTACTACTACTACTACCTCTATAGATATATATACTCATGGCTACTATTACTTTTATAGATATATATATTTATAACTACTACTACTACTACTACTACTTTTATAAATATATATATTTATAGCTACTACTACCCCTATAAATATACGTATCTATAACTATTACAACTTTTATAAATATATATACTCATAGCTACTATTACTTCTATAGATATATATACTTATAGCTACTACTACCCCTATTATAAATTAATAATAAGATATATTATAGATTATATTATAGAGAGACGATTATTATAATAATTGTTATAATTAATATTTATTATTATTCTCTACTCTTTATCTTTTAACCGATTTTGAATCGAAATATTCTTTAAAATAAAATATTAAATTTAAGAGAAAACGCTAATATTAAAACGTATTAGTAAATATTTAAAAAGAGTTAATTTTGAATTTTAAATTAAACTATTATTTAAGCGTCCTCTTAATTTTAAAATAAACGAATTAAACTACGTCTTTAATAAAACCTTCGGTTATATTTAATTTTAAACTAATAATAGTCTTAATTTTAATATTAATTTAAATAATTATTAGGTCCGAGTATTTATTCTATAAATATATATATCTATAGGGGTAGTAGTAGTTATAAATATATATATCTATAGAGGTAGTAGTAGTTATAAATATATATATCTATAGGGGTAGTAATAGTAGTAGTTATAAATATATATATTTATAAAAGTAGTAGTAACTATAATACACGTATTTATAAAAGTAGTAGTAGTTATAAGTCCGCGTATTTATAAAGGTAGTAGTAGTTATAAATATATATATTTATAGAGATAGTAATAGTAGTAGCTATAAATATATATATCTATAAAAGTAGTAGTAGTAGTAGCTATAAATACGCGTATTTATAGAGGTAGTAATAGTTATAAATACACGTATCTATAGAGGTAGTAGTAACTGTAAGTCCGTATATTTATAAAGGTAGTAGTAGTTATAAATACGTATATCTATAGAGGTAGTAGTAGTAGTAGCTATAAATATATATATTTATAGAGTTATTATAATAATTACTAGAGGGTCCTAATATAGAGATACTCTCTTTCTTTATAAAGATACTTTTTAATTCCTTGAATAAATACCCCCTCTATATCTAGTTAGTGCCTATAGTTACCATAATACTACGGCCGCGTATTATTCGGGCGACGTGGGTATATAGTAATAAAACTATTACTTTATCCCTAATACCGTTAGCGACGACGATATTATATATATTTAAATTCTAAATAAGTAGACCTTCAAATATAGTATATAACTAGGTAGTATAGTTAGTATTTAATAATAGAATCGCTATAGAGTAAATATAAATAGGGTTTTTGTTATTTTCGCCTTTATCCTCGCCGAAAAACGCGCCTATAATAGAAAAATCTTAAATTATTTAAATCCGACGTTTTTTTTAAAAAAAAAACTATTTTAACATCGTTAAATTAATTTAACTACTAAACTAACTTATTAAAATTTATCCTCGATATTAATATATTATATTTACGGCCTTAAAGACCTAGTAATATTATTATTTTAACTAGAGTTAAAGTTAAAACTAGAGCTAGAGTTAGAGTTAGCGCCGATATAATAAAGATAACTAGCCTAGTCTCTAGTTAATATATTAATTAAGAGAGAAACCTTCTATATCAAACTCTTAAATTTAAATTAATTATTATAAAGTAGGTATTAATAATAAGGTCGGTTTCTTTATACTCGACTTAACTCGTTATAATTTTTTAACTCCGTCTCGATATAACTCCCCCTTTTAGTATAACTCCCTCTTTTAATATAACTTCTTCTTTTAATATAATTTCTCTTTTTAATATAACTCCCCCTTTTAATATAACTCCCCCTCTTAATATAACTCCTCTATTTACTCGGGGTATAAATATAAGCGATTTTAAAATAGAGGTTCGGGAGGATAAAATACTATATTATAAAAAGTATTTATCTATCTTTTCGAAATAAAAAGGTCGTCGTTGAGTAGTTTATTTAACTATAAATTTAACTCTCGTCGGAAGTTCTCGTAGGTTAATAAATCTATCTTTAAAGTATATAATTACTAGTTTTTATATCTTTATTAAAGAGGGGATATTCTAGCTATCCTCTATTTTAGTAATTAACTTTTATATTAACGAAGAAGTTAGTTTAATATATCGCTAGTAAGAATAAATATCTTCGATTTTAAGAATATTAGTATTATTTTCTATCTTTACCTTTACTTTATAAATATATAATAGTCTAGAATATCTAGTATATATATCGGTATAAACCTCGAGATTATTATTTATTTTAACTAGCTACGCGACTATCTTTTTAAATATAAATAGTATTACTAAAGTTTTTATATCCTTAAACGGAGGAACCCGATATTTATAAAGAAGGTATATTTTATTTATTTCTAATTTACTAATATATATTCTAAATTAATAAACTAGGAGGTCGTTAATTTTATTAACTACTATTTTAAAGTCCCCTATACAAATTAGCCGGTATATTTATAATAAAATAATAACGCGTTTTATTTATCGAAAATTTTAACTCTCTCTTCAAGCCCTAATAATTATTCTTATTTTTAGAATTAATACTATTCTAGAAATAGAGAATTTAATTAATAAAGACTTTAATAAACTTCTTTTTATAAGGGTTAATCTATATCTTTATTAGATACTAGTAAATAGAGGCGTCTTTAAAGAGATAATCTTTATATAGTTATTATTATTTATTTTCGAAATCCTCCTTTATATAAATATAAATAATAGTAAACTAGCCGTTATAGAACTTTTCCTAATCCTTTTTCGTTTTAAATTTACTTTTATAATTAATAATTACGTCTTTATTAATATATTAAATATATAGTAAATTAAAGACTTTTAGGAAGATATAAAAATAAACTACTATTAAAGCCTTTTTACGATCGGTGATATTAACGAGCGGATCTAGAATATCGAGTTTTAGAATTATATCGCGGTATTACTAGAGGGCCTAAATATAATCCTTAATCTCTTCCTATACTAGGAAGTAGAAAGTGATACAGAATAATATATTTAAAATAGTCGTCCCGGTAATAATAAATAGAGGAAGTTTATATTTATTCGATTTATAGGTATAATTTATAATAACGACTTTTTAATTCTACTTTAGAATAGTATAATATAACGTCTGTAAAAAGAAGAGATAAAATACTCGATTTTAACGGTCCTTAAAATACCTAACCTATTAATCGCCCGTATATAAATCTTCTATTAATATTTATATAGGAGTAAGGTTTCCTAAGGCCTTTCGCTTTATTTTAAACTTCGCGTTATAAATATCTTTTATTAGAAACGTTAGATTAAATAAATAACCTACTTTAATTTCGAGCCCGTTAATAATCTACGCCGGTATAATATATATCTTCGTCTATTCTTTAATAGTCTATTTAACCGCTATTATTATCGCCGTAACTCGATAAAAAGAGTATAAGATTAGGAGAGTTAGGTTATAATTATAAAAATTATTTAATATTTCTAGGTACTAGTTATCTAGGGAATCCTTCGTAGCGGCGTAGAGAAACGAATAACCGGTATAACGAGAGGTTATATATATACGTTTTTTACCTCTAGGAGGAGCTTTTTTTCTATCTTTATTATATATTAACTAGGCTTTACGTTTTACCTCTTTTTTATTTATTTTCGACTTTCGTTAAACGATTATATAGCTCTACTTCTTCGTATATTTTTATATAGTCTTAATAAAGAGGCGGAGGGAGTTATTTAATAAACTATTCTATAATAGTAATAAATCTATAATTATTATTATAGTAGAGTAAATTAAATTAGAGAAGTATTTATTTTAAATATAAAAAGTAGCGACGTAATAGTCGCGATATTTACTACTAGCCTACGGTAGATATACTAAATACTACGGTAACTACGGGTATTAACCGGATATAGGGGGGGTATTTATCTAAGGAATTAGAAAATATCTTTATAAGGAAAGAGGATATCTCTATATTAAGACCTTTATTAGAAATTCGTTTTAATATAGTAGAGATTCTTTAATAAAACTCTACTCTACTTTACCCTACTCTAGGCCCTATATTAATAAATCTCTATACTAGATTAGAGTAGAGATTATATCTCGATCTCTACTCTTATCTATACTAATTCGAAATATAATTAAAAGAGAAACCCGAAAAAAAGAAAAAAGAGAAAAATTAATTCTTTAAAATTAATTATATCTATAATAAATATTATTTACGATACGGGGAGATATACTAATTAATATATTTAAACGAATATTATAAATACTATTATAATAGTTTAGGAGAGCGAAAGAATATTATAAAATTAAAATATAATTATAATTAGTAGAAAAACTACGTTAGAGATAATTATTTATAATATTTAATTAAGAAAAGGGAAAACTAAATCTTCCTAGGTTATAATAAAGAATAATAACTATAATTACGGAATTAAATAAATTATAATAAAGAATTAAAGAGTTATAATTAAAGTAAATAATATTATTATTTAATTAAAGAATATAAAAGATACTTTAAGTCTAAAGAGTATTACGGATTTTTATCTTCGTCGAGAAAAAACTAGTTCCTTATATTAAAGAGAAATATAAAGAAATTAATATATTAACCCTAAAATAATATTTATATTTAAATTAATATAATATATATATACGAATACTAGTAGAAATCAACGGATATAAAATCGTTATAATAATAGATTTAGGAGTAACTAGTAATTTTATATCTCGAATAATATTTTAAATAATTAACCTATTAATTTAAAAAAAAAAGAAATAATATAAACTTTAATTAATCGACGGGTCGAAATTATTAATAAAAAGAGTAAATAAAGAAATATTCCCGTTACTAATTATTATTTAATACTATTATAAGGAAATTACCTTCGTTATAATAGAAATAACTATTTATTATATTATTTTAAGAATATTTTAATTAAAGAAATATTCCCGTTACTAATTATTATTTAATACTACTATAAGGAAATTAACTTCGTTATAATAGAAATAACTGTTTATTATATTATTTTAGGAATATTTTAATTAAAGAAATATAATTTAATAATCGATTAAAAGAAAGAAATACTTATATTTTCGTATATTAAAAATATTATTAATATAATACCTATATACCTATAAAGGATAATTATAAATAAGAAGTTAAACCGTAGCCCGGTCGAAGTCTATAATACTTTATCTTCGAATGAAAATAACTTTATATAAGGATCCGATTCGATATATATTAACTAAAGAAATTAATAAAGCGAATAAATTAAAGTTATTAAAAATAAAAATAAACCTCCTAATATCCCTAAAGAGTATTAATAATAAAAGTATCTTTTTTAGGAAAAGATAATTATAAAAGTATTATTTAAATATTAATTATAGTATTATAAAATCGAACTCGAATTGAATAAATAATCGATATTTAGTCTTATTCATACTTTATTAAAAAAAAACTCGGAGTATTTCGCGGGTATATTAATAAAAATCTTAAAAAAGAATTTATTCAAAAATCTAAATCGCTAGTAAATTATTTAATTCTTTTTATAATAAAAAAGGATAGAAGTTTATAACTATATATAAATTACCGAAAATTAAATAATATTACGATAAAGAATCGATACTCTTTATTAAATATTAGCGAGTTATAAGATTAGTTTATAATAATAAAAATCTTTATATAATTAGATCTTCGAGGCGCGTATAACTTAATTCGAATAAAAAAAGGCGAGGAATAAAAAACTACCTTTAAAATTAAATACGATTATTAAGAATATTTAATAATACTCTTCGGATTTATTAATATATTAATAACCTACTAAATATTAATTAATAATATTATACGAGTATATTTAGATATAACGGTAATTATATACCTCGATAATATTTTAATCTACTCTACTAATAAAGAAGAATATATTTAATATATATAAAACGTTTTAATTTATTTATTATTAACTAGACTTCTCTTTATATTAAAGAAATATAAATTTTAAAAAGAATTAATCGAATTCCTTAAATTTATAATTAATATTAAAGGTATTTATATAAACTTTAAAAAAATTAAGAGTATTAAAAAATAATCTATATTATATAATATTAAAACGGTATAGAGTTTCTTAAGATTCGCGAACTTTAATAAAAGATTTATTAAAGATTACTCTAAAAAGGCTTTATTATTAATAAATATTATAAAAAAAGATATTACTTTCTAATTAAAAAAAGAATAATAATAATCTTTTAAAATACTTAAAGAGACTTATAAGAAACTACCGGTATTATATTCCTTTTAAAATAATAAATTAGCTCGAATTAAAATCGATACTTTAGACTTTGTAATAAAAGCTTATATCCTTTAATAAAGAGAGAATAAATAATACCCTATTATATACTTTTTACGAAAGATATTATTAGTAGAATAGAACTATAATATTTATAATAAAGAATTACTAGTAGTAGTAATAATATTAAAATAATAAAGAGTATATATAAAAAACTATTTAAATTTTATTATCTTTATAAACTATAAAAACCTTCTTAACTTTACTACTATTAAATAGTTAAATCGGAGGTAGGTTAAATAATTAAAATTATTAGAATAATATAAATTTAAGATCTTCTATACCCTAGGAAGAGAAACCGATCGCGCCGATATATTTAATAAACGAGAGGACTATATAGAGGGAAAGAATATAATAATATAATTAATCTTTATTCAAGAATAAAATAAATCGCTAGTCCTAGTATAATAACTAGTAGCGATACTATATATCTTTATTTCCGGAATTATTAATTATATTTAAAAGAATTACGAAAACGATACCTTAATAAATATTAAGAAGTTAATAATTATAAACTAAATTATTAAAATATAATAAAAAAACTTATCTTCTTAAGAGATATCTTAAAGAAATTATCCGCGATTATTATAATACCCTAGTTTAAGGATACCCTAAAGTTATTAAAATTATAAAATTAATTTATAAAGAATACGACGCGCTAAGACTTCGGCTATATATCGAAAAATAGATTAAGAAATATATCGAATACTAGTAGAATAAATCTGCGAGGTATATTAAATATAGATAGATCTAGTTCGCCCTAGTACTAGAAATACCTTAGGACGATATTATTATAAACCTCGTTATTAAATTACTAAAATCGAAAGACCCTATTACGGTAGAGGCCTTCGATTCTATAATAATAATATATAATAAACTTAGTAAATATATTATAATAATATTAATCAAGGAGGTTTATAAAGCGGAATAAGTTATCTTTATACTATTTAATTAATTAATCCGGGATTATAATATTCCTAAATCGATTATTTTTAATCGAGATAAATAGTTTACCTCTAACTATTAGAAAATACTAGTTAGTACTATTAGAATCAAATTACGGATATTAATTATATATTATCTATAGACCGATAAATAGACGGAACGAATAAATTAAATAATAAAAATATATTTATAGTACTACGTTAATAAAAAATAAAATAATTAGGTAAGGCTTTTACCTATAGTTTAATTAATATTTAATAATATATAATTTAATATAACGAAACTTACACCGTTCTTTACGAACTATAATAAATATATTAATATATTTCTTAAACCTAGATAAGGACCGAGTATATAAAGGGTATTAATTTATATAATTAATATTAAGACGTTATATAAAGAAATATAGGCCTAAATTGAATTAATAAATATTTAGACTAAAGCGAGAGTCGATAAATATCGAAAAAAAAAAATCTTAATTAAAGGAGGGGGATAAAGTATACCTTCTAATAAAAAATATAAAGAGTAAGAAACTAAATAAGAAACTAAACTATATTAAAATCGGACTACTTTCGATTAAGAAAAATAAAGGATTAATTAATTATAAACTAAATCTTCTAGCCGACGTTAAAATATATTTAATATTTTATATTTTTTTACTAGAGTTAGTAGACTCTTTAATACTTTTATAAAATATTTTTTATTTTTATATTAAAAAAGAAACGGAATTCGAGGTTAAAAGAATCCTAGAATTTAATTATAAAAATTAGAAATACCTTATTAAATAGAAAGAGTATAATAATTTAGAGAATATATAAAAATTAAATATAAACCTTATAAACTACTAGTAATTTCTTAAGAAATTCTATTAAAATCGAAGGGAGAATAAATAATACTTAATTAATCGAAGTCGGCGGGTAGTTAAAATTATTCGGAGGAAATATTAAAGAAAAGATTCTCCGAGTTAATAATAATAAATACTATCCTCTCCTCCTCCTTTAACTCCGTAATTTTTATTTATTTTATTATTATTAACTCTTCTTCCTTATCCTTAAGAAATTCTAGTTATTATTTAAAATAATTTATTTTTATATATTATTCGGCTAGCTTTAAATAAGTCTTATAAATTTCTTTCCTTATCTTTAAACGTTTATTCCGAGTTCTTTATAATATTAATAATAAGATAATAAGATCGTAATCTCGCTCTAGACGGATATACTTCGTATATTTTTTAAATAACTTTTTAACTAGGTAGCTCTTCGAATCCTTCGCGTAATATTAATAAAGATATATTATAAAACTAATATCTCCCGAGTTATTTAATAATTCTTTATAACGAGTTATTAAATTATAAAGGTTAACTCGACGGGGTAATATAATAAAAGAGTAGAATATTTTCGAGAAGAAAACTTAATAAAGAAAGAAATAATATTATAATCTACTATTATAATAGAATATATACGGACTAATAATACTACGTAGGATATTTACCTTATTTATAATAATAAATATTGCGAGTATAAGTTATACTCGCTATACTTGTAGGAATAAATATATAGAATATACTTCTCTTAGCACGATTTCCTTTTATTATATAAATAGTATATTTTCTTAATAGATAGGAACTTCGTACTTAACTTCCCTTAAAACTTTTAATTATAAATTCTAAATATAGACGTTTATTAAACTATTAATTAAATTTATTAAATTTATTTAGTTATATTTAACTATTTATATAAAATTAATTATTTATTAATCTTTAATACTCCTCTTTAAGAGAACTAACCTAGGTCCTATTAATATTATATTAAGATATCGAACGGAGAGCCTTAATACTTTATTAATCCTAAAATATATATTTTAAAAGTATTTAAAGTATTAAGGCTCTCCGTTTAATATTTTAATATAATATTAATAGAACCTAGGTTAGTTCTTTTAAAAAGAAGTATTAAAGATTAATAAATAATAATCTTCGTATTAGTAATTAAATATAGCTAGATAAATTTAATAAATTTAATTAATAATTTAATAAACGTTTATATTTAGAATTTATAATTAAAAGTTTTAAAGAAAATTAAATACGAAGCTTTTATCTACTAGAAAATATATTATTTATATAATAAAAGGAAATTATATTAAGAACTATATACTTACTCTATTTACTCGGTAAATATAATAAATAGTAATATATTTACCCTATTTACTCGGTTATCGCGGTGAGTAGTTTTTTATTAATAGTATTTATTTTACCCCTTTACCGGGTAATCCTAATACTATATAATATTCGTAATAAATACGTAGATAAGGATAATAATATATTTATTAATTTTATATATAATAAAGCCGATACTTTTAATATAGAGTAATAAAGATATTTTCTTAATCTAAATATTAGGGAGTTGAGATAAAATCTAAGGTTTATTAGTTAATATAATTTTATATCTAGTATTAATATAGCCTTCGTTTTCCTCCTCTTCTTTAATAGTAAAAGTAAGTTTAATAAATATATAAATATAGTTTTAACCTTAAAACGCGAAGTCTAAACTAAATATAACGGGGTTTAAATAGTCGGATTTCATAATTTTAATAATTATAATATTAACTTCGAAAGATACGTTAGAGTTTATAGATTTATTAATTTTATTAATAAGGGACTTTATAATTATATTAATAAAAGACTTATCGAGCCTATTAATCGAAGACTTCGTAATTTTATTTAAATTTATAATTTTACCGAAAGACTTTAGTAAAAAAAATTCCCGTAAATATTTATAAAATTTAATCTTTAACTAAAAAGATACTTTATAATTATAATAATATATTTTAATTTCGACGAAGCTACCGAGTTATTTATTATATTATAAATTATTATCGTAGTAAAGATTATCTCCGTAGTTTTAATTAATAGGGTATTTATTAACGTAGTAAAACTCGTATTAATATATTTTACTTTAGTAAAGTTAATTTTAAAAGGCGGCGATAACTATTTAAAATAAATAACGACGGAGGTATTAATTGAATAATTACTAGTATACGACGAGGAAAATTCTACTAGGGGTACGAAATTAGTTAAGATAAAAAGAAATAAGAATAATAAAAATAAGATTTAAAGTACTAGGGTAGAGGGTAGACCCGGGCTATTAACGTATTTTAATATAATAAAGATATCGTAATAAATAAAGGGGACGGGTAATCGAACGGGAGAGTATAAAGAAAGTATAAAAATATTGAAAGAATTAATAATAGTTATAATAAAGACTATAAAAGTTATAGAGTATAAAGAGGTATAATAGATAATATACTATAAACTATAACTAATATAAATTATATTAGGAATAATTCTTAATTATATATAAGAATTAATAGAAGAATATATACTTTAACTAGTTTAAATAAAGTCGTTAAAATAAAAAATTCAAAAATTTAAGGCGAGGAGTATACCTACGTTATTAATATAAAACTAAATTAATATTACCCGTAGAAATATATTTATTTTATCGAGATATATAATCGAAATAAACCCCGCTCCCTCTATAATAGTAATTAACGCGAAGGCGAAATAATTAATAATTAGGATAAATAATATTAAGGCTAAAGGATAATTTAGGAAAGTAATTAACTCTTAATTAATTAAAATATTCTAGAACGGAGTCTATTTAGTAGCGGAGTCGATCGTCGGGGTAAAATAAATAACGAGAGGAGACTTCGTTTTATACTATATAATAATAAAGATAAAGTAAAATCTAGAGAAAATAATTAAATAAATAAAAAGTATTAACTCCTCGGCGAGAGTATTAAAATAGACCTATATAATAATAATATATAATATAAGGAAAAAGGCCGTCGATATAAATAATTAAGAAACGGTAATAAAGATATTATAAAAAAATAACTATAGGTTATACCTAGGATTAGATATCGTAAATATAAATAATTAAGATTCGTCTTTAAACTAGATAAATACGGCCGTAAGAAAAAGTATTTAATACTCTTTCTTAAAATCCCGGACCTAGATATAGTAAATAAATTAATAATAAATAGATTTCTAGAAAGCGAATAACTATTATTATATAAAAGGTAAGAGAGAATAAATAACCCGAGGTAATATTTTAATTACTAGAGATACGATTATATAGCTCTAGTTTATAAAAACTAGCCTAAATATAGAATATATATAGAATTATATTAATTATACGAATATAGTACTGAAAGCCCGAAGGAAAAGCGTTATATAATTTACTCTAGATATTATAAATCCTAGAGTAGAGTGTACCTAGTTAAATTAAAAAGGTATACCGAATCTAATAAAGATTAGAGAATAAACCTAGGTAGTTCGCGGTATTATTAAAGATAATAACAATAAGCTTTTAAATATAATTAATTAATAATGAATTTATATTAATACCGGCTAGAGGTATAAAAAAGAGGAAAATAATAACGAATATAATTAATAAAATTTGAAATATTATTATTATACCTAGGAAAATAAAGAGGCCGAGATAAAATAATAGATTAATAATAATACCTAGGTAAATAGTCCTCTAAGTTCTAAATAACCTTTTAAAAATAATATTCGATTAACTAAATAAAAACCGGCTAGAATTAATATTATTAAATAACTAGGAAATAAACGAGGAATTTATAAATATAATATTAACGCGTAATAAATTATAATATTTAATTTAAAGTCGTATAATATAATATTAAAAAAGAATTAAAGTTAATAATAAAATTACTCTAAAACGAGTAAATTAAAAATATCGATATTTTAATTATTTAAGAGCCTAGTTAAAACCCTATTATTTAGGCGTTATATAATAATAATATTAATTATTTCTATTTAGTATATAAGGGAGGCCTAGAGACCCGTATATACTTTTATATAAATAAAAGAATCGATATAAATAATTAAAAACTAGTTTATTATAAAGATAATTTATATTTTATAAAGATTATATTAAAAAAGCGAAGGAATAAAAAGGAATCTCGGTCGGATAAAATCGGGGAGGAGGAGGTTATTAATCGAGGAATTCCCTATTATAAAGAGATATAAATTTATAATATATATAATTTATTATTAATATAGTATATTTTAATTAATAATTCGTTAATATTATTATTATTAAAGGAAGCGTTAGCGGAGGAAAACGAATATATTCTTTTAAAGAATTTTAATCTTTACTACCCTAATTAAAATAATACTAGATAATATATATATTATATTATAACCGATTATCTTTTAGGGATAATAAAGTCGAGGGAAATAAAATTAAAATTATTAAAATTATTTATTATATAAAAAGCCCGAGGATAAAAAAGTATAATCGATTTATTATTTTTTATAAAAGGAGTATACTAGGCTATAAATAACTTTATAATCCGCGAAGATTTATATTATAACTCCGACTATAAATTAATAATAATAAAATTCGAGTAGGCGTAGGAAAGAGTAATATTATATATTTATTATATCTAAAAAAAATTAAGGATAATACTATTTAAAAGGAAATATAATAAGGTATAAAATCTTTTTATTAAAGATTAAAGAAGCTAGAGTTTAAAACTAAAAAAAATATCGATTAATATTTAAATAAAATAATAGGAGGTATTTAAAAAATTATTAAATTTATAATCTTATAGGCCCGTTTATACTAAAGAGTCAAATTTTATTAAAACTCCTATTATATTAATATTATATTAAAGATAAAGAAATATATAAAGAAATATAAATAAAATTAAAATACCTAGACGGGGGAGGCCTTAAATATAATAAATAATAAAAGAATATATATAATTCGAAGAATAAAAATACTTTTTTAATAAAAGAATATATATAAAGTTTTATTAAAGCCGGCGGGAGTATAAAAACTCGTAAAATAAAAAAAGAAGAAAAATAATTATTTTAAAAAACTCCTTTAATTCCTAGTTATTAAAGATAATAAAAAAGGAAAAACTAGAGATTTCGAGGGTAAAATAAAAACTTTATAAAAAATATTATTTCCCCCTTTACCGATAATAGATTTAAATAATATCGACGGATAAAATACCTAGAGCCCGTTAGAATAAACTAGGAAATAATTAGGATAAAAATATATAAAATAATATAATATCTAGTTACCGATAAGGCGCTAGAAATAACTAGAATCCCGAATTAATTCCTAAAAACTATAATAAAAACGGGAGTAATAAATATTATTATTTATTTATTTTAAGCCTACCTTAAATAAAAATATTATTTAAAGTTTTTTAAAAAAATTAATATAATAATCCTTAAGAAATCGAAGAAAAGCGACTATTTAAAACTAAAGTTATATAGGTTTATTATACTCTTTAATATACTTAATAAAGTACTAGAAATAATTATCTTTAGAAAATTAAATAATATAGCGGAGGAGTATAAATTATTATTATTATAATAAATAAAGGCTAGATAAAAATGTTTAATAAAAACCGCGCTAAAGACCTTTATAAATATAGTATATATTATATAAAATTATAGTAAAAATAAAAGGGGAAAGATAATAAATCTATTATTATTAAATATAACGGGAGCGTTTAATAATATTTTATATAAAAGACTATTATATAATTTACGAATAAAAGATATACCTAGCCTAATCGTTAATTAAATAATAAATTTTTTATTAGATAAAACTATATCCGTAATATTTAAAAGAAGGACGAGTATAATAAAGAAGGTAATAACGGGTATTTTATAAAAATCGCCTATTTTATTAATACTCTTTTTATTCTTTAATATATTATTAATCGAGGAGTATATTAAAATAAACCTATTAATATAAGTCGGAGGATTTATAAATAATATTTATTTACTCGCTTATAGCGAGAGTATAAAAAAGAATTATACGAATTTAAAACGGGCCTACGATATTTATTTAAAATAAATAATTATTTATAAAGTATTATTTACTCCCTAGAAATATAAACTAGTTTATATATCTCGAATACTAAAGAAGTTTAATATAGAAATAATAATAAATTTTAAAAACGTAATTATCGAATTTAAAATAAGTATTAAGATTTTAAGACTATATATTAATTTAAAATTAAAATAAAAATTATACCTAGCCTAGATTAAAGTTAAGGCGATTAATTAAAACCGCGTTATAAAATATTTAATTAATTCGATATAAAGCGCTACCTACGCGAAGTATAGGACGATATATAGTATAATAATTAAATTAATATTAATATTTACGACTCCGATATAATATTAATTAAAGAGAATAACGGAGGCCATAAAGAGATATATAAAGAAATTAATAATTATCTAGAATAATTATTTTAAAACGGTTCTAAAAGTATTTAAAATTACTCTAGTTTTAATACTCGAGGTTAATTTAATAATCGCGTTAATTAACCTTTAATTAGACCCCCTAATATTACGATATTAAACTAGTCGAGGGACCTATTTAGTTACGATTATAAAAAATATACGGATTTAAAATAAACTCTAGCGTAGAGGAGGTAAATAATAATAAATACCTCCGATATTATTAATAGAAAAAAAAACCTAGGTACTTCGCGAACTAGGATTTAAAGAATAATATAAAGTAATTATAATTATAAAGAGGAGAAAAAACTAAATAAATTTAATCGAAGATATCGAAAGATATTAGGATATTAAGATTATCGATTAAAGAGTAAAAAACTAGGCCCGCTAATAATTACTAAATAAATAAAAGAGTTATAAAATAATAATTTTTATATAAATTATTAACCCGGCTAAAAAAGGAGATTTATTTAAAGACCGGTTCGATTATTATAATTAATTAAAAAAGATTAAAAACTTTATAATTAATTAATTAATTAATTTATATATTTACTCTAATAAAACTACTTTACTAATAAGGGAGTTCCGCGAATACTCTCCTAGTAAAGTTACTAGCGGCGCCTACTAGCCGTTAAAGAAATCTCGTTAATTAAAAACTTTAATTTATTAATAATTTATTTCCTTTTTTTATTAATTAATAACCGATAATTATAATTATTTTAAAATATTATTTATTCTTTCCTTTATTTCTCTTTTATTTTAGTTTTAGATTTTATTTATTTATCTCGTAGGTTTATAGGCCGCTTTATTATAAATTTATTAAATAATCGATACCTACGGCCCTCTAGCCGGCGGTTTCTTCCTTTTCTTCTTTTTCTTTATAAGTTTAAGTATATTACTAGGTCTTAATAATAATTTAGATTATACTAACTATTCTTTAATAAAAAAGAATTAACCGAGTTATCCCGTTTTTATTATTTACCGCGCGGTTATATATATATTTTAGGTCTATATTAATATCTTCTTAAAATTATATATATTTATTTATTTTATTAACTCCGTTTTATCCTTAGCTAGTTCCGAGTAAAATAATAATATATACTTTATATTTTATTTCCTCTATTTATATTAGTAGCTAGTACTACGGACTATAAGTATCTTTATTCGGTATAGGAATTTATTTAATCCGATTTTATTATATTTTAATTATATCGTTATAGAGCTCTTAACTTTCTTTAATTAATTATAATAATCGAATTAATCCCCGAATAAATCTCCCTTTTAAGCCGGGTTAGTAATTTATATAAAAATCGTTATTTTATAACTTTTTTATTTATCTAGTTATTATTAACGGGCCTAGTTTTTTATTCTTTAATCGATAACCTTAATATTTTAATATTCTTCGATATCTTCGATTAAGTTTATTTAATCTTTTCTCCTCTTTATAATTATAACTACTTTATATTATTCTTTAAATCTTAAAGCGCGAAGTACCTAGGCTTTTTTTTCTGTCGATAATATTAAAGATATTTATTATTATTTACCTTCTTTACGCTAGAGTTTATTCTAAATTTATATATTTTTTATAGTCGTAACTAAATAGGTCCCCCGATTTATTTAATATTATATTACTAGGCGGTCTAATTAGAGGTTAATTAATATAATTATTAATTTAACTTTAAATACTAGAATTAGGGTAGTTTTAAATACTTTTAAAACCGTTTTAAAATAATTATTCTAGATAATTACTAGTATTTTTATATATCTCTTTATAATCTCCGTTATTCTCCTTAATTAATATTATATCGGAGTCGTAAATATTAATATTAATCTAATTATTATATTATATATTATTTTATATTTCGCGAAGGTAGCGCTTTATATCGAACTAACTAGGTATTTTATAACGCGGTTTTAATTAATCGCTTTAATCTTAATCTAGGCTAGATATAATTCTTATTTTAGTTTTAAATCGACGTATAATCCTAAAATCTTAATACTCGTTTTATATTCGATAATTATATTCTTAAAATTTGTCGTTATTTCTATATTAAATTTCTTCGGCGTTCGAGATATATAAACTAGCTCGTACTTCTAGGGGGTAAACGATACTTTATAGATAATTATTTATTTTAAATAAATATTATAGGTTTATTCTAAATTCGTATAATTTTTCTTTATACTCTCGTTATAAACGAGTAGATAAATATTATCTACGAATCCTCCGACTTATACCGGTAAGTTTATCTTAATATACTCTTTAATTAATAGTATATTAAAAAATAGAAAGAGTACGGGTAAAATAAGCGATTTTTATAAAATACCCGTTATTACCTCCTTTATCGTACTCGTTCTTTCTTTAAATATTACGGATATAGTTTTATCTAATAAAAAACTTATTATCTAGTTAATAATTAGGCTTAGTATACCTTTTATTCGTAGATCGTATAATAATCTTTTATATAAGACGTTATTGAATACTCCCGTTATATTTAATAATAATAGATTTATTACCTTTCCCCTCCCGTTCCTATTATAATTTTATATAGTATATATTATATTTATAAAGATCTTTAGCGCGGTTTTTATTAAACGCTTTCGTTTAACCTTTATTTACTATAATAATAATAGTTCGTATTCCTCCGTTATATTATTTAATTTTTTAAAGATAATTATTTCTAGCGTCTTATTAAGCGTATCGAGGAATATAATAAACCTATATAATTTTAACTCTAAATAATCGTTTTTCTTTAATTTCTTAAAAATTATTATATTAATTTCTTTAAAGTACCTCGGGTAATATCCTTATTTAAAGTAAACCTAGAATAAATAAATAATAATATTTATTACTTCCGTTTTTATTATAATTTTTGGGAATTAATTTAGGATTTTAGTTATTTTTAGTACTTTATTAGTAACTAGGTATTATATTATCTTATATCTTTTTATCCTAGTTATTTCCTAGTTTATTTTAACGGGCTTTAAATATTTTATTCCGTCGATATTACCTAAATCTACCGTCCGTAGAGAGGGAAATAATATTCTTTATAAAGTTTTTATTTTACCCTCGAAGTCTTTAATTTTTCCTTTTTTATTATTTTTAATAATTAAGAATTAAAGAAGTTTTTTAAAATAGATTTTTTTTTATTTTTTTATTTTACGAGCTTTTATACTCCTATCGGCTTTAATAAAACTTTATATATACTCTCTCGTTAAAAGAATAAATTCGTTCTTCGAATTATATATATTTTTTTATTATTTACCGTATTTAGGGCCTCCTCCGTCCGGGTATTTCGGCTTCGCTTATACTCTTTTATATATTCCTTTACTTTTAATATAATATTAATATAACGGGAGTTTTAATAGGATTTAACTTTTTAGTATAAACGAGTTTATAAGATCGTAAATTTAATAATTTTTTAGAAGTCTTTTATTATTTTATTTAGGTATTAATCGATATTTTTTTTATATTCGAGTTTTAACCTCCCTAGCGCCTAGTAAAGAGATTTTATACTTTATTATATTTCCTTTTAAATAATATTATCCTTAATTTTCTTTTAAATATATTAAATATATAATATTATTTCTTTTTACGTTTACTCGAATTCTATTACTATTAACCTATAATCGGAGTTATAATATAAGTCTTCGTAGATTATAAAGTTATTTATAACCTAGTATACTCCTCTCGTAAGGAATAATAAATCGATTATATTTTCGTATCCTCGGGCTTTTTATATAATAGACGCTTTTAATAACCCTAATTTTATTTCCCTCGACTTTATTATTTTTAAAAGATAATTAGTTATAATATAATATATATATCGCTTAATATTATTTTAGTTAGGGTAGTAAAGATTAAAGTTTTTTAAAAGAATATATTCGTTTTCCTCCGTTAATACTTCCTTTAATAATAATAATATTAACGGATTATTAATCGAGGTATACTATATCGGTAATAAATTATATATATTATAAATTTATATTTCTTTATGATAAGGGATTCCTTAATTAATAACCTCCTCCTCCCCGATATTATCCGACCGAGATTCCTTTTTATTTCTTCGCTTATTTAATATAATTCTTATAAAGTATAGGTCGCCTTTATAATAGATTAACTCTTAATTATTTATATCGATCTTTTTATTTATATAAAAGTATATACGGGCCTTTAGGCCTCCTTTATATACTAAATAAAAATAATTAATATTATCGTTATATAGCGCTTAGGTAATAGAATTCTAACTAGGCTCCTAAATAACTATAATATCGATATCTTTAATTTATTTATTTTAGAGTAATTTTATTATTAACTTTAACTCTTTTTTAATATTATATTATACGACTTTAAATTAGGTACTATAATTTATTATATATTAATATTATATTTATAAATTCCTCGTCTATTTCTTAACTACCTAGTAGTATTAATTCTAACTTGTTTTTATTTAATTAGTCGAACGCCGTTATTAAGAGATTATTTAGGATTTAAAGGACTATTTACCTAGGTATTATTATTAATTTATTATTTTATCTCGGCCTCCCTACCTTCCTAGGTATAGTAACCGCGTTTTAGATTTTATTAATTATATCCGTTATCATTTTCCTCTTCTTTATACCCCTAGCTAGTATTAATATAAATTTATTACTAATTAATTATACCTAGGAGTTTAGGGTTATTATCCTCGGTAATATTATAAATTATTTAGGTTTATTCTCTAATCTTTATTAAATTTAATATATCTTCTTTTATTTAATTAGGTACGCTTTACTCTAAAATTTATAATATCCGGAGTAAATCGTATAACGCTTTTCCTTCGGGCTTTCGGTATTATATTCGTATAATTAATAGGGTTCTATATATATCCCGTATTTAAACTAGTTTTTATAAATTAAGACTATATAACCGTACCCTTAATAATTAAAATACTACCTCGGGTTATTTATTCTCTCCTACTTCTTATATAATAGTAGTTATTCGCTTTCTAGGAACCCGTCCGTTATTAATTTATTTATTATATCTAGGTCCGAGATCTTAAGAAAGAGTATTAAATATTTCTTTTTACGACCGTATTCGTCTAATTTAAAGACGAATCCTAGTTATTTTATATTTATAATATTTAATCCCGGGTATAGCCTATAGTTATTTTTCTTTAATATTTTTATTATTATTTCTTAATTATTTATATCGACGGCCTCCTTTTTTACGTTATATATTATTATTATATAAATTTATCTTAATACTCTCGCCGAGGGGTTAATATTTTTTATTTATTTAATTTTTTTTTTAATTCTTACTTTACCTTTACCGTTGTATAATATAAAACGAAGTCTCTTTTTATTATTTATTTTACTCCGATAATCGACTCCGTTATTAAATAGACTTCGTTCCGGAATATTTTAATTAATTAAAAACTAGTTACTTTCCTAAATTATCCTTTAACCTTAGTATTATTTATTTTAATTATTAATTATTTTATTTTCGCGCTAGTTATTATTATTAAGGGAGGGGAGTTTATTTCGGCTATATATCTCGATAGGATAAATATATATCCACGGGTAATATTAACCTAGTTTTATATTAATAATATAGGTATATTCCTCGCCCTAAATTTTTAAATCTTTTATTTTAACGAGTTTATTTAGGCCTCCTAAAGCTTATATTCTTCTATTAATTTTTATATATAATTAAGAATTATCCCTAGCGCGATCTATATTAATTATAACCCGCGGTATATTATTTATTATACCTCCTTATATTTTATATCTTTTATAATCTTTATTATAATTATTATTAATTTTTTTAAAACTTTTATACCCCCTTTATACCCTCTCGTTTAATTATTAATCTTATTTTATTATTACGACGTCTTCGTCGCGTTAGAACGCGCTAGTAGTCTACTCTTTATCTTAATATTTTAAATTTTATCTCTACTACCTCTATTCTCTTTTATCTTAACTAATTTCGTAACTCTTTAAGGTAGTGAAATCCTATTAGCCTAACTTTCGTCTTATCTTTTTCTTTTTAATTAAAGACTTATTACGTAATTAAAATAAATATTTAATTAAAAACTTTATAATAATATAATTAAAATATAGTAAAATCGGATTAAATAAATTCTTATACCGAATAAAAATATTTATAATCCGTAGCGCTAATTATTAATATAAATAAAAGAAATAAAGCGTAAAATATATATTATTATTTTACTCGGAACTAGTTAGGGATAAAACGAAGTTAATAAAATAAATAAATATATATAATTTTAAAAAGATATTAATATAGGCTTAAAATATATATACGACCGCGCGGTAAATAATAAAAACGGGATAACTCGGTCAATTCTTTTTTATTAAAGAATAATTAATATAATTTAAATTATTACTAGGACCTAGCGATATATTTAAATCTATAAAGAAAAAGAAGAAAAGGAAGAAACCGCCGGCCGGAGGGTCGTAAATATCGATTATTTAATAAATTTATAATAAAGTAGCTTATAGATCTATAAAATAAATAAATAAAATCTAAAATAAAAATAAAAGGGAAACGGAGGGAAGGATAAATAATATTTTAAAATAATTATAATTATCGGCTACTAACTAGTAAAAAGAGGAAAGAAATTATTAATAAATTAAAGTTTTAATTAACGAGGTTTCTTTAACGGCTAGTAAACGCCGCTAGTAACCCTATTAAAAAAGTATTCGCGAAACTCTTTTATTAATAAAGTAGTTTTACTAGAGTAGATATATAAATTAATTAATTAATTAATTAATTAAGTTAATTCTAATTATTAAAATAATTAATTTATTAATACTCTAAATTATTATCCTTAGTTAAGGCCTAATATATTATAATTTTATAATAGTAATTATTTTATTACTAGAGTCTATTTTAGTAATAATTTCGAAATCTTTAATTACTTTAAAGTTACTAAATTAGTATTATAAATATCGATATCGAATTTAATATATTTAGTACGCCGGTAATTTATAATTACTATCGCGGAGGTAGTAAAGTAGTTTACTAACTTTACTAGAGTATATAACGAGGGTTTTATTAATTTTTATATTATTAATTAAAGTTATTAATAAATTTACTTATTTAAGTAAAGAAAGATTACGATTATTAATAACTAAAGAGTTATTATTATTATTTATTATAAAAGAATTAAGAATAAAAATTCGAAAGTTAATAACCGAAATATTATTAATTTTAACGATTATTACTTTCGTAAAATAATAGATCTTACCGAAGGCTTTTATTATTATATTATTATTAAAATTACTAGTACTAGCCTTAGGGTCTTTAGTTTTAAAAGTATAAAAATCTTTTATTTATCTCGAACTAGATATCCTTCTTTAATTTTAGGGTCTATATAAATAAAAATAATATTGTATTTATACTAGATAGATTTATAAAAGTACGAAACTTAGTAATTATACTTTAATAGGCGAATATTAATTAATTTTCGACGTTATTAATCTTAATAGATTAAATATATCGAATAATTACCTAGACGTAACTAGTAAATTCTCGTCGAGTACGAGTATTATATAACATATACTTTTTATTTATTAAATATATTAGAGTTATTTTTATAACTTCCTTAAAGTAGTTAATAAAAGCGATATATTATTCTTCGATATTATTTTTATTAATACGAAGATTGACTCTTTTAAAATTAGAGAGCTCGGTAGAGTACTAAATTAAAATTACTCTCTTTAATAAAATATAAAGATTCGTCCGTACTATAGTAATACCTTTAAGCGTAATAGAGTCACGTATATATTCGACGAAAAGTATAATACTTTCGTAATAAATATTACGATTAATTATAATAATATCGCCCTCGTTATAAAACTTATCTTAATATAGATTAAAATAGTTAAAATTATTAGAATTTTATTTATTATAATCGGAAGTTTTATTATCGGTATTTAACGGGTTTAATAGACTTTATAAACTCTAAAGACCCTATAATAATAATAATAATAATAATAAAATTATTATTTAAATAACTTTTATAAAATACTACTAGAACTACTCCTACGTTATATTCTAAAAATTAAAAGTTATATCGTCGTCACGGGTATTATTAGAGTTGAGTAACTAATTAAAAGTACTTTCTTTAATAAATATAATTAATATATAAAAGAGTTATCGACTATCTAAGTCTGAAGAATCCGACGGTATTAATTCTAATATATAAATCTTTATTAAGGTATTATTTATAGACGGAGGAAAATATTATTAAATTTATTAATAAATCTTTGGACCTTTCCGGAGCTTTTATATTTAAATTATAAAAATATTAATAAATCTTTTAAAGGTCGATAAGTCGGTAAATTATTAATATAAATAAATAGGAGACTCTATCGAAGTAACTCGATTAATTCGTTTAGGAGCTAGGGCTTTATTAGAGACTAAGTGATAATAATATTTAATAATATAATCGATTAAATAATTTATAAGTTCTAGAACTTCGTTAGTATATATTTAATTAATAGTATTAACGAAATTAGAGATCTAGAAGATAAATAGGATATATTTATTAATTAGATAAATAAAGTAGGTACGAAGCTAGTTTAGTAATTAAGAGTTAATAATATCGATTTCTCCAAATAAATATTAATTAAAGAAAGTTTTATTAAGACTAAAAAAGTAAATTAATAAAATAATAAAAATACCTAGCTTTCGTTAAAAAACATTATTTTAATAAATAAAAATAGAGTACCCGTATATTAAAAGACTAAAAAAGGATTATATTAAAGACTTTAAAAACTAGTATATAGGAGGAGATATAAATATTTTTATAATAATAACTCTTATTCTACGGAAAGCTTCGGCGTAAAAGTAATTATATTTATATAAAATACTAAAAAAAGTATTATTCTACTCTAGTCTCGTCTACTAACGAAGATATTAATAAATAACGGAAATCTTAATAGAGAAATTCTTAATAAATTATTCGATAATTAATTAATATCGAATAAAGCCGTTACTACTATATTATAATATAATAGTATAGTATTCAGTATATAGTAAAAGAATTTATATTTACTAGTCTTAGGCCTACGTATTTAAGGTATTTATACTAACTATATATAATCTAATAGAAGTAATTTATTAAATAATCGTAATAAATACCTACGTTATTATTAAGAATATTATTCCTATATATTTACGTAGTAAAGTTTTAATATAGTATTTAATAATATTAATAATATTTGAAAAGAACCTACTATATAATATTATTATTAGTTTATAGTAATAATATATAATATTAATTAATCGTTTTAAAATCCGAATATTAGTAATAATAACCAAGATCGCTACTTTTATATATATATCCTAGGATATTCGAAAGGGAATTTATTCTTGTATATTTATTTAGAATATACTCTACTTCGTTAAATTTATAAATATTATCTTAATATATTCCTAGTTTTTAACTATTTAGAATATATTTTATATAAATATATATCGGGATATTTTTAAATATAAAGTAAATATAACTCTAAATTAATTCCTAGAAAATATCGATAGTAAATTATTAATTTAGGAGGAATTCGTAATACGCGGCTCTATCTCTTCTACTAGTAGTGTATTCGTTTAGGGCTGAAGTCGTAGATCCTTTAAATATCTAATAAAATTAATCTATTTATCCTATTTATATATAAACTACTTTATATACTATTTATATCGATTTGATTATACCTCGTACGTGTATTTCTAATAATATTAATTATATTTTTATAGATCCAAAATTTATACGGCTTTTAAAGAAGTTTATTTTAAAGTCTTAATCTTTATTTACCTTCGAATTTATCTAAATTATAAATCTATTTACTTATAACTAAAATTTATTATTTAATAATATTCTTTTTAATATATTATTCGCTATCTTTAACCTCTTCTTTAATAATTCTATATTTATTATTCTTCGCGATTATATAAATAAATAAACTAAATTTTATCCTAGGGTTGATTCTACCGGTACGTATTTATAACTCCCTACTACTATTTAAGAGTTGAGAGTATATATTAAAGTATATATATATATAAACCTATATACTGAAACGGCTATCGAAGACTTCTAGAATACCGATCCGGTTATAATTATATATTTAGTTATTTAAAAATTAATTAGTCTTAGACGGTAGTAGTAAATCGATTAATTTTTTTATATTTCTAAACTACTACCTCCTAGCGTATCTCGATAGTTATTATTCGAAAAACTAGAGTCTTTTAACGAGTACCTATATTATATATTTAAATAATACTAGAACTACGGTATATACCTTACCGTCGACGAGATAATTTAATACTTTATAGGATATATAGAAGAGATAATTAAAATTCTAAATAAATCGACGCTCGAGGGCTTTAAAATATAGGTCTTAATTAATATTAATTATATACTTAACTAGATATACTACGTTAAAGGTAATAAAAATAGGTTTATCGACCTCGATAATTATTAAACAAAAGATTACGGTTTCTTAAAGACGTAAGCGGTAGTACTAGACCTAATTTTTTAATCTAAAATTAGCGCGAGCCTATAATACGTTATATAATTTAATAATTTATTTACTTTAATAGCGCTTATATTACGACTTAAATACGAAGATTTCGGGGCCACCGGTACTATATATATTATAAAAACCGCGCGCGAAGATCTCGAAAAAACTTATAATATAATTATTTAAAAAAAGAGGAAAGAGTAAAACCACGGTATAAATTATAATTTTACCGATTTTAAATTACTTTATAATAATTAGCTCGAATAAAGTAAATTATATAACTACTTTTTAAAAAACGGCTAGGTATTTGGATTCGTATAAAAAAACTAAAATATAATTTTTTTTTATAACTATCGTCTTAAATAGGAAAGAGACTATTACGCGAGAGTATCGCCGGTCTATAAAGATAATTATAAATACTCGAACGTCGGGAGTAACCTTCGGCGATTTAGTAATAAAAGCGCTTAAAATACTAGAATTTATCGATATATATAATTATTTTATAAATGAGGTAGACGAGGCTAACTAGCTATATTTATATTATATTATTTAATATATAAAGACGTAGAAACTACTCTAGTATTTCCTTCTTAATATTATTATTATTAATTATTATAAAATCGCTTATAATAGCTTAGCTCGGCCATATATAGAATTATCTAAATATTTATTTTATAAATACTTTTATTAAAACCTAGTTATAGTATTATTAAATATTTCTAAATAGTTATATAGTTCTTTTATTTATACTCGATTATTATTAATTATTAAGGTTTATTAGGCCGGCCCCGGTAATTATAATTAAATTAATATATTTTAATACTATCGCTAAATACTATTATACATACTAGAAGACTAGTTAATATATTAGGAAAAAAATAATAAAATAAAAGAAACTAAAAGAATTATATATTAATATAATTTATTATATTTATAAAGATCCTAAACGGCCGGCGTAAATACTTAAAAGTAAATATAGTTATAGACTTTATAGAATCTATTTATATTAAAACTTAAAGTATTAAGAAAAGTATATTAGGGTTATAGAATAGAATAAAATAATAAAAAAAATTGAAATTATTTTAGCGCTAATACTAAACTAATATTAAATAAACGAATATATTTTTTATTAATAGAAAGAATACTCTTTTAAAAATTAGTTTACTTTTGATTTTAATAAAAATAAATTAATAATAAATTATTTAATAATAAATTTTGTAAATTTTGTAAATTTTATAGTAATAATAACCGGCTAGCCGCCTACGTAGTAGACCTCGTTATTTAAAAAAAATAAAACGATCCGGAATACTAGAAACTATAATAATAATAATAAACGAAGAAACTATATAATATAATATACCTAACTAACTCTATCTTTAAAGATAAAAATATATACTAGTATTTCTTAAGAGTAGATTACTAGTCTAATTCGAACTAGCTTCCCGCTAAAATATTTTCAATTTTTAAATATATAGTAAATAAATATTTTCAAAAATCGCTAGTTATTTAAAAACTATACTAGGATCTTACTTTTATATACGAAGAAATTAACTATTTAGGGTCTTAATTCTTTAATATTAATATTATTATAATATTAATTATAATACTAAATATATATACCTCTAATTTATTTATTTATAGTTATTATTATTAGTTATTTACGTTATCTCTATACCTCCTTATTATTTTACTTTATTATCGCGATTTTAATATTTAACTTTAAGGCTCTACGCTAAATTATAAAATTTTATAATATTCTCGTAATTACTCTATACCGACTATTTAAGAGCTAGGGATATACTAGTATATTTATTTACTCTATTAGTTTTCTATATATAAATACTATTTATATTATTATTTACGATACTTTATATTTATATATTAACGAGAGCGTTGACGTCTTTCTTTAAAAAGGGCGATTTATTACGACGTAGACCTAGGTATAATATTACTAAACTAAACCTCGATACTTTTATATTAAAACTAGCGCCTTAACTAGATTCTAGTATATTAAGGCCAAATTCTTTATAAATAATTAATCTCTTTTATACTACTAATATTTTACTATTAAAGTAATTATATTTTAATTATATACTTCGCGTTTTTACTCTCTTTAATTAAATTCCGTTTAAAGTAAAATATAAATATTATAAATTTAAAAGATTTATTAAGAATATTTTAAACTCGGTTAATTTCCTCAAATATCTTAAATCGTAGGCGAGTTATTAGATAAATTATTAATTAGGATTTTTTATAAAATAATAATCAAGTTTCTAATAAGTTAAAAGAAATATTTAATTTTTATACTATTTATTTATTTCTTTAATATATATTTCAAAATTATATATTCACGTCCTATTATTAGTTTAACGGATTTTTAATATAATTTCAAAAAAACTAGAATAAATTACTAATTTAAAATATCCGTAGAGTATCTATATTAATATTTATTTTAAATATTCTTAATATAACTCTTTAAGGCCGATATAATATAGAATCTTCTTTATATCTAGTTAAAAATAATATAATATAAAGCGAAATATAGTCTCTATATTATATATTTAATTATAATAATCTTATATATTTATTTTATTAAAGTCTCGTAATTTTATAAAATATAAATTCCTCTCTTTCATCGTAATATCGGGTTATATATAATTTAATATTAATATATTTTCGGGGCTTTTTACTAGCGTAACTATAAACTAAATAATAAATAATATTATAAAAATATCTATTTCGAGTATTCTTTTAATAGTTTTATTAAAGTATTTTAAACCCTTTATTAAATCTTTAATCTTTTATTCAATAATTTTAAAATCTACTTCTTTCTTTAATTTTATTTAATATCTCTTTATAATTATAAATTTCTTATCGATAATAAGTTCTATAATACTATTTCTTTTTAAGATTCGAGATATTTTCTTTTATAATATATTCGCTTTAAAATGAATTTTTAATAATATTAACGGATTACTACCTAAAAAGATTAAAAGAGATTAGAATTATTAAACTACGTCGGTAAATCGAAAACCGGCTCTAGCGGCTCGGGGCCATTAGGTAAATTACCTCGGGCGCCTAAGGTAGGCTCGGGGTACCCGAGCGGCCCCGAGCGCCCGTCGAGCGCCCGCCGAGTACCCTTCGAGCGTTAAATCGCTCGACGGGCGCTCGACGGGCGCCCGAGGCCGTTATAAAATAAACGTCGGGCTCCCTATAAACGTAATTTAAGCCCGGAGCTTCAGGGGCCCTAACCTTAGAAAATTATATAATTTACCACCTAAAATTTTTAAAAATCTTGATATTCTATGATCGCCTCTATCGACGGTAGCGACCCCCCGGAACGACCCCTAACGCCAGTAAATTTTAATGCCCGGAATCGATCGATTCAGGCGAAATCCTCGCGGGGGTATACGTAGGCCATACGCTAGGGTATACGCCAGGGGTTTAGGGGTACGACAGTGACAGTTATAGGGGTGCGACAGCGACAGGACTATGGCCATAAATGGAATACGCCATGGCCATGAATGGAATAGGGCCATGGCCATAAATGGAATAAGGCCATGGCCATGAACAGGGGCCATAGACGGGGGTTAAAGTTGGTGGCGCACCCCTAATTTAGCGCCCATTAGTGGCCGTTTTAGGTTTACTCGGTATACGCCCGAGTAGCCCTAGGCCCCTTAGCTGCATGCCTCGGGCGCACCTCGAGTCGGTAGATAGATATCGCGTTTAAGGCTCCCGGGGCGCCCGTCGAGCGCCCTAAACCACGATCGAGCCACTTTTCGTTTTACCGACGTAAAAAGTTATTAATATATAAATCGTATCTAAATTATATTAATTTACTAGAGTACGAAAGATATTATCTATACCCTCGACGCTTATAATAAACCGAGATATTAATTATAATATATCCTTCCCTCTTTTAACGTCGCCGCTTTTAGACTTAATCTTTTAAAGGAAGGCTACGATATTTTTTATATATCTAATAACCCGCTCGCGAAAATATTTATTAAGGCCTCGACGTTTTAAATAATTAAGAAGAAAATTTATAAGGGTATAAAATTTAGACGGAATCTAGATACGTTAATATAATTCGGGTAAAAAAATTAACGATATATAGAATTATATAGGTACTTATTCTTTACGTAATAAATATATTTTATATATAATACCTTATTATATAGGACGTAGTTATTTAGGTTTATCCGCTTAAAGTAACGGAGGTATAAAAGTACGGATAAACGCGGGGTAGGAGTAGAGCGGGCGGTTATTTTACGGGGAGCGAGGGTTAAAAACGTATTAAATATCTAAATATTATCGTTAATATTATATACTATAAAGATTAAATTAATATATTAAGTATTAAAGTAATCTAGTTATATACGTATCGCTAATAAGGTAAGGTATAGAACTAATAATTTAAAAATAAAATAAATATCACGATAATATTAATTCTTTTAAAATATGAATAAATACCTTATTTAAAGATAGAATAAGTTATTTATTTATTTTAATAATTATAAATTTAAAGAAAGAATTTAAAAGAAGAAAAAAAAAATTTATTTAAATTATAATATATTAGCTCTAACCTTACCTACGGAACGTATATATAATATTTACGACCTTAAAGAAAGAGCTTAAAGATACGGCCGAGATTATTATAAATTAATAAAAGTTTAAATATAGTATAGTTATCGATAGTAGTATATAGGAGTTTAAAACTATAGAAGATAATAGGATATTATAAAAAAAGAAAAGTTAAAAGGTCGGCGAAGGCTTCGTACCTACGTTAAGACCGTTACCTATATATATTTACTCCTATAACTAAAGTTCTTCCTAAATAATAAAGTAGAATAATTTACTTTACCGCCGATATCGCTAAAGCCCTACTAGTAATAAAGGCTTATAGTTTTCGACGGTAATTATAGTATTCTTTCCCTTACTTTTCCCTTTAGGTTTAAAGGTTTTTCTTAAATACTTAATATAATCTACGATTATATAACTACGCCGATTACGAACTATACGCGACGTATTATTAAACTTTAAGATATAATTTATTTCCCTCCCTTTTTCTTATTAAGTTTAGAGGTTTTTCTTAATATATTATTATTATAAAGATAAGAGATTAATAGAATTAAATAAGAGGCGTAGGCGTTACGCGTACGCCCTATTTAATTTAGATTCTCTTATATTATACTCCTTCGTCGGAGTATTAAAACGTTAAATTAATACCTATTAATTTCGAGGGCGAAACCCCTAAAAGGGGAGGTAATTATTATATTATATTAAGACTAGCTTTATAGTAACTGTTAAGTATAATATATAAATCCTATATAGGGAGTATACGGCGTAGTTACGCTATTTATATTATAGTATTATATTATAGGTTCCGGTACTCCGGAGCCCTCTTAGAAATAGGAGGCTCGGAGCCCTCGCTCTAACTCTTTAGAAATTAATTCTATTTTTTAAATATAGAGATTATTTTCCTACTAAGGCTTTATACTTACTTTTATATTACTATAAATACCCTAGGCACTATGGCCTAACAATTATACTAGTTAATAAATAAACGACCTTTACTATTATTTATATAAAAAGTAACGCGTAGAAATAAATTAAATTATTTTTAAAATACTATATAAAAGGATTAAATAACGTCGATAATTTAATAATAAAACTTTAAATAAAGAATTTCTCTTAATTTAGAACCGAAATTCGTCGTATATTTAAACTTTTTAATAAGAATTATATAATAATCCGTATTATTTAATATTTAATATAACGGAAGTTTATATTCGATTACTCGGCGTAATTCTAATACTATATAATATTAAAGGACTAGGATAATACTACTTTTATAATAATATATCGATAAAGATTAAAAGATAATATTAAAAATAAATTTATATAGATAAAAACTAATATTCAAGACTTTAAAATACTTATAAAATAAATAATTATAATCGATAATAAGTTATATAAATTTATAATAAAGAAAAATTATAACGGAGAGATTAACGGATAAGAATATTTAAAAGTTTACGGTAATAAATATAATTCGGTTAATTATTACCGCCGCGAGAAATTTAACCCGTATAATTATATATTAATAAAACTCGATTTTACTAAAAATAATCTACGAGAGGGTTTTAAAAAGAGGGTAAATAATAATATAAAGAAAAGAAAATAATAACTTATAATAATTATAATAAACCGGGTTATATTACTAGGAATTATTATTCAAAAAATGTAATAAATCGATAATAATTAAATATATTTAAGAAGGAGATATCGGATATTATAATTAAATTCCTTAAAGATTTAATATAAAATAATATTAAATTTAATTATTTATTAAAAAAGTAAAGAGATATTAAAAAAAGAATTACTTAAAGAATTCGAGAACTCGAAGGACTAAATAATAATAATAATAAAACTTTAAAAAAAGATTAAAAAGAAGAATTAAAATAAAATTTTAGAGATAATTCTAGGTAAAAACTACTTTAATAAATTTAAAATTTAGTTTATTTTATTAGAAGAAAAACCCGAAGAAAAGAAGAAAGAGAAAAGATAAGTCTTTAAATTTAATTATACCTATAATAAATATTACCTACGATACCGAGAGATATAGTAGTTAATATATATAAATTATTATTATAAATACTATTATAATATTTTAGGAGAGTAGAGGTATATTACGAAACTAAAATATAATTATAATAAGTAGAATACCTACGTTAAGGATAATTATTTATAATATTTAATTAAGAAAAGGGAAAACTAAATCTTCCCGGGTTATAATAAAAATTAATAATTATAATTACGAAATTAAAGAATTTATAATAAAGAATTAAAAAGTTATAATTAAAACGAATAATATTATTATTTAATTAAAGAATATATCGGTAAAGCGGTAAGTCTATATTCTATCGAAAAAGACGGAAAAGACGCTTAGATTTATTTAGCTCATATACTAGCCCTAAAGATCGATTTAATACCGGAGTTACTAAATACACATTTAGTACCTCGACTTATTTTGAATAATTTTGAATAAATTAAAATAAACTAGTCTAAGTAGTACCGGTTTATAATTAGATATATATAACTATAAGTGAATTATATAGTCTATAATACCGCGCTAGTTTAGGGGGTATTACGCGCGTATATAATTTTTATAAATTAACGTAATTTAAAATCTAAATTAAATTAGTATAATTATAGCGCTTTATATAGTCTTAGCGAGCTACCCGGCGCTAGTAGAAAATCACGGATTTAAAATCTTAAATCCGAAGTTACTATTTTTAGGATTTTTATTTAAATTTTTTTTTTTTTTTTTTTTTTTTAATTAATATTCTCTTTTTATTATTTTTCCGCCTAAAGTAGTAAAAGGCGTATTTAGTACCTCGATTTTCTCGTACAGTCTCCCGCTTTACCGATATACGAAAGATACTTTAATTTTAAAAAATATTACGAATTTCTATTTTCGTCGGGTAAAAATAATTACTTATATTAAAAAGAAATATAAAGAGATTAATATACTAATTTTAAAATAATATTTATATATAATTTAGTAAAATATATATACACGAATACTAATAAAAATTAACGGATATAAAGTTATTATAATAATAAACTTAGAAGCGACTAATAACTTCGTATCTCGAATAATAATTTAAGTAACTAGCTTACTAACTCGGGGAAAGAAGAAATAATACGAGTTTTAATTAATCGATAAATTAAAATTATTAATAAGAAGAGTAAATAAAGAAAAATTCCTATTATTAATTATTATTTAATACTACTATAAAGAAAATACCTTCGATATAATTAAGATAATTATTTATTATATTACTTTAGGAATATCTTAATTAAAAAAATATAATCTAATAATTAATTAAAAAATAGGAGTATTTATATTTCCGCGTATTAAAGATATCGTTAATATAATATCTATATATTTATAAAGAATAATTATAGATAAAAAGTTAAACCGTAACTCGGTCGAAATTTATAATATTTTATCTTCGAAAAAGAATAACCTTATACGAGGATCCGATTCGATATATATTAATTAAAGAAATTAATAAAACTAATAAATTAAAATTTCTAAAGATAAAAACGAACCTCTTAATATCTATAAAGAGTATTAATAATAAAAATATCTTTTTTAGAAAGAAATAATTATAGAAATATTATTTAAATATTAATTATAAAATTATAAAATCGAATTTAAATTAGGTAAATAATTAATATTTAGACCTATTTACACTTTATTAAAAAAAGAACTCGGAGTACTTCGCGGATATATCGACGAGAATTTTAAAAAAAGATTTATTCGAGAATCTAATTTATTAATAAATTATCTAATCCTCTTTATAATAAAGAAGGATAAAAGTTTATAATTATATATAAATTACTAAAAGTTAAATAATATTAGAGTAAAGAATTAATACTCTTTATTAAATATTAACGAGTTATAGGATCGGTTTATAATAATAAAAGTCTTTATATAATTAAATCTTTAAGGCGCGTATAATCTAATTCGAATAAAGAAAAATAAAGAGTAGAAAATTATTTTTAAAACTAAATATAATTATCATAAATATTTAATAATACTTTTCGGAGTTATTAATATACTAGTAACCTACTAAATATTAATTAATAATATTATATAAATATATTTAAATATAACGGTAATTATATACCTCGATAATATTTTGATTTACTCTATTAATAAAGAAGAATATATTTAATATATAGAAGATATTTTAATCTATTTATCGTTAATTAGACTTCTTTTTAAATTAAAGAAATACGAGTTTTATCAAGAATTAGTCGAATTCTTTAAATTTATAATTAATACTAAAGTTATATAAACTCTAAAAAGATTAAGAGTATCGAAGAATACTCTATTTTATATAATATTAAAATAGTATAAAGTTTTTTAAGATCTACGAATTTTAATAAAAGATTTATTAAAGATTAATTTAAAAAAGACTTTACTATTAACGGATATTATAAAGAAAGATACTACCTTCTTATAAAAAGAAAAATAATAACGAATTTTTAATATATTTAAAAAGATTTATAAAAACCCGCGGGTATTATATTTCTTTCGAAGTAACGAATTGATTTAAATTAAGATCGACGCTTTAGACCTCGCGATAAAAGTTTATATACTTTTAAAAAAAGATAATAAATAATACTTTATTATATATTATTTACGAAAGATATTATTAATAGAATAAAACTATAATATTTATAATAAAGAATTACTAGTAATAATATCCGTATTAAAATAATAAAGAGTATATATAAAAGATTATTTAAATCTTATTATCTTTATAAATTATAGAAACCTTATTAACTTTATTACTACTAAATAATTAAATCGGAGATAGATTAAATAATTAGAATTATTAAAATAATATAAATTTAAGATCTTTTATTTTCTAGGAAAAGATAATAGTCGCGCCGATATATTTAATAAACGAGAAGACTATATAAAGAGAAAGAGTATAATAACGTAATTAATCCTTATTTAATAATAAGATAAATCGCTAATCCTAGTATAATAACTAGTAGCGATATTATATATCTTTATCCCCGAAATTATTAATAATATTTAAAAGGAATATATTAAGGCTCTCCGTTTAATACTTTAATATAATATCGATAAAACCTAGGTTAATACTCTTAAAGAGAAGTATTAAGAATTAGTAGATAATAATCTTTATATAAATAGTTAGATATAATTAAATAAATTTAATAAATTTAATTAAGGATTTAATAAATATTTATATTTATAATTTATAATTAAAAGTTTTAAAAGAAGTTAAATACGAAGCTTTTATCTATTAAAAAAGTATATTATTTATATAATAAAAGGAAATTATATTAAGAGTAATATATTTACCCTATTTACCTAGTAAATATAATAAATAATAATATATTTACTTTATTTATTTAGTAATCGCGGTAAATAATTTTATTATTAATATTTATTTTACCCCTTTATCGGGTAATTTTAATATTATATAATATTTATAATACTAGGTTCCCCTCCCGAAACTTTATTCTAGAAATAAATTATCTTTTATAATAAATATCTAACTCTACTTTTTTTATATTTCTTTATTATAAATAAGAACTTCGTAAATCTCTATTCAATTTAAAGTTAGTTATATATATTTATTAATATTATATCGAGAAGCGGTATCCTAAAAAGTATAAAATCGGAGGTCGTTTAGATAAATACGTAAAGTATATTTATATTAAGCGGGAATATAATTTAATATCTTTCTCGTTTATAAAATAAACTCGTTTTCGGAAATTATAAAAGGAGAAATTAAAGGAGGTTGAAATAATATTAATAAAATAAATTTATCTTTAGATTAAAATCGAGTTATTAGAAAAAAAAGAAAAAAAATTCGTTAAAAGCGAGTTAAAAAATATTACCGAGTTAAAAAAGAATAAAGAGACCGACGGTATTAATCCTAAACCCGATAACTTTTTATTCGATATATCTTTAGAGTAATTATAACTTAAAGACGAATTTAACTAGTCGGTCGTACTTTTTATTTTAGATAAAAAATTTATAAAAGACCTAAATAATTTTTAAGATTTATATCTAATTCCTAAATATTCTTTAATTCGTTATAGTTTTTTAATTTAATAAAGTAGTCCTACCCTCGTTATTTTAGAATTCTTTCGACTTCGAATTCTATTTCTTTCTTTATTTAAAAATAAAAAATATCCTATAAGAATATTAAGGAGTCTACTAATTCTAATAATAAAATATAAAATATTAAATATACTTTAGTATCGGCTAAAAAAATTAGTTTATAATTAACTAGTTCTTTATTTATTTTAATCGAAAATAATCCGATTTTAATATAGTTTAATTTCTTATTTAGTTTTTTACTCTTTATACTTTTTATTAAAAAGTATACCCTATTCTCTTTCTTTAATTAAAGATATCTTTTTCAATATTTATTTACTATTTCTTTCGTTCGAGTATTTATTAAATGAATTTAGATTTATATATTTTAATATAATACCTTTATATTAATTATATCGATTAAGACTTTCTAGGTATTTAGTCCTCGTCTAGGTTTAAAAAATATATTAATATATTTACTATAATTCGCGAAGAACGGTATAAGTTTTATTATATTAAATTATACGTTATTAAATATTAGTTAAATTATAGGTAAAAGCCTTACCTAATTATTTTATTTTTTATTAATATAGTATTATAGATATATCTTTATTATCTAGTTCGTTCGTTCTGTCTATTTATTTATCTATAAATAATATATAGTCGGTATCCGTAGTTTAGTTCTAATAGTATTAACTAATATCTTTTAATAATTTAAAATAAACTATTTATCTCTATTAAAAATAATTAATTTAGGAATATTATAATCTCGAATTAATTAGTCGAGTAGTATAAAGGTAATTTATTCTATTTTATAAATCTCTTTAATTAATATTATTATAGTATATTTATTAAATTTATTATAGATTATTATTATAGAGTTAAAAGTCTCTATCGTAATAGGGTTTTTTGATTTCAATAATTTAATAACGAAGTTTATAATAGCGTTATCCTAGGGCGTTTTTAGTACTAGAGTAAACTAAATTTAACCGTATTTCGTATATTTTACGGACTTATCCTACTAGTATTTAATATATTCTTTAATATATTTCTCGACGTACGATTTTAGTCCTAGCGTATCGTATTCTTTATAAATTAATTTTATAATTTTAATAACTCTAGGGTATCTTTAAACTAGGTTATTATAATAATTACGAATAATTTTCTTAAAATATTATTTAAGAAAATAAATTCTCTTATTACATTCTAGTAGTTTAATTTATAGTTATTAGATTTTTAGTATTTTAGTTAAGGTATCGTTTTTATATTTTCTCTAAATATTATTAATAATCCTAGGAACGAAAATATATAGCGTCGCTACTAGTTATTATACTAGGACTAGCGATTTATCTTATTATTAAATAAGGACTAGTTATATTATTATATCTTTATCCTTTATATAGTCCTCGCGCCTATTAAATATATCGGCGCGGCCGTTATTTTTTTTTAGAGTATTAAAAATCTTGAATTTATATTATTTTAATAACTCTAACTATTTAACCTACCTCCTATTTAATTATTTAATAATAGTAAAATTAAGAAGGTTTTTATAGTTTATAAAATAATAAGATTTAAATAACTTTCCTCGTATACTCTTTATTACTTTAATACGGATACTACTACTAGTAATTCTTTATTATAAATATTATAGTTTTACTTTATTAATAATATCTTTTATAAATAATATATAATAAAGTATTATTTATTATCTCTTTATTAAAAAATATAAGTTTTTATTATAAAATCTAAAGTATCGATTTTAATTCGATTTAATTTATTACTTCGAAAGGAATATAGTACCGGTAGTTTCTTATAGGTCTTTTTAAATACTTCGAAAAATTATTATTATTCTTTTCTCTATTAGAAAGTAATATCTTTCTTTATAATATCCGTTAATAGTAAAATCTTTTTAGAGTAGTTATTAAGGCTCTCCGTTTAATACCGTAGTATAACGTCGATAAGACCTAGGTTAGTACTTATAAAGAGAAATATTAAAGATTAAAGAATAATAGACTTTGTATTAATATAAAATAAAACTAAATAGATTTAATAAACTTAATTAATAATTTAGTAAATATTTATATTTAGAATTTAGAATTAAAAGTTTTAAGGGAAGTTAAATATAAAGCTCCTATCTACTAAGAAAATATATAATTTATATAATAAAAGGAAATTATATTAAAAGTAATATATTTACCCTATTTACTCGGTAAATATAATAAATAGTCCTATATTTACTTTATTTACTCGGTAATCGTAGTAAATAGTCCTATTAAAGGTATTCGTCTAACCCTTAAATAAAGTAAAACTAATATTATATAATATTTATAATATTAGGTTCTCCTCCCGAAACTTTTATCCTAGAAGTTAATTTTTTATTATAATTAATATTTAGCCCCGCCTCTTCTTTATTCTCTCGTTATAAATAATAATTTCGTGAATCCCTCTTTAACCCGAAGTTAGTTATACGGACCTATTAGCGCTATATTAATAAACGATATCTTAAAAAGTATAAAATCGGGGGTCGCTTAAATAAATATATAGAGTATATTTATATTAGAAAAAAAAGAAAGATAATTTATTAAAAGCGAGTTAGAAAATATTATTAAATTAAAGAAAAATAAAGAGGTCGACGGTATTAGTCCTAGGCCTAACGACTTTTTATTTAATATATTCTTTAAATAACTATAGTTTAAGGATAAATTCGATTAATCGGTCGTACTTTTTATTCTTAATAAAATCTTTATAGGAGATTTAGGTAGTTTTTAAAATTTATACCTAACTCCTAGATATTCTCCGACTCGTTATATTCTTTTTATTTAAGAAGATAGTTCCGATTTTTTTTATTTAAAATCTTTTCTACCTCGAACTCCGTTTCTCTTTTAATCTAGAAATAAAAGGTATTTTATAAAAGTATATTAAACTTTACTAGCTCTAGTAAAAATATATAGAATATTAAATATATTTTAGTATCGGCTAGAAGCTTTAGTCCATAGTTAACTAGTTCTTTACTTTTCTTAATCGAAAATAGTCCGATTTTAACGTAGTTTAGTTTTTTATTTAGTTTTTTACTCTTTATATTTTTTATTAAGAGGTATATCTTATCCCCTTCTTTTAATTAAGGATACTCTTTTTAATATTTATTTATTATCTTCTTAATCCGAGTATTCGTTTAATTAATTTAGGTTTATATATCCCGGTATAATATCTTTATATTAATTATATAAATTAAGGCCCTTTACGCGTTTAGTCCTTATTTAGGTTCGAGGAATATATTAATATATTTATTATAATTCGCGAAGAATAGCGTAAACTTAGTAGTATTAGACTAGTTATTATTAAATATTAATTAAATTATAGGTAAAAGCCTTACCTAATTATTCTACTTTTTATTAATATAATATTATAAGTACGTCTTTATTATCTAGTTCGTCTACTCCGTTTATCTATTTATCTATAAATAATATACGGTTAATATTCGTAATTTGGTTCTAATAGTATTAATTAGTATCTTCTAGTAATTTAAAATAAATTATTTATCTTAGTTAAAGATTATTAATTTAAATATCCTATAATCCTTAATAAATCGATTTAGTAGTATAAAAACGACCTATTCGGCTTTATAAATTTCCTTAATTAATATTATTATAGTATATTTACTAAATTTATTATAGATTATTATTATAAAGTTAAAGGTTTCTAATATAACGGGGTCCTTTAATTTTAGTAATTTAATAATAAAATCTATTATAACGTCGTTCTATAGTATCTCTAGTATTAAAGTAAACTAGATTTAACTATATTTAATATACCTTATAAATTTATTCTACTAGTATTCGATATATTTCTTAATATATTTTTCGACGTGCGATTATAATCCCGGCGCGTTATATTCTTTATAGATAAATTCTATAATTTTAATAACTCTAGGGTATCCTTAAACTAGATTATTATAATAATCGCGAATAATTTCTTTAAGATATCCTTTAAGAAGGTATATTTTTTTATTATATTTTAATAGTTTAGTTTATAGTTATTAACTTCTTATTATTATAGTTAAAATATTATTTTTATATTCTTTCTAGATACTATTAATAATTCCGGGAATAAATATATATAATATCGCTACTAGTTATTATACTAGGACTAGCGATCTATCTTATTATTAAATAAGGAGTAGTTATATTATTATATTCTTATCCTTTATATAGTCCTCTCGTTTATTAAATATATCGGCGCGACTATTATTTTTCTTTAGAGTATAGAAGATTTTAAATTTATATTATTTTAATAATTTTAACTACCTAACCTATCTTCGATTTAACTATTTTATTATTATAGAGTTAAGAAGATTTTTATAGTTTATAAAGATAATAAGATTTAAATAGCTTTCTATATATACTTTTTATTATTCTAATAAAAATACTACTACTAGTAATTCCTTATTATAAATATTATAGTTTTATTCCGCTAATAATATTTTCCTAGAATAATATATAATAGGGTATTATTTATCGTCTTTCTATTAGAGTATATAAGCGCCTATTATTAAATTTAAAACGTCGGTTTCGATTCGAGCTAGTTTATTACTTTAAAAGGAATATAGTACCGGCGGTTTTTTATAGGCCTCTTTGAGCGCCTTAAAAGATTATTATTATTATTTCCTTTATTAGAAAGCGATATCTTTCTTTATAATATTTATTAATAGTAAAACGTTTTTAGAGTAGTTCTTAATAAATCTTTTATTAAAGTTCGTAAATCCTAAGAAACTCTATACCGTTTTAATATTATATAATATAGTTTATTCTTTAATACTCCTAATCTTTTTAGGGTTTATATAAATATCTCTAATATTAATTATAAACTTAAGGAATTTAATTAATTCCTTATAAAATTTATACTTCTCTAGTTTAAAAAGAAGTTTAGTTAATAATAAATAAATTTAAATATTCTATATATATTAGATATATTCTTCTTTGTTAGTAGAGTAAATTAAGATATTATTAAAGTATATAATTACCGTTATATCTAAATATACTTATATAATATTATTAATTAATATTTAGTAGGTTACTAGTATATTAATAAATCCGAAGAGTATTATTAAATATTCGTAATAATCGTATCTAGTTTTAAAGGTAGTTTTCTACTCCTTATCTTTTTTTATTCGAATTAGATTATACGCGCCTCGAAGATCTAGTTATATAAAGATTTTTATTATTATAAACCGATTTTATAACTCGCTAATATTCGGTAGAGGGTATTAATTCTTTACTATAATATCGTTTAAGTTTCGGTAATTTATATATAATTATAAACTTCTATCCTTCTTTATTATAAAGAGAATTAGATAACTTATTTTAAATTTAGATTCTCGAATAAATCTTTTTTTAAAATTCTCGTCGATATACCCGCGAAGTACTCCGAGTCCTTTTTTTAATAAAGTATAAATAGGTCTAAATATCGGTTATTTATTTAATTCGAGTTCGATTTTATAATCCTATAATTAATACTTAAGTAATATTTTTATAATTGTCTTTTTTTAAAAAAGATACTTCTATCGTTAATACTCTTTAGGGATATTAGGAGGTTTATTTTTATTTTTAGAAATTTTAATTTATTCGCTCTATTGATTTCTTTAGTTAATATATATCGAGTTAAATCCTTTTATAAAATTATTTTTATTCGAAGATAAAATATTATAGATTTCGACCGGGTTACGATTCGACTTCTTATTTATAATTATTCTTTATAAATATTTAGGTATTATATTAATAATATTTTTAATATATAGAAATATAACTACTCCTCTCTTTTAATTAATTATTAAATTATATTTCTTTAATTAAAGTATTTTTAAAATAATATAATAAATAATTATTTTTATTATATCGAAGGTAATTTCCTTATAATAGTATTAAATAATAATTAATAATAAGAATATTTATTTATTCATTTAGTTTATTAATAATTTTAACCCGTCGGCTAGTTAAAACTCGTTTTTTATTTAAATTAATAAGTTAGTTACCTAAATTATTATTCGAGATACGAAGTTATTAATTATTTTAAAATTTATTAATATAACGACTCTATATCCGTTAACTTTTACTAGTATTCGTAAATATATATCGTATTAAGTTAAATATAGATATTATTTTAAAGTTAATATATTAATCTCTTTATATCTTCCTTTAATACGAGGGATTAGATTTTTCTCGATAAAAATAAAAATCTGTAATACTCTTTAGACTCGAAGTATCTCTTATATCCTTCGGTTAAATAATAATATTATTCGCTTTAGTTATAGTTTTTTAATTCTTTATTATAACTAGTCTAATTTTATAATTATAATTATTAATTTTTATTATAACCTAGGAAAACTTAGTTCTCTCTTTTCTTAACTAGATATTATAAATAATTATCTCTAGTATAATTATTTTATTAACTATAATTATATTCTAGTCTAGCGATATACTTTCGCTCTTTTAAATTGTTATAATAATATTCGTAGTATTCGTTTAAATATATTAACTAGTATATCTCTTTATATTATAAATAATATTTATTATAAATATAATTAATTCCGGATAATTATTTTTTCTCTTTCTTCTTTTCTTCGGGGTTCTTTTTTAATATAATAAATTAAATTCTAAAATTATTAAAATAGTCTACTACCTAAAATTATTCTTGAGAATTTATTATATTTTATTTTTATCTTTATTCTTCTTTTAAACCTTCCTTTAGAGTTTTATTATTATTATTATTTAATTCTTCGAGTTCTCGAATTCTCTAGGCGATTTTTTTTTAATATCTCTTTATTTCTTTAGTAGGTTCTTAAACCTACGCTGCGGAACAGGGAAGGGAAGGGAAGGGAATGACCCCTGCTCCCTTCCCTTCCAGCAGGGAAGGGAGCGGAAGGGAAGGGGCAGGGACTGCCAGGGAAGGGAAGGGATTACCTACTGTTCCCTTCCTCCCTGCTCTCCCTATAGGGCTGCCCCATATATGGCCATGTATGCGCGCATGCATGCCCCATTGCTGCCCCCATATATGGCCCATGTATGCGCGCATGCATGCCCCATTGCTGCTCCTATGTGACCCATGTATGCTCCCATATATGGCCCATGTATGCGCGCATGCATGCCCCATTGATGCTCTCATATATGGCCCATGTATGAGCCCATTACTGCTTCAAAATATGGCCTATTCTTACCCCTATATGCTATATATAGCTAATGCCAAGAGGCTAGTCCAAATCAGGCATAAGGCTTGGCGCTTCTTAACCGCTTTCCTAATTGTCCTAATCTTTGTACCACTTAATGGAGCATGCATACGCGCATACATAGGCCACATGGGAGCAGCAATAGGGCATGCATGCGCGCATACATGGGCCATATATGGGGGCACACATGGGTCACATGGGAGCAGCAATGGGGCATGCATGCGCGCATACATGGGCCATATATGGGGGCATACATGGGCCACATGGGAGCAGCAATGGGGCATACATGGGCGCATATATGGGCCACATGGGAGCAGCATTAGGGCATGCATACGCGCATACATAGGCCACATGGGAGCAGCAATGGGGCATACATGCGCGCATACATAGGCCATATATAGGGGCAGCAATGGGGCATACATGCGCGCATACTCCGTACATAGGCCATATATAGGGGCAGCCCTATAGGGAGAGCAGGGAGGAAGGGAACAGCAGGGAAGGTAATCCCTACCCTGTTCCGCAGCGTACTTAAACCTAGTATCGTCCTATATTAAAATCTTTAAAGACTCGGTTATATTATCCGGTATCTCCTTCTTAAATATATCTAATTATTATTAATTTACTATATTCTTTAAATAATAGTTCCTAGCGATATAACCTAGGTAATTATAATTATAATAATTTATTATTATTTTTCTTTTAATATTATTATTTATCTCTTTTTTAAAATCTTTCTACGGGTCTCTTCTTAATAAAATCGAGTTTTAGTTATATATAATTATACGGGTTAAGTCTTTTACGCCGGTAATAATTAACCGAACTATATTTATTATTATAAACTTTTAAATATTCTTATCCATTAGTCCCTCCGTTATAGTATTTCTTTATTATATATTTATATAACTTATCGTCAATCGCGATTATATATTCTATAAATATATCGAGGTTTTAAATATTGGTTTTTATTTATATAAGTTTATCTTCAATATTATTTCTTAGTTTTTATCGATATATTATTATAAAAGTAGTATCGTCCTAGTCCGTTAGTATTATATAATATTAAAATTATACCGACTAATCGGACGTAGATTTTTATTATATTAAATATTAAATAATACGAACTATTATATTACTCTCGTTAGAAAGTTTAAATATATAGCGAATTTTAATTTTAAACCGAGAGAAATTTTTTTATTTAAAACTTTATATCCGAATTATTAATATCGTTAAATTCTTTTATATAGTATTTTAAAAATAATTTAATTTATTTCTACGCGTTATCTTTTATATAAATAATAGTAAAGATCGTTTATTTATTAATTAATATAATATTCTCGTTAGATATAAAGAATAACTAAAATTAAATAAATTAATTATTGAGTTTTTTACGCTCTTTATAATATATTATTTTAGGCGAGAGTCTTTAATATAGTCTTTATCTTTTATAATATTACGTTTTCTAGTACTTTTTTAAATATTTAAAGTTAAGGCTTTTTATAATTTTAAAGTATTTATTTTAAAAATATTTAAAGTATTAAGGCTCTTAGTTTAATACTTTAATATAATATTAATAAAACCTAGGTTAATACTTTTAGAGAAGAGTATTAAAGATTAATAAATAATAAATAATAATTTTTATATAAATAGTTAGATATAGCTAGAGAAGTTTAATAAATTTAATTAAGAGTTTAATAAACGTTTATATTTAGAATCTATAATTAAAAGTTTTAAGGGAAATTAAATATAAAGCTTTTATTTACTAGAAAAGTACGTTATTTATATAGTAGAAGGAAATTATATTAAGAGTAATATACTTACCTTATTTACCCGGTGAGTATAATAAGTAATAATATATTTAATAATCGCGGTAAATAGTCTTATTATTAGTATTTATTTTACTCTTTTACTAGGTAATTTTAATACTATATAATATTTATAATAGAATATAAAAATAATACCTTAATTAAAATACTTAAAAATTAATAATAAAAACCTGAATTATTAGAATTTAATAAGAAAATTTATTTTCTTAAAAGTTATTTCAAGGAAATTATTCGTAATTATTATAATAATTTAATTCCAAGATACCCCTAGAGTAATTAAAACTATAGAATTAATTTATAAAGAATACGACGTACTAGGGTTACGATCGTATATTAAGAAATATATTAAAGAATATATTAAATACTAGTAAAATAAGTCTATAAAGTATATTAAATATAAATAAATCTAACTCGCCCTAGTACTGAATATATTATAGGATAATATTATTATAAGTTTCGTTATTAAATTATTAAAATTAAAGAACCTTATTATTATAAGAGTTTTTAATTCTATTATAATTATTTATAATAAACTTAATAAATATACTATAATAATACTAGTAAAAGAAATATATAAGGCGGAATAATTCGCCTTCGTATTACTAGATTTATTAATTCGAGATTATAATATCTTAAAGTCGATAACTTCTAACCGAGATAAATAATTTACTTCTAATTAGTAAAGAATATTTATCGGCGCTATTAAAATTAAGTTATAAATATTAATTATATATTACTCTTAAATAGACGGTTAAACCGAACGAATAAACTAAATAATAAAGATATATTTAAAATATTATATTAATAAGAAGTAAAATAATTAGATAAGACTTTAATTAATAATTTAACTAGTATTTAATAACGGCTAGTTTAATATATCTAAATTTATACTATTTTTTATTAATTACGAGAAATATCCGAATATTTTTCTAGAACCTAGAAGTAAACTAAATATTTAAAAGATTTTAATTTATATAACTAATTTAAGATTTTTATACGAGGATATATAAATCTAATTTAAATTAATAAATATTTAAATAAAGACGAGAGTCGATAAATATCGAAAAGAGTATCTTTAATTAAAAGAGAGGGATAAAGTATACCTCTTAATAAAAAATATAAGAAATAAAAAACCGAGTAAGAAACTAAATTATATAAGAATCGGACTGTTTTTAATTAAGAAGGCTAAAGAACTAGTCGATTATAAATTTAATTTTCTAATAAATATTAAAGTATATTTAATATTCTATATCTTTTTACTAGAGTTGACGGGCTTTATAATACTCTTATAAAATAATTTTTATTTTTAAATAAAGGAAGAAACGGAGTTCGAAGTTAAAAGGATTTTAGAATAATAAAATTGAGACTACTTTATTAAGTAAAAAAGATATAATAAATTAGAAAATATTTAGGAATTAAATACGAATTTTAGGAATTATCTAAATCTCTTATAAAGATTCTATTAAGAATAAAAAGTATAGCCGATTAATTAAATTTATCTTTAAATTATAATTACTCTAAGAATATATTAAATAAGAAATTATTAAATTCAAAATTAATATTTTTAACCTCTTTATCTTTCTTTAACTCGGTAATTTTTTTTAACTCGCCTTCGATAAATTATTTTATTTTTTTTAAATAATTTAATTTCGGCCTAAAGACGAGTTTACTTCGTTAATTTTATTTTGATTTTTTTTAATTTCTTCTTTTATAATCTCCGGAGACGAGTTTATTTTATAGATAAAAAGAATACTAGGTTATATTCCCGCCTAATATAAATGTATTTTATATATTTATCCGAGCGACTCCTAATTTTATACTTTTTAAAATCTCGTTTCTCGACGTAGTATTAATAAATATTTATAATTAACTTTAAGTTAAAGAGAGATTCACGAAATTACTATTTATAATAATAAAATAAAGAAGTAGTAGAGCTAAATATTTATTATAACTAATAATATACTTCTAGGACGAAAATTTTCGGGAGAGGAATTTAATATTTTAAATATTATATAATATTAGGATTGCCCGATAAAAGAGTATAACGGATATTAATAGTAAAATTATTTACTATAATCGGAGAGTAAATAAGATATATAAATTACTATTTATTATACTCGAGGAATAAATAAAATTAATATATCACTTTTAATACGATTTCTTTTTATTATATAAATATATATTTTTTATTAAATAAAAGTTTCGTATCTAATTTATCCTAAAACTTTTAATTATAAATTCAAAATATAGACGTTTATTAAATTATTAATAAAATTTATTAAATTTATCTAGTTATATCTAATTATTTATATAAAGATTATTATTTATTAATTCTTAATACTTCTCTCTAAAAGTACTAACCTAGGTCCTATTAAAATTATACTAAAATATTAAACGGAGAGCCTTAATATGTAGACGTAGTCTTTATATTATAATTATTATAGTTAATAAATTATCTATATTATAACTAAAATATAATAATATTAAAAATCTTATTTAGGGAGTAAATTATTCTTAGGTTTTAAAATTCCCTAAAGATTAATTCTTCTATTAAATAATAGAGATCTTTATTAAATTTATATATTTATTTTTATATTATTATATATACCCTAGGTACTATACGTCGGTAAAACGAAAAGTGGCTCGATCGTGGCTTAGGGCGCTCGACGGGCGCCCCGGGAGCCTTAAACGCGATATTTATCTACCGACTCGAGGTGCGCCCGAGGCATACAGTTAAGGGGCCTAGGGCTACTCGGGCGTATACCGAGTAAGCCTAAAACGGCCACTAATGGGCGCTAAATTAGGGGTGCGCCACTAACTTTGACCCCCGTCCATGGCCCCTGTTCATGGCCATGGCCCTATTCCATTCATGGCCATGGCCCCATTCTATTCATGGCCATGGCGTATTCCATTCATGGCCATGGTCCTGTCGCTGTCGTACCCCTATAACTGTCACTGTCGCACCCCTAAACCCCTGGCGCATGCCCTGGCGTATGGCCTACGTACACCCCCGCGAGGATTTCGCCTGAATCGATCGATTCCGGGCATTAAAATTTACTGGCGTTAGGGGTCGTTCCGGGGGGTCGCTACCGTCGATAGGGGCGATTATAGAACATCAAGATTTTTGAAAATTTTAGGTGGTAAATCATATGATTTTCTAAGGTTAGGGCCCCTAAAGCTCCGGGCTTAAATTACGCTCGTAGGGAGCCCGACGTTTATCTTATAACGGCCTCGGGCGCCCGTCGAGCGCCCGTCGAGCGATTTAACACTCGAAGGGTGCTCGGCGGGCGCTCGACGGGCGCTCGGGGCCGCTCGGGCACCTCGAGCCTACCTTAGGCGCCCGAGGCAGCTTGCCTAGTGGCCCCGAGCCGCTGGAGCCGGTTTTCGATTTGCCGACGTAGGGAGAGATTACTACTTAAGATATAGGTACGCCTTAAAGTAGGACTACGTAGTATTAATTTAATAATCTTCTCGAATCGACGGACGAAGATAAAACCGATAATAAAGACGAAGACGATACTTGTACTCGTCGTATACGAGACGCCTCCGAATATAACTTTTCTCCCGGCCTTAATCCCGTTACCGATTAATTTAAAATACCTATTATTAATAATCTCGATATTATCGATCCTACTTTATTCTTTAGCGGTATATAAAGAGTTATAATATCTAGTCGTAAAACTTTTTTAGTTAAAGATACCGTAGAGCCTCGCCTTTAATACGCCGGTATAAAGGGTATAAATCGTTATATTTTAAATAAATTAATATCTTCTCGCGAGGCTTCTAAGGAAGAAGTTAAAGATAAGATTAATAATTCTAATCTTAATTCTACTTTTACCCCTTATCTTTTAATTCGACTTCCCGGCCTCGGCCCTACTCGTAAATAACCGAATCTTAATATTAAGAAAGTTAGCCGTTATAGACGTAAGCCTACCCGCGAGCGCCTCGCTAGTTGTAAAGATATATCTCGCTCGAAGTCTATTAATAAGAAATAACTAGTAGTAACTAATAATTAATAATACTTCCTCTTCTTACTCTTTACTTTTTATACCTTTTTTATCTTCGTATTCTCTTCGAATACTTTTTATAATTCTAGCGCGTTATTTAAAGTATTTATATTAATTTATTTATTAAAGGTCTTTAGTTATCTTAGTTATTTTATAAGGTAAAGTACCTCGCCCTTTACCTTCTTCTTTTTTAATACCCTTTTTATTTCTTATTTATTTATATTATTTATTAATTCCGGTAGAGGTATATTAAGAATCGAAATATCGCTTTATCGTTAATAATACGGCTTTAGAAACGATATATAAAAAATATTATAAATACGGTAACTAATTAATAATCCTAGGCGGTACGTTTATATTCCGACGGTATCCAAAATCTTAAATAATTTAATTACTTTATAAGAGAGCTTCTTACTTAGTCGTTTTTATATTAAGTTTTTAATTAATAATAATATAAGGTTATTTATATTAAATGATTTCGATTTATACCTTCCACTATAACTACGCTTTTATATTTTAACCGCGATAATCTACGCTCTTATTAAATACTCTCTTAAAGTATTTAATTTTTTAATTCTTTCTTATACCGACGATACTTCTCCCCCGTATGTCTCGCCCTCGAGACGCGGTTTAAGAGAAGGATTATAACTATATATAACTATAAATAATATTTATTTTATTATCGTATACTACGTATTATAATATACTTATTCTATTATAAATAAGAGTACTACCTAATTATTTTACTCGCTTAAGTAGAAGGTTTTTAAATAATATTCTAGGGTTTAGTTCTAGCGTTTTATTTAATTATCCGTCTATAAATAAAATACGGTATTTAAGCGCCTCTTAATTTTTATTAAATAGTATACCTTTAATTAAAACGTATTTATAAAGATAGAACCTCTATTAGAAATAATTTTATTAAGAATTTTAAACTTTAAGATAATTTCTTCGAATATTAATTCTATTAACCCCGTAGAGTCGATTATTTTAATAATTAGGATATATTGTAATATCTTTATATATTTATTTATAACTATAAAGACCGTATTATAAACGCGCCCGTATCGTTTATTTAGAGGTAAGTTAATAATAAAATTTATTATAATTTCCTTCTACGGCCCCGTAGGATATAATAAAGAACTAATCTCGTTATAAAGACGGTATCGATATACCTTAACCCGCTAGTATATATTATATATATCGATATATTCCCGTACGTTAACCTTAAGATTACTCTAGAAATATTTTCTAGTAAATAACTCTATTATCTTCTTAACGCTAAAGTACCCCGTTAATATATCGTTATAATATCGTTTTAATAGCTCTTCGCGGATTAATCCTTCTTTAAATATATAAATCTTATTATTATATCTAAGAATTAATATAGAATTTAAAGTCTATACTCCGGCGGAACGCTAGTAATCCGCTTATATAATTTCGGCGATTCTTATTTATAAGAAGGAATTATCCTTTTATAAAGCGCGAATTATTTTAATTATTAATAAATTCTTAATATTATAAGCCGTTTTATAAAGTATTATTAATTTAATAATAATACGTAGAATAAATAGTTTATTACCTATAGTTCTAGCGATAAAATTAAATAATTCCTTTATTACGTCGTAATCGATTTAAATAAATATCTCGTTTAAACTCTTTAGAATTTCTTATTTAGGTATTAACTCCTTAGGCCTAAATGAATATATTACCGAAGAATATACCTTTTTTACGGTAAACTTTAAAGACCTTAATAACGTAAATTTTACGTATATTAAGTTTTACGCGACGCCTACGGATATATTACTTAACGCCGGCGAAGTATTATCTACCTCTAGATCTTTTATATCTACGAACGTATCTCGTATTATAACGAAAATAGGGCCTTAATTAATATTTTCTAAATTTAATAACTTCTATTATAATATAAATAATATATTATCCAAAAAGTTATCCTAGCCTTTATAATTAAGACGATATAAAGGATTATCGGCTAGGTTACTTTTCTTAAAACGATACGAAATTAAGAAATTAAAAGATAAGAATCTTATTACCTAGCGCGCCTAGCGATTATTTAATTATTTAACGTTTATAAAACCCCTTAGGTTATTATAATCGATTAAGACTTTTATTTTATATAAACTATTTTTAAAGTAATATCATTATTATTTAAATATTATAACGATTATAAGGAGCTCCTTATTATAAATCTCGTATCGAATTTTTAAACCCTATATCTTATAGGACTAGAAAGCGACGGGATACTATTCGTTATTATTTTATAACTACGTTAAAATCGTAGTTACGATAAAATTAAAAATATTTATCTTAATCCGAATTTTTAATTCTAGATTAAAATATACTAGAATAAATATATACGAGAATAAATCGCGAAGTAGGTAAAACGCTTACTCTACCTCTTTAGGCTATTTAAATAAACCAAATTTATTATTATTTTAACTACCTTTTAATAAACCCGTTAATAGGCCTACTATCTATAAATAACGATAAATAAATCGACGATAAAAATAAATAAAGCCTAAAAATACTTATATATTATAAAAGGACTTTAGTTTTAACTAGGACTAAATCGTATTAATCCTACGTTCGTTTATCGAGATACCTTCGGTATTTACGATAAACCCTAGAAACTTAACTAACCGAGTAAAAAACTCGTATTTCTTAAGACTCGCGAATAAGGAATATTTTTATAGGCGTTCGAATACTTATCGTACGTAGTTAATATACTCCTCTTTTAAATTTAAATAAATTAAGATATTATCTAGATAAACGACGTAAAATATATCTATTAAGCTCGTTAATAATTTATTAATATAGGCTTAAAAAGTAGTAGGTATATTCGTTAAATTAAATAATATTACTATATATTCGAAAAGATTATACCGCGTACGAAATATTATCTTCTATTTATCGCCTTCTTTAATTCTTATTTAATAATAAATATCTTTTAAATTAAGTTTCGTAAATTATATAGCGTTATTTAAACGGTCCAGCGTCTTATTAATTAAGGGTAACGGGTAATGATTCTTAATAATAATCTTATTAAAACCTCGGTAGTCGATATATAATCGTAGTCTACTATCCTTCTTTAGAATAAAAAGGATAAAAGCCCCGGCGGGGCTTACGGAGTATTTAATTTAACTATTCGTTAAGGCGTCGTCTAGGTATCTCCTTAACTTTATTAATTCTAGGTTTAATAAATTATAAAGAGGCCCGTATAACGGGTTACCCTTTATATTAATTATATAATCGCCGCCCTTATACGACGGTAATCGACCTACTTCTTTATCTAAAAAGATATCGTTAAAATTTATAAATTTATTAGGAAGCGTAGGTAGTACGATAACGGAATTATTAAAAGATATTATATTAACGGTAATATCGTTTTTCCTAGCCTCGTTTTTATTAATAAGATCTTAATTAAAGGGACTAACTTTAATATAAATTAATATATATATAACTAGTTACGTCCTTAATAATTTCGTAAAATCCTTAAGTAATTCTAATATATACGTATTTAACGCGATACCGAACCGCTAGGTACGTATATTATAGTCGGTTTAAATCTTTTCCTTTTTTATAACCGGTATATTTATAATAATAAACGAGCCTTTCTTATTAATAAAGTAAAAAATATTATTATACTCCTTAGTTTATCTCTATAAATCGGTTAACCGGTAGACGATATTATAAATATTATAATAATAAATAAATTACCCGCTTATTTATTTAGGAGTCGGTAACGGCTCGCTCTCGAGACGCTCTAGGTTATACTACTATATAAATATCTCGTTAATAATATTTATCTCCGCTCTTAAATCTTTATCTATTTTAATACGAATAATTTTTATATCGATATTAATTAGGTTTGTAATAACTTCGTTATCGATATTTATACTCGGTCGGGTTTTTATTTCCCTTTATTCCCTCGGGATAAAGATTTCTCCGAGGGTTTATCGTTTTTTAACTCGGCGGTATAATCGCCGATATAGTTAATAATCTTTATTTTCTTCTCCGGATATTTATTAAAATAATAACCGAGTTTATAATAATTAAAGTATTTAATATCCTTAAGATTCTTATCGCTCGCGCGAGTCGTATACGTTTTATTTATATTTCTACGACTACCCTTATTAAAACCTTATCCCCTCGTATTAGATTTATCTTTATTATCTCCGCCCTTTAACCCCTTTTTATACTTTTTCCGAGGTTTTAATTAATTATTTTAATTATTATTTTATATCTTAAAGTCTCGATTAAGATTACGTTCGTAACGCGCCGTAAATAATATAAATTCGGTTCGTTTAGTAAGAATACTTTAAGCCCGGTTAACTTCTTTTAAGATATTAAATCTTAAGCGGGTTATTAAATAAATTATTTATTACTCTTTATTATAAAGAGGTAGTTCGGTTTCTAAGGTATTAAAGTAGGTATCGAAATCTCGTACTAATTAATTATTCCTCTAACGTATATATTAATATTTAAGATCTATATTTATAACTCGGTTTAAAGAGTCCTCGATTACGTTAAATAAATAGTCCGTAAAGAACTTCTACGTTAATATATCTACTAAATAAAATTCCTTATATTTATTTTATAATTTCTTAATTTACCCTTTTAAATAAGGTATTATATATAAAATCTTCTTTTCGTTTATTCGAAAATTTACGGGTATTAAATAAAACGCGGTCTTTACGTCGTAGATTTATTCTTAATAATCTTATAGATTCTTCGTATAAAAATCCCGTAGTTTCGATAACCGTAAATTACCTTAATTTATATTATAACCGATTTAATTACGATTTACCGTCGGGCCGTTTTCGTCTTTTATGTTTAATTTTTAAAGATTATCTTCGATTTCCTTATCTCCTTTACCTACGATAATACGTCGTAAATTTTCGATATTTTTTTAAATCGTAATAATAAAGGCCTCTTTCTTAAAGGTTTTTTATTTATATTTTAATTCTATAAATTATTAATCTACCGTAAGATTAATATTCTCCGGTAAATCTCCCGTATTTTTATTTAAAGTATTAATCCCGTATATCTCGCCTTCGGGACGACTATTTTTAAAAAGATCTTTTATACTTTTAACGAATTACTACCTAAAAAAGTTAAGAAAGATTAAAATTATTAAGTTATAATATCTAAGGTATTTATAATAATATGAAAATAAATATAAAGTCTTAATAAGAAAATAATCTTTATATTTAAAAAATAGAATTAATCTTTAAAGAATTAAAGCGAGGGCTCCGAGCCTCCTATTTCTAAAGGGGCTCCGGAGTACCGGAATCTATAATATAATACTATAATATAAATAGCGTAATTACGCCGTATACTCCCTGTATAGGATCTATATACTATATTTAATAGCTACCATGAAGCTAGTCTTAGTATAGTATAATAATAATACTTTTATTAAAAACGAAGAATAATTAAAATTAAATAAGTTAATTATTAAGTTTTTTATACTCTTTACAATATTAATTTAGGTAGGAGACTTTAATATAATCTTTATTATCTATAATATTATATTTTCTAGTATCGTTTTAAATATTTAGAGTTAGGGTTTTTATTAATCTTAAAATATTTATCTTAAAGATATTTAAAATATAAAGACTCTCTATTTAATATTTTAATATAACGTCGATAAAACCTAAATTAATACTTTTAAAAAAGAGTATTAAGAATTAATAAATAATAGTCTTCGTATAAATAATTAAATATAACTAGATAGATTTAATAAACTTAATTAATAATTTAATAAATATTTATATTTAGAATTTATAATTAAAAGTTTTAAGGAAAGTTAAATACGAAGTTTTTATTTATAAAAAAATATATTATTTATATAATAAAAGGAAATTATATTAAATATAATATATTTATCTTATTTACTTTTTGAATATAATAAATAGTAACCTATTTATTTTATTTACTCTCTAATCGTAGTAAATAGTTTTAATACTAGTATTCGTTATATCCTTTCGTCGAGTAATTTTAATACCGTGTAACGTTTATAATACTACGCGCTATATATAATTTACTACTTTTAACCCGAGACTCTACCTTAGTAACTAGTCTTAGTATAGTATAATAATAATCGATTCGCGCGAAATCCTCGCGGGGGCAACGCCTAGGTATATATTAATATATATATAATAATAATTCTAGGGCTACGATAACGATATATAAATAAAATAAAACTATATTTATAAATAAGAGTTATAACTATAAATAAAATTCTAAATAAATACTATAATTTAAAATATAAATTAGTAGCGTATATCTAAATTTAGAGAATTTTATAAAAAATTTAAATTCTAAAAATATTTAAAGCGCTTCAAATTTTAGATTCTAAATATAATATTATTTAATTTAAATCGATTTGACTAGTTTATAAATACTCGAAATATTTAGAATTAACTCTATATTTTTATAAATATATATATTCTATTCTTATTAGTTTTAAAAAAATTTAAATTTTTATTCGAGTATTTAAAGTTTTTATATATTTAGTAATTAAGAATATTTTAATTAAAATAATATTAAAACCTAGAATATTCGACTATTTTAAAGTAATAATTTAATAATTTATATAATAATTCTCTCTAATTACTTTAGATAAAGTAGAAATAAAATTATTATTACTAATTCTAATATTAAAATTAATAATAAAAAAGTAACGACGATTAATTATAACTAATTAAAAATATTACTAAATATATCTCTATAAATATAGGAACTTAATATAATAGTAACTCTATTTTAAATTTATTTTTATTATTTATAAAAACTATATCTATTTAATCCTCGATAATATACTAACTATTAATATTATTTATAGATTACGAATATTATATCGTCGCCGGTAGTTTCTTATATAGTATTATTATTATTATAAAGACTCGAAAAGTAGGTAGTTTATAATTAAGAGTAGATTTAATAACTTTTTTTTAGAATCTCTAAAAACCCGTCTTTATAAGAATAAATTTAAATTATAAATATTATAATTCTTTACTTTATTAAAGAAGATAGTTATTTTCTTTATTATTTAATATAATAAGATATATATTTAGAAAAATATTACTATCGTATTATAAACTCTTTAATAGATTTATTTTTACTCTAGAATATTAAAGTATTAATTTTAATAGTAATTTTAATAATTTTAATTATATTTTAAATAATAATATTCTAATTCTAATAATAACTTTAATAATTTCTTGAATCTATAATTTTAATAATAATAACTTTAAAGATTTCAAAAATTTCAAAAATTTCAATAATAGTAAATTTAGTTATTACTTCTACTATTATTATTATAATTTCTTACTCGAAATCTAAATACTTTTTCTTATCTTTATTCTTATTATTTAATAATTTCCTCTATAGAAATAAGTTACGCCTCGATAGTAATAATAATATAAAAATAAAAATACGCCTAGTTTAATTCTTAATCTAGTTTATAAACTTATCGAGATTTTTTCAAATTATGAAAAAGAGAGTTCTAATAATTATTAAAGAAAATAAAAATATAAACTAATTTAATTTAATTTAAATTAGAATTTATATTATTTATATTATTTATAAATATATTAAAATCTTAAAAGAAACTAGAATTAGATTATAAATTTTTAAATAATTTAGAGTTTACTTTAGATAAAATTAAGATAATTTATTTATTAAATAAATTAAAGAGTTATAAGAGTAGTTTTATTAATAATATTAGTATTATTTAATAATATAAACGAGTATTATTTCCAAGGAGAGGGTTTTATAAATAATAACTTTTTATTATTATCGTTTCTAGACTTTTTCAAAAGTATTTTAGAGATAATAATAATAATTATATTTTTATAAAAATTAGAGAAGAGTAGATTATATATTATATTATAAATAGGCCCTAGCCTAACTTCAATTCTATTTGATTAAGATATTACTACGAGCCTATTATACGAATAACTTATTGTATATACGTTTATTTAATATTGGTGGTTGCCCTACCTAAATAAGGTGTGCGGGCCATCTATTTAGCGCGCAAACTCAATGGTTTTAAAATCTGCTGTATAGATGTCAAGCCTTCGTGATAGAAATGTCTCAGCATTCTAAGGTAGTCTGTATCATAAATCACTACCTCGGATACACAGCGGCAGTTACTCCAATCAAATTTAATAGCGCTGTACTCGTAAGAATAAGCTTCAGAAGAAAGCCAGGGAAGATCGATCTTCCCTGTTAAATCAGTGTCACGTGCATTTACCGTCAATACAGTGACAGAAATGATATTCATTCGAATCCAGTACGATGATAGCTCCTAGTAGTGCGAGAAGGAGATATAAGCATTGATGCTGTTGGTACGACAATCGAAGCTGTGCTTCCCCAGAAGGTAATCCATGTCGTTCATTCGCCCTCGATCCTTCTTGATATCTAAGAGCAAACACGGCCACTTTAGCACAAGGGCTAGGCATATCCTTTCGGCTCACTCGGATCGTTAGGTCGAGAAAATACTCCTTCGACCGCCGCAATTTGCATGCCGGACTGCATACTCTTATTGCGCCGAAACCAATCTAGTGCTCTCATCTTTGAGCTTCCACGCTACCCTACGTGGAATTGCAGGTCTTTGATACAGAAGTCCAGTTTCTGTGTATGTGCTGGTCGTCTTCTGGCTGCATTCGATCGTGTAGGTGTTAGAATCTGACATGTAGAAAACAGGGCCTTTGACGCATCCGACCACAATTGGACTGACATGCCTTGCTTTGTCAAAGACCTGCTTCCAACACATGGGAAATGGGAAGAACACTCCTACTTTATCACATTTTCGAATAAACGTAGAGAGTGAACAATTGATATCAACTATTGAAGAGGGCGATGTTGAAGAAGTCGATATTCGTCGGGTCCAGCGAGTGTCTGAAATTACAACCTAACAGCCTAGCTAGCACTGAGATGCGCGGGTAACAGAGTTCATATTAGGACGATTCCTCTTTTAGTATTACTCGTAATAGCGAATTAATTCGATGTTCTCGGCACTGGGGGAAATAAGATGGGGAGCGGTTAGGTAGCTTTGTCGTACGCCTGGAGGAAGAAGTGGAAGCTAGTTGCTAGTTGCACTTATGAAGAAGGGTTGGGATTGGGCATCGGCTGTTTGTAGTGAGGTCGGTGCGCTGCATGTACTTAATGAGGCTAATCAGGATCAAGCAGCAAGGCTATCGCCACTTTAGGCCTAGTTTTACCCCACACTGTCAGACTGCCGACCGATGTCGTGTCGAACCAAGGGTAAAACAGTCTGAACTTATGAAGACCAAGGGCTAGGAGAGCCGAGGTACTGCCACCACTGCTAAGAAAACCGAACTACTGTACCATAACTAAGGTACTAGTCCCTCACTACTTACCCTCGAATGGTGTCATATTAGACGCGCTCGAGTGAGATGGCCGTGAAGCATTTGCGACCTCGAGGCTTTGACAATGATCGTTGTCGCATCTACCCGCTCGCCAACATCCATCATAGCATTTACACTCAGATCACCGACATCTCGAGTACACTAGTCTCGACTCGACAGACCAGATTCAGATCCTGCTGCAGCCTGCCTGGAGATCGCATGCATTGCCAACGTCGGCTTCCCCATTCGCAGTCCTCTTGCCTCATGTTGCAGCCTTGGCGTTGGCACTGAAGCACTGACATCTGCCGCCCATTACTCCTAAGGTCTATGCACTTCCAGCCTATCCTGGTCTCTTCTTTTGGGCTCTGGTGCCAAGTTTCCGCATTGCAACACCCTTTACGGACTCTCTATTCGTCTAGACGCAAGCGTGAAGAGTCATCGGCCAATGCCACTCCCTAAACACCCTGCTCCATGAATGCGGCCTCTGCTGTCTTCTGTCACCAGGGGTTATATCCGCAGGCCCAAACAATCGCTCGAGCCTTCTACTTGCCAATCGCCTGCCGCGCACCTTCATCCTACAAAAGGATACCATCTACAGAACACAGGAATGCTTTATTTATAGGGAAGAACCCCTCTAACCATCCTTGTCAAGAGATCTGAGCTGAAGGAAAACTACCGAGTGCTACGCCAATCTCATTGCACGAGACAGACAGATATGAGTCCTCAGCTGGCTTCAAGGAACGCTGTCGTGACAGTGAAGAGCGAAACTTCCTACCATAGCCCACCCTCATCCCTGTCCGACGTCTCGCAAGTCGACAACGAGGAATCGAGAGGGAGGAGGCAAGAACGAGCCCGAAGCAACACCGCAAAAATTGAAGACGATACCGGTGACGAGAAAGCAAATGGAGGTGACCGTGCTGGCGGAAAACAGCGTAAGAGAAAGAGGAGCAGAAAAGGATTGGAGAAGAACTTTCCTTGCCCCCATCAGGGTTGTGGGAAAAGCTACTCTAGAGCCGAACACCTATATCGTCATCAGCTGAATCGTAAGTTCTGCCCAAAGGGGAGAGGCCTACTTGTAGTTCTGACCGCTATTGCTAGACACGCCAAAGAAAATTTATGTTTGCGATTTTCCGGGATGTGAGCGTCGTTTTGTCCGGCAGGATTTGTGTACGAGACACCGCGAAAGGCACACTGCACGGGGGTCGCATCTGCAAAGGAAGGAGAACATTGTTCATGAGCTCGATGGGCGGCCATCGACAGCTGGGGGCTCCGATGGCCTCAGAGAGCAAACAGATACAGATTTTCGATCCTCTACCGGCCCAAATGGACCACTAACGAACAATTCTATTATTGCTCCTGCTTCGTTCTTCAAAGGTCATGAGGGTCATACGTTGCCTGCTCAATCGCCAATGGCCGGAAGAATTCCGGAGTCCTACCAGCCTAGCTCAAATAGCACCACTCCTTCTGGAAACCATATGAGATCGCCACAGTCTGTCAATACAGTGACGAGCTCAGATCACGGTTCAAATATGTCATCTCTTAAGAGGTCGAATAGTGATGAACAGTACTATGATAGCTCTGGAGGATATGACCATCGTGGGGTACGCAACATGTCTACTACATCTTACAATTCGAACCAGAGACCTTCGAGCTTTGGCTCTTACAAGTCAGCCTTGCCTCAGAAAAGTATCTACCCAGATTCCCGTCTGTCGCGATCAAATATGCACATAACCACGAATCCTGCAAGCTATCGACCTTCCCCCACATCGACCTATAATGGGCATCCCGCCCAAAGCAGCATGGCTCAGCCGCAAACGCAGAGCGGTCTAAGCAGCGTTGCTTCGTATGCATCCTTACAGAACTTTCCACCAATTCCACCTTTGCCCCCACCAGTAGTCTCACCAATGTCTCAAATCTCCTCGCAAGGGCCGCAGATGGGAAACTTCTCCAATGTGTCAACCCCATTGACCCCAGTGGAAGCGGGGAATAATTTCGATATGTACGGCTCAAACGGTCTGGACCCTGAATTCATGGACCAGAATGGGAACCCGTATTCCATACCCCTTTTTGGTGGGGATGGCTACAGTCGCTCTCCTTTTGCAATGGCAGACGACTTCACCGCTTGGCTTTTCAATGAGCCACGTCTAAATGCTTCGTCGCCAGGAGGGCACCGACAGGGTTCTATGTCCGTTGGTGCTACGGCCTTCATGGATGATACGGGTAGCATGGCTCGCGGAATGTATGGCGTCACCAATGATCCGCTGAATGCCCATGCTGGTCAGCCCATACCGCAACAAAATCTCATGGCGGTCACCAGTATTTTGGATCCAGCCCTGCCCCAAGTTGATCTCTCAGAAGAGAAAAGGAAAGACATACTCGACCTTATCGAGATGCGTTTCACAGACCACGCGCCGGTGAAGAAGCAAATGGATGCCTTTCTCGAAGGCGATCGTGACCTGCATACTCATGTGCTAAGTCTCCGGTCTATGCAGACTTACATCGGTTCTTATTGGTACCATTTCCATCCGCAAATGCCGGTCCTACACAGGCCGACTTTCTCGGCGGACAAGACGCAGAATTTGCTTTTGTTAGCTGTCATCGCAATTGGCGCATCCTGCCTCGACAAGGTCCACGGTCCAAATGTTACCCAAGCAGGCGCAGAGCTCTCAAACTTCCTCGCTTGGCATCTACGTGGGGAGATCTTTAAGCACGTAGACTTTTTACCACCAGCGAAGCTGTGGGTCTTCCAGACACTTTTACTACTAGAGGTGTATGAAAAGATGTACTCTACACGCGTGCTCCATGAGCGTGCTCACATCCATCATGGAACGACTTTGACTCTTATGAGGAGAGGAAGTTCCCTCATAGGCCGATCAGCTCTTGACTCGCCACCCACCGCCAAAGAAGAGGCCCTTGGAATGACCCTGAACGGTACACAGGCCTCAGCCTCGCATACACCTGAGCAATGGTGGAACCATTGGATTACCAACGAAGCGACGCGGCGGGTGGCCTTTGCCGCTTTTATCATTGACTCAATCCACGCTACTATGTTTGGACATGCCGCCACAATGGTCGCCCACGAGATGAAATTGCAGCTTCCATGTGATGAGACTCTCTGGTCCGCCACTAGTAGTGCTGAGGTTGGGCGCATCGAGACAAATCTTCAAGCAAATGGTATTAAGCCTATGACTTTCTTTGACGGCCTGAAGAACACATTGAAGGGCAAGCCTGTACGGACGAACTCCTTCGGTCGAACAGCTATCATGGCTGGTCTACTGAGCGTCAGTTGGCACATGAATCAGCGGGATGTGCAAGTTCATCACCTTGGCGCCTTGAAGGCGTTAGGAGGCAAAGACATCTGGCGAGGGCCTCTGACCAAGGCCTTTGATTCTTGGAAGAATGACTTCGACCAGAGTATCGGAAAGGATACGATTCCACCTTCCATGCCCTATGCATCCAGTAGGCTTGACGAGGAGAACATCTTCGAAAGTCGGACTGTTCTTCATCATCTTGCGCACATGGCAATGCATGTTGATGTTGTAAGCTGCCAGATCTTTGCAAAGGCTGGCCGATTACTTGGTCGAACGACTCTGCCGTCAGACTATGCAATAGCACAGAAGCGAATACGAGAGAACTGGGCACCGAGGCCTAGCGCGCGACATGCTACTTTCTACGCCTTGAAATTCCTCGCTCAGGTGCTCATGCCAGATACTACCAGCTCCCATCGCAAGGCAGCGAAAAATGGTACGGAAGGCTTTACGCCATATTCCGCCCGGGATGACTTCTTGCTCAACAGGCCATGGGTGCTCTATTTCGCATCCCTTATTGTCTGGTCTTATGGGTATGCATTAGATGGACCTGTGAGAGCGGTACCCAACTTGTCCAGTCTCGAGCAGCAGACATATGACATGAGAGCGTTTCTCACTAGAGTTGGAGGAATCCAAGCCCCTTCAGAACTCGAACAGATGAGAGACCGAAACGCATGTCTCGGAATGCTGTACGTGCTACAGGCTATGTTTGAGAAATGTCGGTGGGAGCTGTTACACGAGGCTGCAAGGCTACTTGGTAACTGTATTGAAATGTTGCGCGGGTCTACCTAACGAGCATGAAGAAAAGGCACTCGAAGCAATGGAAAAGGAAAAAGTGAGTTTGTGATACCCCTAGGTGCGAATGAGCGTTTTTTGTTCAGCAATGCGTTGCAATGTTTTTCTGTATCAATGTCACTTTTACGTATGTAGAACCATTTATCGAATGAATATGTTGTATCTCTGATCCCCTTCATGAACATGCCTTAAAAGTAGATCTCCACATTGGAAGCGAACTCCCTGGACTCCCTCGATTTCACGTGTTGGACCCTGGATCGCGCGACGGCCCGCCGATACAGATTAGGTAGCTCTCCAAACTCTGACGATACACGCACCTCTGGCACATACTCGTAATATAATGATGCCTCCCCCACGTGTACGCAACGCTTTCGATGACTCCAGATCGGAGGCATCGAGCTCAAGAGAGAAGCAGCCAGCTCACATCTCAAGCGGCATATCCAAGGCACGACGGAATGGGACCTCTGGAAGTGCTTTGAAGGACGTCACGAACGCAATTCGGTCCACCAATGAGCGGCAAGGCGCGCAAGAAGCTGTAGCCAATGTAAGATCTTCATTGTGACCAGCACACATTTTCTCGAGCTAACAGCCAAGACTAGGTCAACTGGTCCTCTTTCGATTCCGCTGTACTTCATGCTTATCGGCATGCGCACCGCCTCAACACTCCGCCAGCCTTCCTCTCCACATACAACCAAAGAATGCTTACAAGGCCTGGTATCGGACTGCGCTCACCTACGATGGCACGGCCCAAAGATTGCCGACGCGTTGGGAAAGATGAGCTGGCATTGGCCGTGAGGAAAGACTTCAATGCTGCCACAGTCACTGAGCCCGAGCTTATCACTTCGTTCCTGTATGCCGTGCATAATCAAGGTAAGCCAGTCCAGTTCCGCGTGTCGAGCTATCCCAATCATGCTAATGATTTGCTTCTGTCAGACAAGAGCTTCCGGATGCGATATGACCATCCCCCAAACAAATAGCAGAGTAGGACCATTGATATTGTATGAGCAAGATTTCTGGACTGCACGGCTGTACATGCATCAGGTTTTCGGGGGAGATACCCAAGCATCGATGGACTTTTAGGTGTACGGGCTGCTTTTCGGATACTTTGTGACGATCAATGAAGTGAGGAATTGCCGGCTTTGCGTAAATCTGCCAAGGTCGTCTTTACACGTCTTCCGTAGTCTTTCATACTCCCAAATCCAAGATATGAATATCATGGCACGCATCGTCTAAGTACCTCGTGAGCCAGCTAGATGGCACTGATGGCTCGCATGGTAAGGGAAAAAGCGCCGGAAAAAACTAACGCCGATCATCCGCAATATTTTTTTTGCGCGTAGGACGAGAGGCAAGCCCGTCAACTACAACAGCGTACAGAAGGCGTTGTTTTATACTGTGATCGAGTCAGATCGCGATGGAAGGTGTTGCTTGGGGGTTTGCAAAGGTATTTGAAAGAACGAGCTGCGTTGGTCCAGCCATGTCCCCCAGGACATCGGTTCCAATACGTTCGTTATACACCTCCATACACTGCCAGCGAAAGAGCGCAATACGAAGCGCCCAGAAAAGGACGTTCTACAATGCTCAATGCAACCAGACGATGCCTTCCTCACACTCGCGGCCAACAAGGCGGAAGTCAGGCGATACAGCGTGCAGCAAAATGGTAAGCTACGAGGAAGGTCATCAGTAAAAGCCTTGTTGGCTGACGATTACTGTCTGTGATAGGGCTTTCATGCAAGCTCCGCCAGATCGGCGACAAAGAACCCCTACAGCGTATTGGGCGTGGACAAGAATGCCGCCGCCTCTGACATAAAAAGGGCCTACTACTCCCTAGCCAAGAAATACCATCCCGATACCAATAAAGATCCTGGAGCGAAGGATCGCTTTGGAGAAGCCCAGACTGCTTATGAAATGCTCTCTGACCCGAAGAAGAAGGAGGCTTGGGATCAGTATGGCGCTGCGGCATTTGACCAAGGCGCAGGCTTTGATCCGAGTGGTGGTGCACCTGGCGGTGCTGGGGGACCGTTCGGTGGCGGGGCTGGTGGATTTGGAGGGTTTTCTTCTGGGGGATTTGGAGCGGATATCAATTTTGAGGACCTCTTCGGCGCATTCACGGGTGGGGGGAGAAGAGGAAGAGGCTCACGCCAGTCACCTTTTCAGGAAGAAGTACTGGTAGGCCAGAACATCGAAGTGCAGACGAACATCTCATTCATGGACGCAGCAAAGGGGACGAGTAAAGATATCCTCATCACACCCCTGGTGCAATGCCGGACATGCTCTGGTGGAGGCCTTAAAAAAGGGCAGACGCGAACATCTTGCAAGAAATGTGGTGGAACAGGCACCCGAGTGCATTTTGTGCAAGCAGGCTTTCAAATGGCAAGCACATGCGACGCTTGTGGTGGACAAGGAGTCGCCATCCCACGGGGTGGGGAGTGTGGAACCTGTAACGGGAATGGAGTCGTGAGGGAGCGGAAGAAGGTCAATATCGACATACCTGGTGGTGTCGAAGACGGTATGCGACTCCGCGTAAGTGGAGAAGGGGATGCGCCACCTACTGGCACAGCTGCAAACCCCAGCGCCCAATCGACAAGAGGAGACCTCTACATCTTCATAAGAGTAGCTGCCGATTCGAAGTTCAGTCGGTCTGGGGCAGATGTCCTATATACCGCTTCCATACCGCTCACGACTGCAGTCCTTGGTGGCGAGATCAAGGTGCCGACGTTAGAGGGCGAGGTAAAGCTAAAGGTAGCAACTGGAACTGGGACTGGAGATAAAATTACACTGGGAGGTATGGGCATGCCTAGGCTGGGAGGCCGACGGAACGCCCTAGGAGACCTGCGCGTTGAATACAAGGTTGCCATGCCGAAGTACCTGACTTCGAACCAACGGACCATATTGGAAATGCTTGCAGATGAATTGGGGGATAAGAATGCTAAAAGAATCATGAATGTTGGAAAGTCTAGGTAACGACCGATGCTGCTACCCTGCATGGAAACCTTCTAACTTCTCATAGTAATACCTCGACAACTCCGCAAGACTCATCGTCCTCCCCAACGTCTACCGACTCACACAAAAACGAAGGCTTCCTCAAAGCCGCGTGGCATAAATTGACCCACCAGCACCACAACCTGCCTCCGGAGCAGCCAACGGATGGTCCTAAGGCCGAAGACAAAGCGCAGGAAGATGAGCCCAAGAAGGCAGCAGGCTCCGGTTGATGTGTCGCGAGACTACAGATGCATCGCCATCATATTTCCAAATTCTGATTTTGCACATAGCGATACGGTATTTTAAGCCCAGACTTGATATGCATGTACATTAAGACCAGAAACCCTCCACCTACATCATAATGAAGGTCCGTTACCCTTTACTTGTGTGCAGTGCGTCTCCTCTGGTGAATTCTGAAGGTCTCAAAGCAATTTGGCGCTTATTTGAGTAGGACATTTGATGGCGTACTTTATCTTGATCAGGCGCTAAGCAGCGGACATGTTCGATTGGCCGCACGCAGCGGCGACAGCACGCTACATTGAAAAGGTGCTTAAGTCAAGTCTCATGACACTTCGTAAAGACCTCCTGCACAGGCGCTTCTGGAGAACTCCAAGTGCAAGTGAATATGTCATGTTCGCCCACCGAGTGAGACTAAAATCGAATGGCTGTACGCCCAAAAAGTGCGGAACCCGCTCTTTCTCTTGCGAGTAACGCTACAATAACATCGTTGCCTTCACACAAACTGTAAGCTTGCTGCTCAGACTCCACCCTGGCCTCAGCTTTGGCCCCAGGTATGTGTTTTATGCTAGACGATCTCCAAGACAGATATCTAAGGCACCCTAACGGACACCGGTGAATGCCCTCCCGGTTTAAACACCTGCAATATCAAACAACTTTGGCATCAAACCCAAACAGATCATTGCCGTGGGAGACTGTCATAGCTCTTGTTCAAGATGATGCAGACCCCCATGATCTCGAGCCCGCTGAAGCAGACAAACGAAATCGACTGGATCTCGCCTTTGAAGAGCTATATCAGGCAGACATATGGCGATGATCCTGAGAGGTATGCGGAGGAGTGTAATACGCTCAACAGGCTGCGGCAGGATATGAGAGGAGCGGGCAAGGATAGTACCGCTGGGAGGGACCTCCTGTATCGATATTATGGTCAGCTGGAACTGCTGGACCTTCGATTCCCAGTGGATGAAAACCACATAAAGATCTCCTTCACATGGTGCGTGTTAACCCCCTCCAGCAACTTCGTTCACTTAGGAGTACTGATACCCTGGACAATTACAGGTTCGATGCCTTCACACACAAGCCTACTGCTCAATACTCGCTCGCCTATGAGAAAGCGTCCATCATATTCAATATTTCTGCTGTGCTCTCGTGCCACGCTGCATACCAGAATCGGTTCGAAGAAACAGGGCAAAAGACGGCGTATCATTCGTTTCAGGCAGCCGCTGGCATGTTTACCTACATCAACGAGAACTTCTTACACGCGCCATCTACGGACCTCAGTCGAGAAACCGTCAAGTCTTTGATCGCTGTCATGCTCGCCCAAGGCCAGGAGGTATTTCTTGAGAAACAGATTGCTGATGGGAGAAAGCTTGGCTTGCTGGCCAAACTCTCAAGTCAAGCAGCATCTCTATACGCCCAGGCCACCGAAGGCGTCCAAGATAATGTAAACCGGGCCGTCTTTGAGCAAGTCTGGCTACACCTTACTCAAGTCAAGACAAACTATTTCTCATCGCTCGCTCAGTATTATCAAGCACTTGCAGACGACGATGCCAATTCCCATGGCACAGCAATCGCGCGACTACAGATTGCGGAGAGTGAAGGCAAGGACGCAATTCGAATTGCGAATGCCTTTCCGTCAACGGTGTCCCCCACGTCCAATCTTAGCTCCGAATCAGGGCCAGCTTTGATAGAAATGACAAAACGGCACGTGGCAAATGTACAGGAGAAGCTGACCTCCTTCAGCAAAGATAATGATTTTATCTATCATCAGACAGTGCCGGCGGAGGCCTCTTTGAACGCGGTGCCTACATTGCAAGCAGCAAAAGCCATCCCAGTGAGTGACCTATATCAAGGGCAAGACATTCAACGCATTATTGGTCCGGATATTTTCCAGAAAATTGTTCCTATGTCGGTCACTGAGTCGGCAAGTCTTTACGATGAAGAGAAGGCAAAATTAGTCCGGGCTGAGGCTGAAAAAGTAGAAAATTCCAATGGTGAACTGGCAGCCAGTCTTGACTACCTGAAGCTCCCTGGAAGTCTGAACGTCTTGAGAGGTGGGATGGATCAAGAAACAACAGTAGACGCGGAATTTCGAAGGTGGTGCGAGGAGCTCGCAGGACATGAACCATTCGCAAAGGCATTCGATCAGCTTCAGAGAGATAAAGCCAGCATCCTGAGCACCTTGGACACGTGCACTAAGGAGCTGGGCATGGAGGAAAGCATTTGTGAAAAAATGAGATCCAAGTACGGCGGTGATTGGACGCAACAGCCAAGTTCAAGACTTACTTCGACGCTTCGCAGCGACATCAGGAGCTACAGAGGCGCAGTTGAGGAAGCAAGTGGCAGTGACGCGCAGCTTCTCCACACTTCGCAGCAGTATGAGTCAGACTTCGATGAAATGCGTTCCGCTGGTGAGACGGATGAAGCAGACGTCTTGTATCAGAGGGCCATGCTCAACTCACGGGCAAATCGTGGCAAAGGCAGGAATGGTGTCGGCAGTCCGATGTCACCAAATGGAGAGGGAAATCTGCTGGATGATGACTTTGGTGAAGGCAGCCTCAGCGTTATGGACCAGATTGCTAAAGTCGAAGATCTGTTACGGAAGCTGGATTTGATCAAGCGGGATAGGACACAGGTGCTGAAAGATCTCAAAGAAAAGGTCAGGACTTCTTGTTCAACAAATCCAGAGCCTAGCTGATTGACAATCCTTCAGGTACACAACGACGACATCTCGAATGTTCTGATACTGAACAAAAAATCGATATCAAATCATGAAAGCCAGCTCTTTCAATCTGAGCTTGAGAAATTCAGACCTCATTCCAACCGTATACTGCAAGCACACCACAAGCAGACTGCGCTGATGAGGGAATTAACGCGGACCTACGGAGTCCTACTTCAAGACAAGAGAGTCAAGTCTGAACAGGCCAAATACGAGAGCTTCTATCGGCAACGGAACTCTGTCCTGACCAAATACAGGAAAGTGTTCCAGGCTTTCAACGACCTAGTCCAGGGCCTTATAAGTGCACAAACATTCTACTCGGAAATGAAGGACACAGTAGAAAGTCTGGAGAAGAACGTAGAGACGTTTGTCAACAATCGTCGTGCGGAAGGAGCACAATTGCTCCACAGGATCGAACAAGACAAGGAGAGCAGTGCAGGAGGCCAGGCTGGTCGCGAACGAGACCGATTGCAACAGCTTATGGAGCGAATGTCAGTGGATCCGTCATCATCGCCAACAAAGCCTGCGCGTCCTGCGCCTTCGTCGAGAACCTCACATTCCAATGACCCCTACTCCGCGAAGTCTCCACTAATGTCACCTCCGTACTACTCAAAACCACCATCGAATTACAGCAATGGGCCGCCAAAAATGAATTCGCCTGCCTCTGCGGCTTCCTATCAAAGCTTTCCGCAGCCTTCTCAAGCTGATCTCAGTCATCAGACGCCAGTGACAAGGGAGTCCTACCAATCCGGTAGTGCGATAGGGAGTAACGACCCTTACAATCCAATGGCTTACCCTTTTCAATCTCCAGCATCCCCACCCCCACCTCAGTCTGCTCTCCAAAGCCAACAGTATCCCCACCAGCAAAACCAGTATCTCCCGCAAGGCTATGTGCCGCCTCCTCCACCACCTGGTCCACCTCCAAGCTCGCAAGGGAACTCCGGAAACCCTGGCTATCGCTATCCTTCTGGTCCCGGCGGATATGCCAACAATCCGCCACCACGGAAAAGCAGTGCTAACCAGCCCCCAGCTGATCCCTGGGCAGGCCTGAGTGCCTGGAAATGAAGGCCGAGCCTAATTGCCCAGTCAGGGACACGTTTCACGCACTGAAATATGCCAATACAAAAAGCACCTTCCATGCACTACACACGATGTCGGAAGGGTTCATCCCTATGTACCGAGGCATGGCACCAACTTGATGGTCAAGGGCCTCGTGTATCCTGTACCAGTCAAAATCGTGTCCGTAATGCTTTAATGACGCCTTGCCACCACCCTCATCTGCATTTGGGGGTTGCATCAGTCTGCTGTATGACTGATAGATATTTACGAGCCTCGGTTGCTTTGGAGGAAGCCAAATTAACGACGCCTTGCATTATACCTGAATGGATCATCAACACAGACGCCGTTGAGAAGCGATAGCCGGTATGCGATGTTTCAGATGGATTGGCGAGTTCTGGGGCACTAGTGCTACGTGCGGCTCAAAGTTCCGCCTTTGCGCCGCTCAGGCCTCTTGCCCCGTGCTTTGTGCCATGGGCTCAAATCTGGGCATCTACCCTACAATTGATATCGTTAGCCTGTCAGTCTGTCAAGCTGTCAGCCTCCATGAAATGATATCTTATCATATGAGATTATTATTTGCACGTGGATTGCGTGAAGCAATGACTGACTGCAATTCACGTAGGAAAATGGAAACGAAGTGTATAAATCATATTCGAGTTCGTGCATTGCACAGTGAGATTGAAGAATGCCCCCACATTTCGAGACAGGCTTTTGAAGATGGTCAACGTTAGCATGACCGTAGTAATACTGCCTAGCCAGCCAGCTCATTCATGACCCTGAGCACCCAACCCCTGACTGTGATCTCACCAGGTCGACAACACCGAAGCAAGCAGAACACACATACTAATTTCACGCCGAATACTTTTCAGTCCGCTTCACTCGTTCGCTCATAGGTGTTATCAGATGACTGATATCACCCACAGGAATCTGGAAGGGAAAATCCACGGAAGCAAGCATTTGAGCAAAGAAGATCCACCACCCAGCCATCGTCGCCATGAACCCGAATGCACCGGCTGCAACCTGTAATTTCTGTGCCATGACGCTGTTGCCTTGTGCTAGTTGCCAGTACGAGCCAGTGAGGACTACGAATGTGAGTAGCAGTCCAAGAAAGATGGCGACGAAGACGAGATTGGTTCGTAGGGCGCAGACGAGGTAGATGAAGCTCAAGAGACCCATGAAGAGGAGGAAGAAGCCTGGAAGAAGGATTGTTAGCACTCATCAAACGTAGGTATGCTAGATCATGAGGCTTCTTACCAAAGCTAGCATGGAACTGGGGACTCGTCAAGCCAGTCGCAATGTTGTTCGGATCAGTAGCATATTCGCCATAGGCATTGAAAGCAGGCGTGAGCGTTGCGCCAAGCGTGAACCAAAATCCTCCGAACGAGCAGAAGACAACGAAGGAGAATGTGTTTCCAAGGAAGAATTCCAATATCCCTCCGAGGCTCATGAGAAAGCCGCCGATGAAGTAGTAAGCGCCAACTGTAGCAATGCCGTCACCCCCTGCTCCCCGCCAGCCCATGAGCTCGCATGACAGCGGGCTCAGACTGAGAAGGAAACCGAGCAGTGCCAAAGGAGTGGGATTGCCAAATGTTTGTCGGAGATCGCCCTTGACAGCGTTTTGTGGGTTGAGATAGATCTTCTCGAAGAGTTCGGGGCTGATGGTGAGCGAGTTGGCGGTGCGAATTTTGTTCAGCGCTTCATCCGAGGTGTCGTTTCGTCCCGGGTGATAGGGTGAGGTGGGTGAGACGTTCAGGTAATTAGGGTGGCGCTTGGGCTCTTCTGACGGGTTATGCGCTGAGGGGAAGGTTGGGTTGAATGATGGATTGAATGTTTTCTCGTTGTCTAGGGTCCTGTGTCGATTAAAGCTTTGCTCATGGTCTGGAGTCTTGAGTCGAGGATGGTCACGTTCGCGGTGGAAAGCGAGGTAGGTATCCATTCTTCCGACTATCGAATGGTTTTCAGAGCAGAGGTAGAAGGTTGACATGAGAGGCTCTGAGGCTTTGAATGCTCTTGGCACGGCAGGAATCGAAGCCTCCAAGGAGATATAATGTGGAGGGGGAAAGACCAAGTCCGGTGTCGAGGGACTCGGGAATCAATATATAGCTCGAAGAAGGACCCAATGTTGGCTGATTGGGTTAGCATACAAGACATGGGAGGAGATTTCTTGAACAGTCTCTATCCGCAAAAGTTTCAGACTCTCGACTATCACAAATTTAGTATGAGCTACATGACGATATTTGCCAGGTATGATTGATGATTGGAGCCCAAAGCGGTCATAGCTTGGATGACATCCTGGGGTATTGGGGTAGCCGCTCGGAAAGGTTATGGGGATGAAATGCTGAGATCTGGGGTAGCGTGACCGTGCGTCGTTGGATTCTGATCAATAGCCGTAAGGAGCGGCATTCGCAAAGACGGTCACAGATTGCAGGTGGTAGTGAGAGAATGTCCCCAGCCATCGCTTTGGTTGGCCAAGGCTGAGCGTAATGGTGTGAAGGTGTGATTCGATTGGTTGGTTTGGGCTCCCAGACGTCTTCATTTCAGTACAAAGAGACTTTGAGCTCGGCGCGGGTAACGCTAGTATAGTATAGCTAAAAGGTCCTCTCATACTGTCTCTCTGCACGTTGTATCCAGAAGCTCTTAGTTGCGCACCGCTGGAAACTTTGGCGCATAATTGAAGTTAAGCGTTGGCGAAAAGTCGTTGCGAAAACAGAACCGTACATGTGTCGAAACCCATAGCACGCGGTCGTAATGATTCGAAGATATCGGCCTAGATCCGAGAGTACTTTCTACGCATATTGTTTTCGCGTGGAGCACAAAGTCAAACATCCCACTGAGGCTATTGGCTTTTCTGACAATACCCATTCGACGTGCTGTAATCTAATCTTACTTTAGATGCAAGAGATATCTAGAGGCGTATGGTTCGTAATTCGCCAACTCGTGATCAGCACACGATGGCGCCTTATTTCTGGCGGATCGATGGTATACGTCAAAAGCCTCGAGGCGAGGCCATTGATGCTTGGGAGAGAAGGTCGCTCGCCCAGCGCAATGTCCAAAGACGCCAGACCTGCGGTAATTTGCTGCGTTGCTGCTGCTACCGACCATGGGCCCGAGCTTGGATGTAATGATGGAAATTTCCTTTGCAACTATAAGAGGACCTTTTCAATCGTTGGGTGTAAAATCGACAGTACTTCTGAGCCTGAATTGAGACATGGAAAATTTTCCCAGCGAGCTCTTCCTTCCCAGACTTTGATTCTCCCGTAAATTGAAAGGCGGAACGGAGTATCCAAAGCTTTGACAAACTAGTAGATGTGGAGATACTCATCATGAATCTGGTTCGTCACGAATCTGAACCTCTTATCTACCGTACAACGGAATTATCAATGTGAAAAATATAGGCACTGGGAAGGCAAAAGTACATGAACATAAGATCGGAGACCGAACAAGCTGTTGAAATCTGATCCTTATAGCAACAGAGTATGGAAAGTGTACGTATTGGCAACCACAACATAGTCCTCAGTGGACCGAGCAGTATCTTGCTCAAATTAAGCCGGAGATATACACCGCTGAGATAAAATCTTTTTCTCGAAAACGATGGGCCGTAGATAGCATTACATAGAACGCATTTACCATTCTAATGGCTCGTCAATCTGCTCGCCTCTATTAGTCTTCGGAAAAGACACAGCCTCCACCTTGACCGGCCCACTCCTATTGCCACTCTTTAAGTAGCCACTGCCGTCTAGCCACGGTGTGTCCATTGTCCTTCTGCATTCGAATTTCCGAATTTGGTCCTCCATCTGCATTGTCAACCCAATATCGTCCAGGCCATTGACCAAGCAATGCTTCCTGAACTCTTCCACTTCGAAGTCAGCAAGCTTCTTACCCGAAGCATCCTTCACCTCTTGATTGACAAGATCAACCTCAATCTCCCGACCGGCTTTGGCTTCTTCCGCAATCTTCTGTAGTGTCGACTGATCAGGAATTACAAGAGGGAGCATGCCGTTCTTGAAAGTGTTGTTAAAGAAAATATCAGCGTAGGAAGGAGCGATGATGCAAGTGATGCCAAAGTCAAGAAGCGCCCACGGCGCATGTTCACGTGAGCTACCGCAACCGAAGTTAGGACCTGTGACAACTAGGATCTTAGAATGTCTATATGGCTCCTTGTTCAAGACAAAGTCTGGATTTTCGGAACCATCTTCGCTAAAACGAAGGGCAAAGAAAAGCGCCGAACCAAGGCCAGTACGCTTTATGGTCTTCAGGAATTGTTTGGGAATGATTGCGTCTGTGTCGACATTACCGCGTTCCATTGGCGCTGCTATGCCTTTTAGTGTAGTAAACTTAGGTTTCCCGCCCGATGAGCTTGCAGTGTCGCTGTTGGCATGAGGCTGATTGTCTTCTGGTAGATCGAGTAAACGCTCCAAGTCGTCGTCAGAGTCGATGTCATCGACTTCTGGTTTCAGATCCATCTTTGGAGGTGCCTTTGAAGGTGTAGCGTTTCCATCCGCCAACTTTCGCACATCTGCTAATTTACCAATAATTGCTGCAGCGGCTGCCATGACCGGTGACATGAGATGCGTTCGGCCACCAGCACCCTGGCGACCTTCAAAATTGCGGTTTGATGTGCTGGCACAGCGTTCCCTTGGTGAAAGAATATCTGGATTCATGCCCAAACACATCGAACATCCTGCCTCGCGCCATTCAAAACCGGCGTCTGTGAAGATCTTATCGAGGGCTTCGGACTCTGCTTGCTTCTTTACAAGGCCAGAGCCTGGGACAACCATCGCTCGCTTAAGATTAGGTGCTATCTTCTTGCCATCAAGAATTTTGGCAGCAGCTCTGAGGTCCTCTATCCTCGCATTCGTGCAGGACCCAATGAAGACCTTGTCGAGCTCGATGTCCTCCATTTTGGTACCTGCGGCTAAACCCATGTATTCCAGAGCTCGCCTTGCGCTGTCTCTTGCTGACTCGGTAGGAAAGTCTTCGGGATTTGGCACAACGCCGTTGATAGGCACAACATCTTGCGGAGAAGTTCCCCAAGAAACCGTTGGAACGATACCCTTGGCGTCGATGAAGACGTCCTCATCGAACTTCGCACCCTCATCTGTTTTCAGGCTTGACCAGTACTTGACAGCCTTCTTCCATTCGTGGCTGTTAAGCTTAGGTGCCAATGGCCGGCCCTCAAGATATTTGAAAGTCGTCTCGTCTGGCGCTATCATCCCTGCTCTTGCACCTGCTTCGATCGACATATTGCAGATCGACATCCTGGCCTCCATGCTCAATCCTCGTATAGCTGACCCGCAGTATTCGATGACCGCACCAGTTCCGCCCGCTGTGCCTATCACACCGATTGCATGTAAGATAATGTCCTTGCTACTGACACCTGGTGGTAGCACGCCGTCGACTTGTATCCTCATATTCTTGCTTCGTTTCGTAATCAGGGTCTGCGTAGCGAGCACATGCTCAACTTCGCTTGTTCCTATGCCAAAAGCAAGAGCTCCGAAAGCTCCATGTGTAGATGTATGGCTGTCACCGCATACCACAGTAGTGCCGGGAAGAGTGAAGCCCTGCTCAGGACCGATGATGTGGACGATACCCTGGCGCTTGTCCCCCAGGCCGAAATAGATCAGACCAAAGGCCTTGACGTTGTCCTCGAGAGTGAGACATTGTGTACGGGAATCGGCTTCCTCGACGAATTGCCCCACGTTCTTGAAGTTTTTCCTGGGGGTTGTAGGTACGTTCTGCTAAGGGTGAGTCATATTTGCTCGTTGGAGAAGAAATTCCTTCCATGAGCTTACGTGGTCGGTAGTAGCAAGGGTGCAGTCAGGTCTTCTGACCTTTCGATTCGTATTTCTAAGGCCCTCAAATGCTTGCTATAGGCCCATTCAGTCTCTGATGGTGATGGAGAAGCATGGATAGAAAACTACCGGTGATGTAACCTCATGCACGAGATGTCTGTCTACACATGATGTCAGCATGTGTGAAAGACCAAAAATTGAGTTCTTCATAGTACCAATATATAGCAATATTGTCCCATCGCTTCGCTCGTCAACAATATGGTCTTGGAAAACCTTGTCATACAGTGTTCGCGGTTTCTGGTCAACTGAAGGCATAGCTGTTATCTGTGTTCTTATAGCTTTTGAGAATGTTTGAATCAATAAGGCTTCTTATTTGGACAGGTCATAGAATTGAGGGGCGCCTTTATAGAAAGAGCTCCAGCAAAGAGCTTCGCCGAAATCGGACTACACCGGACTTAAAGTACCATAGGAGCGGTACGCCAGTAAATCGCTACAAGGCTGAGTACGGCGGACGATAGCTGAAGATAGGACAAAACCAAAAACCGAAAAACGAAAAATCAAAAAATAATCTACGGCCTTACCGCGTAGGTTTTAAACCTCCTAACCTTTTTACCTTTTAATTATATAAACGGTATATTTAATTATATAACTGTGCGGGTACCTCGCTATACTCGGTGCGGCTAGCCTCAACGCGAATTACGTCTCAACGCTAAATCGATTTTACGCCTAAAAGTCGAATATTAAATAATTTATATAATAATAGTCTCTATATATAATACTAAGATAACTTCCTATATTAAACTTACTTATATTATCCTCTTAATAATATAATATAAAGTTCGTACTATAAAAGTTAAATAGAGAATATTAGAATAATTAAAACTACATTAATAAAACTAAATATCTTTCGTATCTTTCGTATTATAATAGTTTTAATTAAAAATATTATTTATATCTATAGTTTATAGTTAGAATTTAGAGTATTTAGAGTATTTATATAAATCGTGGCTATTATATATATATTAAAATATTCGACTTTTAAATATAAAATCGATTTAATATTAAAGTATAATTCGCGTTAAAGTTAATTATATCGAGTATAGCGAGATACCCGCACGGTTAATACCTCCCTTAATTTATTTATATAATTTAAATATTAATTTTTATATTAGATATCTAGATACGACTAAAGTAATTATTTAATTATATAATTTAATAATTTTCGAAAGGAAATACTTTATTATTTTTATATATATCGGTAACTCCGGAAACCCCGATTTCTATATATTTTATACCGAAAATACGTAAAATACTAGGAATACGTATCTACTTATATCCCGTATTTTAAGCGCATTATATACCGATTAAATAATGATTCTATAGCGATTCTATAACTTTTTTTTTTTTGAATTTTAACTTTTTATAGTATCTAGACTAGGGCCTCTATATAAGAATATAAATATATAATTAAATCTGTTTTTAGCCTAGATTCCGAATTTTTAATTAGATTTTTACTAGTATTACCCTATAGAGTTATAAAGTTATTTTCAGGATTAAGTTTAACTCTCCCGCGTAGACCTTAACTCTAAATTTAAATTCTTGGCGCCAAGTCTTGCCAAGGCTATAGAATGCGCATTCTATACCGATTAAATAACGATTAAGTAAGTTTATTTTTCCGGATTTACCGATATAAAGAAAGAAATATAACTAAATATTATATAATTATTATACTATACTAAGACTAGCTTTATAGTAGCTATTAAATATAATATATAGATTCTATATAAAGAGTATACGGCGTGATTATATTATTTATATTATAGTATTATATTATAGTTTCTAGTACTTTAGAGGTCTTTTTAGAAATAAAAAACTCGGAGCCCTTACTCTAACTCTTTAAAGATTAATTTTATTATTTTAAATATAAAGATTATTTTCTTATTAAGACTTTATATTTATTTTTATATTATTATAAATACTTTAAGTATTATAATTTAATAATTTTTAATCTCTTTTAATCTTCTTAGGTAGTAATCCGTTAAAAATATAAAAAATCTCTTTAGAAATAATTATCCCGAAGGCGAGATATACGGGATTAATACTTTAAATAAAAATATAAAAGATTTACTAAAGAATATTAATTTTATAGTAAATTAATAATTTATAGAATTAAAATATAAATAAAAAGCCCTCGAGAAAAAGACCTCTATTATTATAATTTAGAAAAATATTAAAAATTTACGACGTATTATTATAGGTAAAGGAGATAAAGAAATCGAAAATAATCTTTAAAAATTAAATATAAAAAACGAAAACGGCCCGACGGTAAATTATAATTAAATTAATCTTAATATAAATTAATGTAATTTATAATTATCGAAACTATAAGATTTTTATATAAAGAATCTATAAAATTATCGAGAATAGATTTATAATATAGAGACTACGTTTCGTTTAATACCCGTAAACTTTCGAATAAACGAAAAGAAGATTTTATATATAATATTCTATTTAAAGAGGTAAATTAAAAAGTTATAAAATAAATATAAAGAACTTTATTTAATAGATATATTAATATAAAAATTCTTTACGAACTATTTATTTAATATAATCGAGGACTCTTTAAACCGAGTTATAAATATAAATTTTAAATATTAATATACTCGCTAGAGGAATAATTAATTAATATAAAATTTCGATATTTATTTTAATACTTTAGAAATCGAATTACCTCCTTATAATAAAGAGTAATAAATAATTTATTTAATAACCCGTTTAAGATTTAATATTTTAAAAAAAGTTAACTAAACCTAAAATATTTTTACTAAACGAACCGAATTTATATTATTTATAATATATTATAAATATAATCTTAATCGGGATTTTAAAATATAAAATAATAATTAAAATAATTAATTAAGATCTCGGAAAAAGTATAAAAAAAGATTAAAGAGCGGAGATAATAAAAATAAATTTAATATAAAAAAATAAGATTCTAATAATAATAATTATAAAAATATAAATAAAATATATATAACTCGCGGGAGCGATAAATGTTAGAACCGGTACAAAAGCGATATTAATATAGGTATATTGAATAAGATAACTAACTAAGGAGTAAAGGTAGTAGTTTTATATATATAAAGATATTCAGGAATACTAAGGCGGCAGCGGTATACTAGGCCTAATCGGGTATAGTGGCACGTGGTTTATTAAATATAAGTTATTTATTAAATATGAGTCGTAGGAAGACGGGTACGGTCGTAATACTACCCCCCTCTTTAATAAGCGATACCTTTAGCGTTTAGGTACCCTTGACGTTAGTAATATAATAATTTATAGTACTTTTAAAAGTTAAGGACCAGGTTTCTATAGATATTTAATATAATATTCGTCGATAATATCCTGCGCAGCCTCGAATTCGCTATTATTAATATTATATTATATAAGATCTTGGTTAAGGCCTCCCTATTTAACTCGGTACTTTAATCTACCGCGTATTTCCTTAGAATCTAGTATATCGTCTACTACCCATTCGTCGCCGTCGGGGGTTACGATTAAATTAAATTTAAAATTCCTTTATCTCGGTAAAAGGTTATTTTCGGCCTTATTTAACCGGTCGGCGTAGAAGATATCGTGTTATCTTATAGTTACTAGAAGTTCTAAACGATATAACGCTCCGTCTTTAGAAAGTATCTTAAAGAGTTTTATCCTTTTATCGTCTAGCTTCTTATATAGCCTAGAAGTAATAATATCTTTAATAAATTAAAAACCCATTTCTCCTTCCTAAAATTTTATATCGGTACGGTATTTATCCGTTTATTTTACTATCGTTTTACGGGTTTATTCTATATTCTACCTAATATACTATAGTATTTCTTCTATTCTCTTTATTATTTATTCCGCCTTAGTCGTATCCAGGCGCTATCGGGTTAAATCGTAGATAAAATTATTAAGACTAAAGTTTATTCGTGGGTAGAACTCTCTATTTATAAAAAATAAAGGTATATTTATAACTACCGCTATAGTGTCGTTATTAACGAATTTAGTTATTAATAACTATCTAACCTAATTATCCTATATATAAGAATAGTATAGGCGAAGATACGTTTTTAAGCTCTAATTATTCCGTTCTATTAATCCGTCTATCTAAGAATAGTATACGGTTAATAGTTTCGCCGTGATTCCGAGCCTTTTATAGAAGTATTTCTAAACTAAAGTAATAAACTAGGGCCCTCGATCTAAAAGGATAAACTTTAGTAATTTATAAAATCTAAATACGTCTCGTATTAATATCTATATTATCGATTCGGTTAAGGTCCCGTCTTCTTTATTAACGTAGGGCACGTAGTGTCGTTTCTTTATTAATCGATATAATATAACCTAAATAACATTATATCCTTAAGACTAGGGTAAACCGGTAATAAAATCGTAAATAAAGTATTACTAATGTTTATTAGGTACTGAGAGTAACTAAAATAATTTATTCGGTATATTTCTTAAAGCTTTAGCACGAGTATAAGTATAATAATTATAAATATATTATATAGCCGTATCCTTTATACCTCGTTAGTAAAATTCGCGTTTAAGGAGTTTATAGGTACGGCGACCTCTAAAGTAACTATATACTAGCTAATCGTAGATTTCGCGAATAACTTTAATAATTAATTCTTATAGTACTCATAACCGGTCCTAGTAATATAGTATTCTATTATGGATAGTATACTTTACTAGCGTAATCCCTTTATACTTTTCCTTACTATTAATAATAGTAGCGCGTATTTCGGTATAATAATTATCTATCCTATTTACTTTAGTAATTTAGTAATAAATTAGATTATCTATAACCTAAATCTAAATACCGTCGAGTTCTAGTTTAGGTTTATCGTCTCTTTATATCCGGTCTAGTATAAATATAATTCTGAATTAATAACGAACCCTCTTATCGTTAGGGCTAGAGGGTATAGAGTTTAATAAACGGGTTAAAATATCTACTTTTAAATTACTAACTCCTATTTAATAAATAATCTTAATATTAAATTCGGATAGTAGGTTTAGGTACTTAGTTTATCGTCGAGTAAGTTTCTTTACTTCTACGAAGTATATTAAACCCTTATAATTAATAAAGATCTTAATAGAAAGATTTATTATTTTTAGTTTAAAACGCCAATATTCTAAATATCGTATAATAGCTAGTAGCTCCTTATTATAAATCTAATAATTATATTCGGTTAACGTTAAGTTTTTACTATAAAAAGCCACCGGGCAGGCCTTACCCTCCTCGTTATACTACGAAAAGATACTACTATTAACGTAATCGGATAAATCTATTTCTAGAATAACTTCTTTCGTTATATCGAAGTATTTAAATATAGGGGCCGTCGTAATAACTACCTTTAATAACTCGAATACTTTATAGTATTAAAGAGTTTATTCGAACGGTACGTCTTTACGTATCAGCTTTATAATAGAGCGGACGATTTTTAAGAAATCTTTTATAAAACGCCGGTAGAAGTTATAGAAGTTTATAAACACCTAAGTTTATTTAAAGTTAACTGGTATTAACTAGTTAATAATAACTTAAATCTTAAAAGGATCTATTCGTAAGCCTTCGGTAGAAATTAATAATCCTAGGAACTTGGTTTCCTATATATAAAACTCGTACTTTCAAATAATATTAACCTAGAGTCCCGCTTCGCGTAGTTTCTAAAGTATTATTCGAATGTATTATATATACTCCCTACGCGTTTTATTATAGATAAAGATATTATCGAGATATACTTAATATATCTAGTTAATATATTTAAAGAAGAGGTTATTTATATATTATTATTATATAATAGATCCATTCATAAACCCAAATAATAATATACGGTATTTATAGGATCCTAGAGATATTATAAAAGTAGTATAATCCTTACTATCGGGGTATATTCGCAGTTTATTAAAAATTATAATAATATCTAGTTTAGTAAAGTATTTATATCCTTAAATATAGACTAATACCTTATCGATTAAGGGAATTAAATAACGATTCTTTTTAATAAGAGTATTTAGGCGCCTATAATTAACGTAGAACCTTAAGCCGCTATTTAACTTCTTAGCGAAAAGAATAAGTAAAGTAAAGAGTACTTAATTAGGTAGAATAAAACCTTTTTTAAAATTTTCTTCTAGGTACTTCTTAACTTACTCTAGTTTATATCCCGATATCGGGTATATTCTACTCTTTAGAAGCTTCGCCTTAACGTCCTTATCTTTAAATTCTAATTAATAATTATATAAACGATAAGGAGGAAGCTTATCGGCTTTAACTTTATTAAATAAATCCGCGTAATTATAATATTCGGATAATAATCGCTTCTTAACCTCCTTAGGACTAAATACCTTAATTTTATTTATAAAAACCCCGTCTAGATTATCTTTATATAGCGTAGTTATTCGTTTATCAATTTCTTTAATCGTAAAAGAGAATAACTAGTTTATTTTATCTTTTACGAGGAGGTAGAATAAGGTAATATTAATTTTATAAATATCTAGAATCTTAAGGTCTCCTAGCTTCGCTAATTTAATAACTCGAGGGGTAGGAGTAATTCTTTTTTTATATAACGATTAAGTAATATAGGGAAGAGAGTTATTATTAGGGTCTATCTCGTCGGTATCTTTATTCGTCGGTTTAGGAAACTAGTTCTTAAATAATAAAAAAATAAGATCCTTCTAGGTAGATATAACGTTTCTATTATAATTATAACGACCTAGGGCGAACAGGATTTTATCTCGTAATATATCTAGTATAATTTTATACTTATTCATTTATAGTTTACCTAAAATAATATCGTATTATCCTAGCGGGGTAATAAATATCGGGTAGGAGGCCTCTTTATAACCTTAAACGATAAGATTTAAAAGAATTATATAGGTAATTAACTTTTAATTTAACCGGCCGTCAAAACCTCTTAATAACTTAGGTCGTAATAATAGAATAGGTTTTATTTATAACTTCTCGTAGATATTATTTATAATAGCCGTATTTATAATAATATATACCCTAAAGTAACCACCGTCTATAAGAGTATTAAGCGAAAACTCTTATTGGCGGGAAGATAATATAATTAACGATTTAAAGGAGCGGCGTCCTAACTCGTCTTTTTCTATAAATATTAAGTATACCTTATTTTTTCCTTTTACTAGGTTTCTTTTAGAAGAGGTTATTCGTTTCCCGAATCCGGGTTAGAAATAATAATTTATTTTATAATATCCTAAATTTCGTAGGTATTATTTATACCGATTTTATATATTCTAGCCTCTTCTTATACCTTCTTTCCGGCCTCGTTTTAAATTAATTTAGGGTAATCGCTTTAAAAGTATCCGAGCTTATTATAGCCGAAGTATTTAACGGAGTTTAGAACTTCCGTTTTAATATACGATTTCGTTAGAGTTAGCTTTATAAGGGGTATATATTATCCGAGGATAAAAGTATTTACCCGACTACTAGGAGCGACTCGGGTACTAGTAGTAACTTTTACGGTAACGGACTTCTTAGCGTAGGTAGAATATTACTTCTTATTTATATTAAATAAATATTCCTTCTTCGCTTTAAGAGTAGCCTAACCTTAGTAAATCTTAAAAACTATATAAAGATATAAATAAAACTTCTTATCGAGATCCCGGTATAATATATAATTATCCCTATTTATAATTATTCTAAAACGTATATATTCCGAGTAAAAGTCTTAGAAGGACTAATTTATAGCTTGGACTAGTATATTCTAAATATTATAAATAATGACTTATTAATTAGGATCTTTATAAATATCCTAAAGGTGAGAAAGAATTTCTATAACGTTTTTATATAAATTAATAGTACTTATTCGCCTCCTATCGATAGTATATCCTATAATATTACTATTAATTCTTAAAGTAATATAACTAACCTCTACCGCGGGAGTTAGGAAGTAGTCGGTATTAATTATAAATTTCTTAATTATCTTAGCTACCTAATCATCCTAGGTTAGATTAAGCCTATTCGTAAATACTAGCGGATCGGGGAACTTAGGTATTAATTTCTTAAGTTAGGCTTAAGGAGCTAGATTATTATCTCGATCTCTTAACGTATTAACTTATTATTATAATATTTATTTATTTTATTATAATATCTGAATACGCCCCTAGGCCTATTAAACCTATTCTTAAATAATCTTAAGATTATCCTATATCTTATTATAATAGAGGGAGGTATTACGAAAGAAATCCCTTTTAAATCGTATTTAGTTAAGTATCTAGAGTACCGAAACGGGGTCGTCTTTAATTTATTTACGGAGTTATACTTTATTAAAAATCTCCTAGGGAGTACTAGCCGCGTCCTCTTTAATTAAAATATTATTCGGTAATATTAATTAACGTCGGGCGTTTATCTCCTAGAGTATCTCTCTCGTCTATTAATTTATAATTTCTTATTATATTCGTAGTATATTATTATATACTATAAGAGCTTGCGTAATTAAATAATAATATATTTTAATTTAATATATATTAGGGGGGTATTATTATTTTCCGTTAGTTTCTTTCGATTTACCTATAATATAAATAGTCCTCTAGTTTCTTTATTACTCGTTTAAATATAAATCCGACACTTTATCCCATTAAGGCTCTTTATATTCGATTTATTTATATAATAAATTAACCTAAGGATATTAAGCCGCAGTAAAACTCCTATTAACGTTTTCTTTAAATTCGATAATTATTCGAATAAAGAGAGTATAGGGTAAGTTAGTTATAGTATTAGAACTAATATAAAAGCGATATTAATATAGGTATATTAAATAAGATAACTAGTTAAGGAGTAAAGGTAGTAGTTCTATATACACGAAGATATTCAGGAATATTAAGGCGGCAGCGGTATACTAGGCCCAATCGGGTATAATAGTACGTGGTTTATTAAATATAAGTTATTCATTAAACATGGGTCGCAGGAAGACGGGTACGGTCGTAATAATAAAAATCTTAAAGATATTAAATATTTTAATTATTATAAATTCGGTTACTATTCTAATAAATATCTAAAGAAAAAGATAAAGATTATTAATTATATCGGCGATTATACTATAGAGTCGAAAAATAATAAATCTTTAAGGAAATCTTTATCCCGAGGGAATAAAAAGAAATAAAAACCCGACTAAATATAAATATTAATAACGAAGTTATTACGAACCTAATTAATATTAATATAAAAATTATTCGTATTAAAATAAATAAGGATCTAGGAGCGGAGATAAATATTATTAATAAAATATTTATATAGTAGTATAATTTAAAGTATCTCGAGAGCGAGCCGTTATTAACTCCTAAATAAATAAACGGGTAATTTATTTATTATTATAATATTTATAATATCGTCTACTAGTTAACCGATTTATAGAGATAAACTAAAAAGTATAATAATATTTTTTACTTTATTAATAAAAAAGGCTCGCTTATTATAATAAATATACTAGTTATAAAAAAAGAAAAGATTTAAACCGATTATAATATATATATTTAACGGTTCGGTATCGCGCCGAATATATATATATTAAAATTATTTAAGGATTTTATAAAATCATTAAAAACGTAGTTAGTTATTTATATATTAATTTATATTAAAGTTAATCCCTTTTATTAAGATCTTATTAATAGGAATAAAACTAGGAAAAGCGATACTACTATTAATATAATATTTTCTAATAGTTTTATTATCGTACCGCCTACGCTTCCTAACGAATTTATAAATTTTAATAATATCTTTTTAAATAAAGAAGTAAATCGATTATCGTTATATAAAGATAGCGACTATATAATTAGTATAAAGAGTAACCCGCTATATAGGCCTCTTTATAATCTATCGAATTTAAAATTAATAAAGTTAAGGAGATACCTAGACGACGCTTTAATAAAAAGTTAAATTAAATACTTCGTAAACCCCGCTAGGGCTCTTATCCTTTTTATTTTAAAAAAAGATAATAAATTACGATTATATATTAACTACCGAGGTCTTAATAAAATTATTATCAAGAATTATTACCCGTTACTCTTAATTAATAAAACGCTAGACTATTTAAATAATATTATATAATCTACGAAATTTAATTTAAAAGATATCTATTATCGAATAAAAATTAAGGAAGGCGATAAATAGAAGATAATATTTCGTATATAATATAGTCTTTTCAAATATATAATATTATTATTTAATTTAACGAATATATTTATTATTTTTTAAATTTATATTAATAAATCGTTAGCGAGCTAGTAAGAATATAGTATTAATAAAATAAAACACGTAAGAATCGTAGTATTAACGAAATAAAATAGTGGTTAAGATTTAGTTTTAGTATATTATATATTAATTAAACTCTCTATCGATATAAATAAGTTATTATTTTATATTAAAGTACTAGTAACTATAATAATTACCTCTATAAGTAAAGAGCCTAACGTCCTCGAGGCTATGAACTATTAATATAAATATATAAGCGAATTAGTCTTACTGAAAATAAGTTTAATATTATAATTACGCCGCGGAATAGGGAAGGGAATAGATAGAGAAGAGAAGAGAATACTAAGAGAAAATAGGGAAGGGAAGGGATTCCCTATTATTCCTTATCTCTACCCTCCCTATAGGGCTGCCCTATATATTTATATTATATTAAAATACTTTAAACTTTTCCGCTCAGTTATTAGGAATAATTAATTATAATATATCGTTAAGATATTTCTTTACGTAATTTTATTTCTTAAATCTTAATTAATAGTATACCCCTAAATAGTCTTATTACTACTCTATATTATACTTTTAAATATATTTATTATTACTCTATACTATGCCCCTAAATCGTCTTATTCCTACTCTATAGTATCTACTCCTAAATGCCCCTATTACTACCCTATAGTATGGCCCTAAATGACTCTATTACTACTCTATAGTATACCTCCGAATAGTCTTATTACTACTCTATAATACGCCTCTAAATGGCCTTATTATTACCTTATAGTATACTTTTAAATGACTCTATTATTACCCTATAGTATACCCCTAAATAGTTTTATTATTACTTTATAGTATACCTCTAAATGACCCTATTATTACCTCATGGTATATACTTTTAAATAGCTCTATTATTACTCTACGGTATACCCCCAAATACCCTATTACTACTCTATAGTATATACTCCTAAATAACTCTATTACTACTTTATAATATACCTCTAAATAGTTTTATTATTACCCTATATACTTTTAAATAACTTTATTACTACTTTATAATATACCCCCAAATGGCCCTATTATTACCCTATAGTATATACTCCGAAATACTCTATTACTACTCTATCGTGTACTTTTAAATACTCTTATTACTACCCGATAATATACTCTTAAATAATTTTATTACTATTTTATAATTTACCTTTAAATAACTTTATTACTACTTTATAATATATACTCCTAAATAATTATATTATTACTTTATAATTATATTATTACTTTATAATTATATTATTACTTTATAATTAACTTTCAAAAAATTTATATATTATTAAATATCTTTATAACTATTTTATAATATATCTCTAAATAATATACTCTTTAATAATTTTATTATTAGTTTATAATATATTTTAAAATATATTTTAAAATAATTTTATAATTACTTTTATAATTAACGTTATATTTATCTCTCTAATTAATTTTATAACTAATCTTTATATAATAATATATTAATATATACTCGAGAAATTTAAATATTTATTTATATATTAAAGATTTAATAAGATAGTATTATTATTAAAAGATTAATAAGAAACTTATATAATTTATAATAAGATAAATAATAAAATAAATCTATAAATTAGAATCTAATTTTTATTATTTATAATAATTTAGATATAGATATAATATAAAATTTAATTTAATTTAATAGAATAACTCGTAATAATTATATACTAAATAATTTATATATTATTATTACTTTTTATTTCTATTTCTTTCTAGATATATATATAAATATAGAATTAATATATTAAAAAGTAATTACTAATATATAAATAATTTTATTAAATATAATATAATATATTAACTATATAAATTAAATTTAATATTAAATATTTATATTAATAACTTAAAATTTATTTTCAAATAATATAACTTTTATATATTAAAATCTTATTTTAAGTCGTACGAAAATATATAAATAAAAGAGAAAAGTCTTTTTTTTTCTTTTCTTTTTCTCTAAATTATATTTTATATATAAAATATTTAATTTAAATATTTACTATAATCTAATCTAAACTCCGATATATAGAGAGGATTAATATTATATTTATATAAATTTATAATATAAAAGTATTATTATTAATATTAAAATTAATTAAAATAATATTTATTTAATAGTAGTTAATATCTTATAATATAGTAATTATAAATAGAATTATGAAAACGATATTTCAAATAATAATAAATATATAAATATTAAAACCATTTTAAAAATAGTTTTATAATTTATAAATAAATAAATAAATTTAAAATCTAAAATATCGTAAAATTATCTAGAAATAATAATTACTTTATTAATCTATAAATATTCTAATTATTAATAAAAAAGAGAAGAGAAATTAAAATACTATATAAAATAATATAAATAATATAAATAATAGTAATAATAGTAATAATAGAAATAATAGAAATAATAGAAATAATAATTACTTTATTAATCTATAAATATTCTAATTATTAATAAGAAAGAGAAGAGAAATTAAAATACTATATAAAATAATATAAATAATATAAATAATATAAATAATATAAATAATATAAATAATAGTAATAATAGTAATAATAGAAATAATAGTAATAATAGAAATAATAGAAATAATAGAAATAATACAAATAATACAAATAATACAAATAATAGAAATAATATATAAAAGTATTTTATATATAACTAGAATACTACTATCTATATATTTCGTAAATAAATAACTTATATTAATTATACTTATTATAGAAACTTAATAAATATAATAATATAAAATGATAATATAAAAAGTAAAGTAAATCTTATAAAGAGTATTAATAATTAATAAAAAATTTAATTCTATAATATTAAAGACAAGTAATAAGAATATATATATTAAGAAAATTTGGATAATTATATTAAAGAGTAGTTAGAGATAATTATATAAAGTAATTTAGAAACTCTAGAAATAATAGTAATAATAATAGAAATTAATATTAAATAATAAATTATATATAAATAAATAAATAAATAAAGTAGTAATAAATATATAAATAAATAAATAAATAGAGTAGTAATAAATAAATAAATAAATAAATAAATAAATAAATAAATAAATAAATAAATAAATAAATAAATAAATAAATAAATAAATAAATAAATAAA